>Ga0315288_10006365_pt1 | contig 14977 bp, 10 predicted proteins | sample YL17G11_20_MG_FD_203454 | JGI IMG/M metagenome (GOLD analysis project Ga0315288, IMG submission 203454) | Sediment microbial communities from Yellowstone Lake, YNP, Wyoming, USA - YL17G11_20 | ecosystem: Environmental > Aquatic > Freshwater > Lake > Sediment | place: USA: Wyoming | collected... | reverse complement strand
GCCGCGAGCCGGTCCCCGCACTCGTTTCGACGGTCACGTCTTGGAACTGGAGAGCGCCCCGTTGGGTTCCGAGATTGCGGTAGAGGGTGTTCACCTGGTTCTGGTAATCCGTGACGATGATATCGAACCAGCCATCGCCATCATAGTCCCCGGCATTGGATCCCATGCTTCCTTGCGGTTCGCCGTACTGGTCAACCGCGACTCCGGAAACCAACCCGATCTCTTCGAACGTTCCGTCTCGCTGGTTGTGAAAGAGAAAGTTCTCCATCACGTCGTTCCCCACGTAGATGTCCGTCCAGCCATCCCCATCGAAATCCGAGCAGACCAACCCCATCGCATACCCCTTGTACCGGCCAATTCCCGACGACTCGCTGGCATCCCGGAACGTGCCGTCGCCGTTGTTGTGATAGAGCCGGTTGGCGACCGTCGGATAGGTCCGCGGGCTGCAATAGACGGGGACATTCGCCTGCAGGCACGGTTGGGCCTTCGCCGGGTCGAACTCGAGGTAGTTGCCGACAAAGAGATCAACCTGCCCGTCACGATCGTAGTCCAGAAACGCACAACCCGCCCCGCAGCAAGTGGGCCCGAAGGACGCCTTGGCCAAACCCGCCTGGTCGGTCACGTCGCTGAACGTGCCATCCCCGTTGTTGCGCAGCAACCGATGCGCGCCGTAGTTCGTGATGAAAATGTCCTCGTCGCCGTCGTTGTCATAATCGGCCACCGCACACCCCATGGCATAGCCCGGGATGCCAACACCGCTGCGCGCCGTCGCGTCCGTGAACGTGCCGTCGCGGTTGTTCCGATACAGCGCGTTGGTGGGTGGACGATCCGGCTTGGGGCTGCCCGGCAGCGGCCCGCCGTTCAGAAAGAAGATGTCCAGGTAACCGTCGCCATCGTAGTCGATCAGGCCCAGCCCGCACGTGACGGTCTCGACGATGTACCGCCGGCCCGAACTGCCGTCAGTGTGGACAAAGCGAATCCCGCCTGCCTCGGTCGCATCGCGAAAGCGGACGGAAGTAGCCGCACACAGCCCGACCGACGCCAGGAAAACGAGTCCCAGTCCCACCAGCCGGCACCACCGCCGCAGTACGATGGGGGTAGGGACGCGTTCCACCGCGTCCCCAACTTCCTTTGGCAAGTCAGGGACGGAGTGGAATCCGTCCCTACCGGGATTGGGCGGTTCGCGGCGCGACAAGGGCGACGGTTTCATCGCGGGGGTTGAAGCCGTTGATATCTCTCCCGATAAACGGCGTTCGTTGGCTCCCGCTCGACGGCTTGGGCGGCCGCGGCGCGGGCTTCATTGGTCTGGCCGTTGACGTAGCAGGCCCAGCCCAGCAGATCGTAACTGGCGGCCGTGGGCTGCAACTCCACCAGTCGGCGACACAGCCCGAGCGCCTCGGGCAGGTCCCGGCGGGCGCTTAGGTAAAACCGGGCCAGGTTCCCAAGTGCCTCGGGTTGCTCGGGATCCAGCTCCAGCGCGCGCTTCAATTCTTCCATCGCCGCAGCGTGGTCCTTGAGTTGGAGGAGCACGGTGCCGAGGTTGAGCCGGTAGCCCGCCTGCCTGGGCTTCAGCCGCACGAGGGCTTCGTACAATCCTCGGGCTTCAGCCAACCGCCCGGTCTGGACGAGGAGGGCAGCCAGCACCTCGTATCCGCGAGGTTCCTGGGGCGCGATGCGGACTGCCTGACGGAGATGCGCCTCGGCCAGGGCGGCTTGCTGCTTTCGCAGGAAGAGCTCCGCCACTTCGGTGTGAAACCCTGCCGCCAGGACCCGCATGAGCTTCTCGTCGTCGTAGCCGGTGTTTTTCGCATCGAGGTCAGCCTTCTCCAACTGTTTGAGTTGCTGGAAAGTCTTCATGGAATCTCGAGCGGCCTCGGCAGCACCTAACCGGCTTTGGGCTTGTGACAAGGCATAGAAGGCGCCAGACAGCTTAGGATCGAGCTGGCGAGCCTTCTCCAAGTGAAGCAGGGCGTCCCCGGTCCGGCCTTGGTCGAGCAGCAGCCGGCCCAACACCAGCCACGCCGTGCCATCCTGCGGAGCCTGCTGTATCCCCATTTCGAAAGCCTTTCGAGCCCCTTCGCGGTCCCCCAGACGGTCCAGCACCATCCCCAATTGGCGGTAGCCTCCCGGGATTTCAGGCTTCAACTGCACCGCCTGGCGGAGGCACCCCGCCGCCGCCTCCATCCGGTCCTGAAGGATGAGCAAACCCGCCAGGAACACCTGGATCTCGGCCCGGCGTGGATCGCACTCCAACGCCCGTCGCGCCAGCCGCTCGGCCTCGCCCTTTTCGCCTAATTGATCCCGGACCCGCGCCAAAATGAAACAGGCGTCAGCCTCTGCACCCGCTTCCGCCTGAACCGTCTGCACGATGGTCTGCAGGTAGGCGCGAGCTGCCTCGGCCTTGAACTCCGGGAATGCCGCCGGCTCACCCTCCGCCCACCCCAGCACCCAAAGGCTGGACCACAGCGCCCAGCAGAGACTCCGCCGCGCGGGCGGTCTGAGAGCCCGGCACTTGGTCTGATCTTGACGGCTCCTGGGTGACGCTGCGGCATCCATGAATGCGCGAAAGAGCATCTGCCTGGAGAGCAAGCACTGTCGAGTGGAAAACTCGCTCGTTCCGCCTTCAGGCATCCCGAAGTTGTCGGTGGGGTAGGGCGCGTGTGTCCTCACCGCGCCGTTGGGCTAGACCCTCACCCAACACGGCGGGCTGAGGACAGCCCCTCCCTACCTCAAAGCGTGACCGCCAACCTCGGGATGCACCGCCGCCTGCTCGAAGAGGCCGGCTCCATGCCGAAGGCTGCTGCGGGGAGGGGAGTGTGCGTTCCGGGGTGAGTTGATCTTTTTCAGGGGCAAGATGCAATTTTTCTCTTGCCACGCTCAGTGCGGTCTGGTGAGATACGCCCACAACAACCCTATTCGAGCGCGGTAAACCTTCGCAGGTGAGTGCCTGTTGGAGTTAGGTCGCATCGCTGAAGGGGACTAAAACGCAGATTGTATATGAACAAAGCGATCAAGACAGTCCTCATCGTAGCACTGGCTGTTTCGGCAGCCCACGGCCTCAGGGCACAGACCTTGACGGGCATGGATGTGGGCACTCCGACAAATCCAGGCTCCACTGCATTTGCTGGAGGTCAATACACCATCGTCGGTGGCGGTAGCGACATCTGGGGCAACTCCGATAACTTCCACTACGCCTACATGTCGGTGACTGGCGATTTCGACTACATCCTGAAAGTCGAGAGCCTGACCGGCAATGCCGGCGATGGCGGGTGGTCCAAGGTCGAATTGATGGCGCGTCGCGAAGACCCGGCCAGTCCAGGCGGGGGCCCTACCGGCGGCGACGAGCACATCTCCAACATGACCACACGCCCCTCCTCCGATACGCCCACTGGCGGGTCGGCTGGCGTGAATTATCGCGGACCTCAGTGGCGCCCCGTCCGGGACGGCGCGTCCACGTGGACCACTCCCAACCCAGGCTACCCGCCCAACATGCCCAACAACTGGATGCGTCTGGAGCGCGTGGGCAGAGTGTTCTGGATGTACACCAGCAATGACGGGACGACGTGGAACCAGTACAACCCCTTCGACCCTCAGGGCTGGGACACTGCCGGTTCGTGGCCGCCGGGTGCCGACAATTCACCCAACTCTGCCTTCTTGGAAGCCTGGGGGAGCACCTGCTTTTTGGGTATTGCGGTGACGGCGCACAGCGACCCGGACACCACGACAGCGGTCGTGAGCAATTTCAAGGCTTGGACTCCCGTGCCGATCGCGATCACGACGCAGCCGCCCGCAACGATTGCCGTGTCGGCGAACAGCACGCTGAGCATTCCCGTGGTGGCTACGGGTGATCCGGTCCACTACGAGTGGCGCAAAGATGGCGTACCGCTTACCACCAACCAAATGGGCGCGACCTATAGCAAACCGCTCTGCCAGGTCAGCGACTCGGGCACCTACACCGTGCGCTGCTATGGCGCCAAGCAGATCGAGAAGATCAGTACCCCTTGTGTCGTCACCATCACCGTGGACACGACTCCGCCGACCATGACCAAGGCTATTGGCTCCCCGAGCTTCACCGAGGCGACCATCACCTTCTCTGAACCGGTGAAGGCCCCGACGGCGACCACTCCGGGCAACTACACCATTGCCGGCCTCGCGGTCACTGGCGCCTCGTTGTCCGCCGATGAATTCAAAGTGACCCTCACCACCGCCCGGCAGGCCGAAGGCACGCCGTACACGATCACGGTGAACAACGTGCTGGACAGCGCCGGCAACCCGATAACGGCGGGCTCGACGATCCAGTTCAAGAGCTTCAGCTTCCTCCCCGGAAGCGTCATGATGGAACTGTGGCCGGATGAGGCGGGTGTCTCGACCGACTTGGCCAGCTTCATCGCTTCGCGGATCGGCTACGACGCTGCCCCGACCACTCCCATCCCGGCGGGCTCTTGGTCCGTGCAGCCGGGCTTTGAAACCCCGAGCTGGGAAAACGGCAGCAACTATGGCGGCCGGCTCCATGGCTGGTTCATGCCCCCGGCCAACGGCAATTATATCTTTTACACCTCTTCGGATGACCAGTCCAACCTGATGCTCAGCACGGACGACACTCCGGCGAACAAGAAGAAGATCACCTTCGAACCTAGCTGGAATGGTCAGCGCGATTGGCTGGGCGTGGCTCGCCGCGACGCGGCCGCTCCGGAAACGCGCTCCGACACGTGGATGGCAACGGAATGGGCGGGTGGAAACGTCATCACTCTCCAAGCCGGCCGGAAGTACTTCATGGAAGGCGTCTGGAAAGAGGGCGGAGGCGGCGACGGCCTTGCCGTGACCTACCGGCTCGACACCGAAGACGAAGCGACGGTGATCGTCAACGGCCAGGCGAGCCGCATCACGGGCGCCCTGATCGGTGCCTATGCCGATACGTCCACACTGCCGCCGACCATCACCACCCACCCGGTGGACAGCCTGACGCTCGATCCGGGTGCCACCGCCACCTTGACTGTGGTGGCCAATAACCCGGCTGCGGGCGACCTGTCCTACCAGTGGACGCGCAATGGTCGCAACATTCCGGGAGCCACCAGCGCGAGCTATGTCATCGCCAATGCGGGTCCGCTCGACATCGGCCAGTACCGGGTCATCGTGAGCAATGCGAATGGTTCGGTGACCAGTGGCGATGGGAATCCAAACCCCACGGTGGTCCTCGTGAAGGGGACCGGGGTATACGCCATCGAGGCGGAAGACTTCGACTACGGCAGTGGCCAGACGAAGCCCGAAGCCAGTGTGATGCCTTACGTGGGCGGTGCTTACAACACCCTGGGTGCCGTCTTCGACGTCGACTACCACAACACCGACATCCTCGACTCCACGGCGTGTCGCACACTCCCCGATGGCCAAAACGCAGACACCTCCTCAGAGACGGGCGGCCAGTGGACCATGACCCGTGCCGGCGAATGGACGATGACGGCGAACTACAAGATCGGCTGGGTCGGCTCCGGCGACTGGGGCAACTACACCCGTACGTTCCCGACTCCGGCGAAGACCTACTACGTGTTCGCTGCGCAGGCGTATGATGGCGTCAGCGCCAGTCAGTTGAACTCAACTCTCGGGTTCGTGACCGCTGGCGTCGGTACCACCACCCAGACGGTCGAGAATGTGGGCACGTTTGACGCCCAGGGCTCGGGGGATTGGAGCCGTAACAACTTGGTTGCCATGACCGATGGCGCTGGTGGGCCCGTAAAGACCGTCGAGATCGGTGGCACGAAGACCATCCGCTGGCAGTATAACAGCGGTGACGCGGACTACCTGCTCTTCTATCCGGCCACCGCCGGTCCGACGATCAGCGCGGCCAAGAATCCGCAGGGCCAGCCGGTCCTGACGTTCACGGGCGTGCTCCGGGCGGCAACCACCGTCACCGGATCGTACGACGTGGTCGCCGGTGCAACCAGCCCATACACGGTGACGGGCGGCACAGATCCGATGAAGTTCTATCGGGCGGCCAGCCAGTAACGGTCAGTTAGCTTACACAAGGACCGGAGCTTCGGCTCCGGTCCTTTTTTGTTTGGTGCTTCACGGATCTCCCGGGAAACCGCCCGCTATGCCCCGGAGGGGCACAACGTGTTCTGAGGCACTACGGCCCCTCTCAGATTTGGCTGTCGCTCGGCGGGCGACTCTGGCAGAGTGACGCGCGTTCGAAACACCGACGACCTATGGATGTCCAAGTGGCAGTGTTGTGCGACGCGGCGACGGATTATCACGGCAAGCTGAACGTCCTGGGCACGTTCGACACGATCGTAACCCAGCAGTTCCCGGCGGTTCATCCGCAATGCTCCATCGCCCTCCGCATGGTCTTCAGCCGCATCGAGGAGGGTTCGCACAAGGTGAAGATCAACTTCGTGGATGAGGACGGACGGTTCATCATGCCGAGCATCGACCTGCCGGCGGAGGTGTCCTTCCCGCCCGACGGCAGCTTTCTCGCGCGCAACTTCGTCCTCAACATCCAGCACCTCAAGTTCGACAAGGCGGGCGCCTACGCCATCGACATCGCCGTGGACGGCCGGCACGAAACGAGCATTCCGCTGCAGGTGAAGCAGCTTTCCACACCCGGTTAGCCGGCGGCGGAGTGAGGTCGGCGGGCTGCCCCGGAAGACCGGCTCTCGGCGTGAGACTCGCGCGTCGGCCCTGTCAATCTTTCTTGTGAGAAAAAGTTTCGGCGGGGCGTTTCCTTTTGCTTGCTGCCCCGCGCGGACTTTGTTTTCCTCACCGCAATTTGCCCCTCGGACCGGGTCTTCCGGTCGGTTGTGCAATGTCGTTATGTTGTTATGTTAATGGCGATGCACTCGACCGTCCGGTCAGACATCGGCGCCCGGGACCGCTACTCGGCCAAGCACATGGCCAAGCCAATCAACTTCTTCTGCGTGGCTGCTGAGGCGAAGATGGTCTTCCTCGTCGGGGACTTCAACGACTGGCGGGCCGGGGCCCATCCCATGGTCCGGCAACCGGACGGCTCCTGGCACATCGTGGTGGCCGTGCACCACGGACACCACCGCTACCAGTTCCTGGTGGACGGCAAGCCGGTGCTGGACCCACGAGCCACCGGCGTGGCCCGGAACGGAAAGAACGAGCGCGTCTCGCTGATCGCGATCAGCTAGCCGGGTTCGACCGCGCCTGGCGGGGCCGGGACACGCCGCTAGTGAGCGGGTTTGGAATTCTCACCCTCGGCCGCGGCTTGGGGGCGTTCCCGCTGTCCCTGAAAGAAACCCAGCAGGAGTAGCCGGCATTCGGCTTCGCGGACGCCAGCCGTGATCTCACAGCGGTGGTTGAGGGTCGGGAACTGGAGGAGGTTCAACGCGCTGCCAGCGGCGCCGGCCTTGGGATCACTGGCGCCAAAAACCACCCGCGCCAATCGCACGTGCACGATGGCCCCGGCACACATCGGACACGGCTCCTTGGTCACGTAGAGCGTGCAGTCGGTGAGCCGCCAGTCGCCCACGGCTTCCTCAGCTTGCGTCAGCGCCAGCATTTCCGCGTGCGCGGTGGCGTCCTTGAGCGTCTCGACCTGGTTGAGCGCGCGCGCGATGATCCGCCCCTCCCGCACCACGACCGCCCCGACCGGCACTTCCTCGGCTTCGTAGGCCCGCTGCGCCTGGCGTAGCGCCTCGCCCATGAAGTAGTGATCGCTCTGCAGGTCGATGATCGGTTCGTCCACAGGATCCCAGGTAGCTGTTAGACTATCTGCTATTGGCTATTGGCTGTCGGCGAAGCCGCCTCCAGCGTCCACTCGTTACGCCCGTTGGCGTGGCAGTGGCAGCGCGCGGCGAAGAAGCCGCCGCGATACCGCCAGAACAACGGCCAGAGCTGCTCGCGGTCGGTCGGCGGCATCGGGAGCGCGTCCATCGCGCTGCGCGGAAAGAACTGGAGGCGGCCTTCGCGATTCGGTGGCGGCAGGGTGTTCAGTCTCCGCTTCACTTCGAACAGGAACATGAGCCAATGCGCCTGCCCCGCGTAGCCGTGCTCGCTCACCAGGCCGCTGAGATGCAGTTCTGCCGGGTCGATCGTAAGGCCCAGTTCCTCCGCCGCCTCGCGACACGCGCAGGCGTAAGGCGATTCGCCGTCCGCCGTCTTCAGCTTTCCGCCGCAGGGACTCCACAGGCCCAGGTTGGGTTCCTGGAGCCGTTGCATCAGGAGGACGTCGTCCTGCTCATTGAAGCAGTAGAGCAACGTCGAGATGATGTGCGGCAGCGCCACGCCCGGAGTGGACCAGAAAGCCATCGATCGGGCAAGCCGGCCGCGGCCTTCCCGCCAGACCTCGACGCGCCCGGCATCCCGCTACTCCCGTCCTTCGCGTCCTCCGCGTTCGACGAACTGGCATGGACATGGACCGATCAAGAACAGCCATTGGCGAGCACAGGCCGGGGTGCTAGGATCACCCCCGTTCTCCGAGCGAGGGCCGGTGAATGGCCGGCCGGGCGCGGAGAACCATCGCGCGGCAGCCGACGGCCCGGCTGCAAACAATCGCGGTGGACGGCTTTCGGGCAACTGAACGAACGAACTGAAGGAAACCAGAATGGAAACCAAACGACTCGTGGAAAAAGACCCGATCCTGCAGAAGGACCACCTCATCGTCGTCACCGGCGCCGGCGGCTTCATTGCCGGCAACCTGGTGAAATACTTCACCCGAAAAGGCTTCACCCAGATCCGGGCCGTGGACAAGAAGCCTCTCTATGAGTGGTACCTGCGCACGCCCGGCGTGGAGAACCTCTGCCTGGATGTGAGCCAGGAGGACAACTGCAAGCGCGTGTGCGAAGGCGCGGTCGAGGTCTATAACCTCGCCGCCGACATGGGCGGGATGGGCTTCATCGAGCGGTTCCGGGTCGAGTGCCTCCGCAGCATCCTCATCAACACCCACCTGATCGAGGCCGCCTACCGGGCCGGTGCGCGCCGCTACTTCTACTCGTCGTCCGCCTGCGCCTACAACACCCTCCTCCAGCAGGACCCCAAGGTCCGCGCCCTCAAGGAATCCGACGCCTACCCGGCGATGGCCGAACGCGGTTACGGCTGGGAGAAGCTCATCTCCGAGATGTTCTGCCAGGAATACTGGGCCGAGCGCGGCCTCAAGACCGCCATCGCCCGGTTCCACAATGTCTATGGCCCGAACGGCACCTGGGACGGCGGCCGCGAAAAGGCCCCCGCCGCGATCTGCCGCAAGGTCATCGATGCCATCGACAAGAAGGACCTGAACATCACCGTCTGGGGCGACGGCACAGCGACGCGGAGTTTCATGTATATCGACGACTGCGTGAAGGGCATCGACATGATCATGCACTGCGACGACCTGATCGCCATACCGATCAACCTCGGCTCCAGTGAACTGGTGTCCGTAAACGAACTGGTCTCGAAGGTGGAGAAGATCGCCGGCGTGAAGCTCAAGCGGCACTACGACCTGAGTGCCCCGCGCGGCGTGGCGGGCCGGAACAGCGACAACACGTTCATCCGAAAGATGCTCGGCTGGGAGCCCAACACGACATTGGACAAGGGTCTGGCCGCCACCTACAGATGGATCAAGGAACAGTACTACAATCGGAAGAAGGGGAAGCGGGTGGTGGAGTGAGCGATTCCCATTTCAGCCCTCCGGGATGGGATCCGGTTCTTCTCTGCGCCTTTGCGACTCCGCGTCTTTGTGTTGAATCCACCGCCTGCCATGCCTGACTCAGTTGCGACCCTCGCCGCCGTCATCGGCCGCATTCCCTACCGGCTGGCGCTGGCCGGCGGGTGGATCGACCAGCCGTTCGTTTCGCGCCTCAACCCCAAGCCGCCCGGCTCGATGGTCGTGGTGGCCGTCGAACCGACCTCCCGTTTCATGGACCGCGCCGGGCTCGCCACCGGCACCCGCGAAGTCGCCACGCGACTGTGGCGAGGTCGGTTGCCCAACCGAAACCCGGAGCTCCTGGTGCGCGAGCTCTACCAGGTCGAGAACCAAGGCAATCCCGAGCCGAGTGGTTCGCAAGACATGATCGGGCTGATCTACCCAGGCGTGAACCGGTTGGACTATGACTTCGGAGCCAATGGCGGCGTGTTCCCCAGCCACATCGAGTCGATCAACGATGCCCGGATTGCGCGCTGGCTGGAAGGCGTCATCCACCTCCTGCCGGTTGCACCCCGGCCGGACGGCTACAATCCGCTCGGCGAAAAGAATCTTGACCCGAAGTGGATCGCCCGCCTCGGCCAGAGCGGCAAGGACTGTTTCGAGGCCATCCGCCGCCGGGACGTCGCTGCACTGGGGGCTGCGCTGAACGGCTGCATGGTGTGTTGGGAGAAGCTGCTGCCGCACACCGTGCGGCATCCGACGATCACGGTGGACCTCAAGGCCCTGCTGCGGGCCTATCAGTCGCAGTATCCCGGGGCGATGTATTCCGGCTGCGGCGGCGGCTACCTGTTCGTGGTCTCCCAACTGCCGGTGCCCGGCGCGTTTCAAGTGAAGGTAAGGTGGAAATGAAATCCGAAGGCCGAAATCCGAGGTCCGAAAGAAATCCGATGCCCGAAGGCCGAAGGACTCTCCGGCGTGTCTGGGTGTTTCATGAGCCGATGAACCATCCGCATGTCCCGGTGCAGGGTTCGGATTTCGGGTTTCGGGATTCTTTCGGATTTCGACCCTCGGATTTCGGATCTTGACCCCCCTCGCATGCCCAAACACATCGTCGTCTCCGGCGCGTTTGACGATCTCCGGTCGGGCCACGTGCGCTTCCTCGAAGAAGCCGCGAAGCTCGGCGAGTTGACCGTGCTGCTCTGGCCGGACGAGGCGATCCAGAAACTCACCGGCCAGGCCCCGAAGTTTCCCCAGGCGGAGCGGCTCTATTTCCTGAATGCTGTCCGCTACGTCAGCCGCGTGCACCTCGTGGATGGCCCGCTGCAGCCGGACGCAGTGCCGGAAGTCCTCGGCTTGCGCCCGGACATGTGGGTCGTGGGCGAATGCCGCGCCAGCCCCGCGAAAGCCGCCCACGCCCGCGCGCGCGGCATCGAGTATCACGTCCTCGGCGGCGAACAGTTGAAGGGGTTTCCGGATCCGACGGCACCGTCTGCTCGTAGCGCAGATTTCCAATCTGCTGTATCGCAGGTTTCCTACCTGCACAGCGTCCTGAGTTCACCGGCCGCCAGCCGATTGAAAATCGGCGATACAGCAGAGTGCAACTCTGCGCTACCGGTGCCACGCAAGAAAGTTGTCGTCACCGGCTGTTACGATTGGTTCCACTCCGGCCACGTGCGGTTCTTCGAAGAAGTCAGCGCCTACGGCGACCTCTACGTCATTGTCGGGCACGACGCGAACATCCGGCTGCTCAAGGGGGAGGGGCGCCCGCTCTTTCCGCAGGAGGAACGGCGCTACGCGGTCGGCTCGATCCGCTTCGTGACCCAGGCGCTGATTTCGAGCGGCAGCGGCTGGCTCGATGCCGATCCGGAAATCCAGCGGATCAAGCCTGACCGGTACGCCGTGAACGAAGAAGGCGATCAAGGCGGCAAAGGCGAGTATTGCGCAAAGCACGGGATCGAGTATCTCGTTCTCAAGCGCACGCCGTCGCCGGGCCTGCCGAAACGGTCGAGCACGGACCTGAGAGGGTTCTGAGCCGCAGCCATGCAGACTGGGAAACCACGAAACACACGAAACACACGAAAACCGAAAACGGAACCCGCACTCTTGCCGCCGGCAGCGGCCTTGGTTCCTCGCTGCCTGGTTCATGGGCTTTGGGGACTGAGCCCATGGTTCCGGCTGAGGAGCACAGTCGGGTAAGCCCGCTGACCACGTGGAAAACGACGCGCAAATCCATTCGGGTTCGCTCCGAGCCAACTTGAGCTACGAGCCCGTGCCGCTGAAGTTTGGCACCAGCGGACGGCGCGGCGACGTGGTCCATCTCACTCAGCTCGAGGTTTACCTGAATGCCCTCGCCGAGTTCGAGTACCTCCAGTCGCTGCCCGCGGCCGAGGGCGGCCTTGGGCGAGGGGATGAGTTCTTCTTCGCGTTCGACCTGCGGCCGAACTCCACGCGGTTCGTGCCCGAGCAACAAGGCCGGGGTGAAATCGCCCAGGCCATCGTCTGCGCCATCCGCGATGCCGGCATGCTCCCGGTGAACCTGGGCGCAATCCCAACGCCGGCGCTGGCCTATCACGCCCTTCAGCGCGGCAAGGGCGGTGTGATGATCACCGGCAGCCACATCCCGTTCGACCGAAACGGCTACAAGACCAACACAGCGAAAGGCGAACTGCTCAAGAAGGACGAGGCGCCCATCAACGCGCACGTCGAGCAGGTCCGAGAACGGCTCTACGCGCAGCCGTTTGCCGAATCGCGGTTCGACCGGCGCGGCCTGTTCAAGGTCGGGCATCAGGATCTCCCGTCGGAGGACCGCGCGGCGCGCGAGGCTTACCTGCACCGCTACACGGATTTCTTCGCGCACCGGAACCTGACCGGCAAACGCCTTCTGGTTTATCAGCACTCCGCGGTGGGGCGCGATCTGCTGGTGGACATCCTCCAACGGTTGGGTGCGGAAGTGATCGCCGCCGGGCGCAGCGAGACCTTCGTCCCCATCGACACCGAGAACATCGACACCGAACAGCTCGCCCAGATCCAGGCGCTGGCGGACGACGTCTGGACCCACCACGGCCCGCTCGATGCCGTCGTCTCGACGGACGGCGACAGCGATCGCCCCTTGATCCTGGGGGTTGAACCCGCGCCCGGCGCAGGTCCGGAATCGCCCGGCCGCGTCCGTTTCTTCGGGGGTGACTTGGTGGGCATGATCGTGGCGGAGCACCTCGGTGCGGACGCGGTAGTGGTGCCAATCAGTTGCAACGACGCCATTGATCGCAGCCCGCTCCGCGACCTGGTTGAGCCCAAGACGCGCATCGGCTCGCCGTTCGTCATCGCCGGCATGGAGCGGGCCCGCGCGAAGGGCCACCAGCGGGTTTGCGGGTGGGAGGCGAACGGCGGGTTTCTCCTGGGGTCGAACCTCGAGCGAGACGGCCGTGCGCTCAAAGCGTTGCCGACGCGCGACGCGCTGCTGCCCATTCTAGGCACGTTGTTCAGCGCGAGCGAACACGGCCGGTCGCTGCCAGCGCTGTTCGGCCGGCTGCCGAAGCGTTTCAGCCGCGCCGCCTTGCTGAAGAACTTCCCGCGCGCCGTCAGCCTCAAGATTCTCAAGCAGTTCTCGCCACCGAATCCGGCGATCAATGAAGCGGTATTCGAGGGCAGCCAACTACGGTTGCTGGACGAGGAAGGCCGTCCCTTCTCGGCCAGCAACGACCAGATCACTGCCGTTTACCTGACGCGCGAACTTCAGAGAAGGTTCTTCCCACCGGCGCTGGGCTTTGGCGAAATCGCCCGACTGAACTACACCGATGGCGTCCGCATCCACTTCGGCAACGGCGACGTCGCGCACGTGCGCCCCTCCGGCAACGCGGACGAGTTGCGCGTTTACGCGGTGGCGGACACGCAAGCGCGCGCCGACGAGATCGCCCGCCTCGGGGTGGCTGAGCCGGACGGGATCCTCCGAAAGCTGGAGCAGCACGTGACCCGTTAAAGCCGGCTCCGAGGAGCGAACTGAACACGCAAACACAGGCACTCCCTTGAACCACGAAACACTCGAAACACACGAAAGGGACACCGAACAAAGCGGCCGGTGGTCCATCGATCGATTCCGTTCCCGGTTTTTGGGCGCCGCCGTGGCGACCTTCACCCTGTCGGCCTGTTTGGCGGCACCGAGTTTCGTTGGCGAAGCTCCGCCGCCGGCCTCGCCGTTGTCCCTCTGGTTCCGCAAACCCGCGTCGTCCTTTCTCGAATCGTGTCCGGTCGGCAATGGGCGGCTGGGCGGCATGTTGTTCGGCGGCATCCCGACCGAGCGCGTCGCGTTGAATGAACAGACGCTCTGGTCGGGCAGCGTGCAAGCGGCCGACCGCGAGAACGCCCATGAGGTGCTGCCCGAGATCCGCCGGCTGCTCTTCGAGGGGAGGAACCGCGAAGCGCAGGAGCTGCTATCGCGCAATTTCATCTGCCAGGGCCCCGGCAGCAGTAACGGCAGCGCGGAGGATGGTCCCTTCGGTTGTTACCAGACGCTCGGGGATTTGCTCCTCGACTTTGGCGAGGTGAACGCCGAGGTCCGTGACTACCGCCGCGATCTCGACCTCGATTCCGCCATCGCGCGCGTCAGCTACCAACTCGAGGGCGTGACCCACACGCGCGAGCTGTTCGCCAGCAAGCCGGATGAGGTGCTCGTGCTCCGCGTGTCGGCGGACAAGCCCGGGGCACTGAACTTCACCACCCGGCTGAATCGCAAGAAGCGGGTGAGCTATCACTTCGATGGCGCCGACGGTCTCGTCATGTCCGGCCAGCTCCACAACGGCAAGCCCGACGGAGCCGGGATGCGCTATCTCGCGCGGCTCAAAGCGGTCGCGCAAGGAGGCCGCATCTCGCCCGCGGCGAAGGCCGAGGATGGCCTGGTCATCCAGGGCGCAAGCGCGGTCACGTTCTATCTGACGGCCGGCACCGACTACGCGGACCGGGCCTTCGAGCAGACCACCGCGGCGCAGCTCGCGTCGGCGGTCTCGAAGCCGCTGGCGGAATTGCGGGAAGCGCACTTGAGGGAGTTCCGGTCGTTCTTCCGGCGATGCACGCTGGACTTGCCGGCCACGGACGCGGCGAGGTTGCCCACGCCGGAGCGCGTGCAGCGCATCGAGCAGCAGCCCGACCCGCAACTGGCGGCGATCTACTTCCAGCTCGGCCGCTACCTGCTCATCAACAGCTCGCGGCCCGATTCGCCCCTGCCCGCCAACCTGCAAGGCCTCTGGGCCGAGGAGTATCACACGCCGTGGAACGGCGATTTCCATCTCAACATCAACGTCCAGATGAACTACTGGCCGGCCGAAGTCACCGGGCTGGGCGACTGCCATCAGCCGCTGCTGCGGTTCACCGGCCGTCTGGTCGAACCGGGGCGCAAGACCGCCCGCG
>Ga0315288_10006363_pt1 | contig 14977 bp, 20 predicted proteins | sample YL17G11_20_MG_FD_203454 | JGI IMG/M metagenome (GOLD analysis project Ga0315288, IMG submission 203454) | Sediment microbial communities from Yellowstone Lake, YNP, Wyoming, USA - YL17G11_20 | ecosystem: Environmental > Aquatic > Freshwater > Lake > Sediment | place: USA: Wyoming | collected... | reverse complement strand
ACTGTCTGAGCCTGTATGTTCCGCTTACAGCGCCAGCCTTTGCAAGAACTGTTCTAACGTTTTTGTAGGCTTTCAGTATTGCTTCGCCCATCGTTTTTTTGTATTCTTGAAGTTCAGGTGATAATTCTATTATGGCTATGTCTCCGACTATGTCGGCTGAATGGGGCAGTGACGCTTGGAGCCTCTTAGGAATCTTGCCCTCAAGCAATTCAGAATATGTCGATACTCTTTTCGGCTTTTTCTGGAAGACGCTGGTTGAAACTTGCATGCTTGTTACTTGGCGTTTGAGGGCTTTGAGAATGGTTTCTGGTGGCTTGTGATGTATTGGAACGTAAATGAAGCAGTCATCTTTCTTGATTTTCAGTTCTTTGTCTACTATTTTCATTTTTTTGGCTAGAACTATGGTTTTTTCACCGCAGGTTTTTGGAACTTTGATAGCTGTTGAGCGTTTAGGCATGAAACCACTAGGTGCTACTCTCTTTCACTGCTGTAATTATTGTGTAGTAGAGGGTTAATTCGTTGCTGTCCGCTGAATACAGGTTTCGCTCATTCTCAGATGCGGTTTGCAAGAGTTCATGAAGAGCTTGCGGCTTGACTCCAAAATAGCTTCCCTTGTCTTCCATCAAGTGGTCGATGGGTTTTCGGTAAGCAAAAGTCCTCATTTCACAGACATCGAACCCCTGATTCTCCAGCATTGTCTTGGCTTCTGAGGGCTTCATGTAGCTTTCATGAGCATGGGAAACCGTTCTTTCAAGCCTGTTCAGAAAACCCAATTCATCCGATTCATGTAGTGTTAAGTCACCATAAACAAAAGATCCTTTTTCTTTTAGTACACGTGAAAACCTGGCCAGATACTGATCAGGATCAGTGAAGTAATGCATTGCACTCGTACAGATCACGGCGTCAAAGATCTCTTCCTTGAATGGTAGATGCTCAGCGTCTCCCAAGACCAGGTCGAAACGTTTCTTGCAGGAAGGCATTTTCTCTTTGGCGGTCTTCAACATTTCCTTCGAAAGATCAAGCCCTACTAGGTGCGTCTCAACTCTTTTCAGCAAAGGAAGACTCGTTCTGCCAGTGCCAACACAGACTTCCAATACAACCAAGTTCTCAGAGACTCTTACTGCGCCAACTATTGTGTCCACAATCTCATCGTCAAAGCCTTTACCAGATTTCCATGTTCTTCTCTTCTGCTTATCATAATTCTTGGACCTCTTTGAATAATATTCCTGAATGACTTTCTTGCGGACGAAGCTGCTCATCGGTTTCCTTCACTTTTCTTGCAGTTGCTAATACTAAGCCAAGAACCGGGTTTTATCTTTTCCATCGGATCTCAAACCGCAAGGCTTAACCATAGCATTCCCAAATGTTAGCTGAGATGCTGTGAGGCTGGGCTTTTGGAAGCCATAGTCACGGAAGGGTTGACCAAGTACTACGGAAAAATTCTGGCTTTGAATGATTTGAACCTGAAAATAGGTGCTGGACATTGTGTCGGCTTCTTAGGTCCGAATGGCGCTGGAAAATCCACGACGATAAAAATACTGTGCAATCTGATTCGGCCAGTGCGGGGAAAAGCGTTCATTAACGGACATGACGCGAACACTGAGTCGACAAGCGCACTGAAAAATGTGGGTGCTCTGGTGGAAACGCCGGAGTTCTACAATTATCTGACTCCAGTTGAGGTTCTCAACTATTTCGGGAAACTTCGGGGTATGGCTGATCCTGATCTGAAAAAGAGAATTCAGCAAGTGCTGGAGATTGTTAAGCTTTCTGAATGGTCGAAAACGAGGATTGGCAAGTTCTCTCGTGGCATGAAGCAAAGACTCGGTATTGGCCAGGCAATTCTGCATGACCCACCGATTCTCATCTTAGATGAACCCGCCTTGGGTCTTGACCCGCGTGGAATGTACGAGATGAGGGAAATCATCAAGACCATGGTAAAGGAAGGAAAGACCGCTTTTCTGGCGTCGCACATGCTTCACGAAGTCCAAGAGACATGCGATCAGGTAGCCTTGCTTGACAAAGGAAAACTACTTGCTTACGACAGCATCAGCAATCTTGAAACCCTCTTTAAGACACGGAAAATTCACGTGGACCTTCTGCGACCGTTGAAGCCCACCGAGATTGACAGGATAAGGAAAATGGAGAAAGTGAAGACTGTCACTGCTGAAGAAAAAAGTCTAGTCATAAACATTGACGGAACAGAAGCTGACCAAGCTCAGTTGCTGACTATGCTTGTCAAGGAGATGAGTGCCCCAGTAGCATCCTTTAGGCCTTCGATGGAGGCGCTGGAGGATGTTTATCTTCAGCTTATCAAGGAGGGAAACTGACATGGCTAAAGACAAGTCTGACGATGTTGGCGCTCTGCAACACATAATCATAGTAGCACGGTATGAGCTTTTGAAACACTTGAGAAGAAAGCGTCTACTCGCTGTGTTTGTCATTGCAGCCTTGGCCGGCCTGCTTCTAATAGTCGTTCCATACGCTCTCAACGTGGCACTGCCGAAAGATGCGAAGTCTTGGGCTTCAACGTTTTTCAGCTTTGCCAATAGCTTGATAGTCATCGTCGGAGCTTTCTTTGCTGGCGATGCAATTTCATCTGAATATGAGCATAAGACTGGCTACATGCTTTTTCCAAATCCTGTGAAGCGAACATCATTGGTTCTCGGCAAGTTCGCAGCCGCATTCATTTCAGCGTTGCTTCCGATCGGATTCTACTATGCATTAGGAGCAGGAGGCTTGCTGGGCATCTACGGCACCATCTCGTGGGAAATAGGCGCATCCTTTCTTTACGCCCTTCTGTATCTGCTCTGTGTACTTGGATTGACGTTTCTGTTTAGTTCTTTACTGAAGAGCAGCATGGCTGCGACTTTGCTGTCTTTCTTCATGTTTATCTTCATACTGTCGATCGTGAGTTCGGTGATAACACTGGCCGGGGTTGAACCTTGGTTCATGCCAAACTACGCTGCGGGATCAACAACTCAGGTTATTAACCCACAAAAAGATGCGGTCATGGAATTCCAAGGAAGCCCATTGAAGATATATCAATTCTATCCAAAGTTTCCTGCCAGCATCATCGTTCAAGCCGTCTATCTAATCGCAGCTCTGGCTCTGAGTATAGTGATTACTAACAGAAAAGAAATGACATAGCACCTTCGCTCTTCCAAAGTCCTTCTTGCTTTTCACTCAGTTGTCTTTGCGAATTTTGTAAAGCCTGTTGAATCTCTCTATGGCGAATTTCGCGTTCAACATCTCTTCAGCAAGCCAAATGTTAGTCTGCAAGTGCTCAGAAAGATCTCGTGTAAAGTATGCTGATCTTCCTTGGACTAGGGCCACGTATGGAATGAGCATGTCAGCTAGGTGCACGTCGACTGTGGGCTTCTCGGAGATTTCTGCCGAAAGTTTTTCAGCAGCTTCTCTTCCTACGGTTTCACTTGTTTTCTTCAGTTCTCCTATTGCGTCCCCTCCCATGACGGCGCCTGTATCAGTTTCAGCCCAAAGGACAAGTGAGCTGCCTTTCTGAAACGGATTCGATTTGTCATCCACTATCTGAACATCAGCTTTGAGACCTCTTTCATCGAGGTAATCGTTTGCCGCTTTTGCTTGGCGTTCCGCAACCTTCCTTTCTGCCAGAAACGTGCAGACAGAAACTCCTTTTATCGCTTTCATATTGCCAAAATCCTCCAAAAGCAAAGGTTTGAGAGGTTTGCAGGGCTCAACTTTCACTGTCACTTCTCCATTCCCTTTTGGATAGTAGCCATATTTGTGAACCGTCAAATTCGCGTTCACTCCCATCCGCTTCAACAATGGCAAAAGCACGAACCGTACGTAATTGATGGTAGGGGAATGTGAAACGTCTGTTCCACCCTTTGAAACATGCAACTGCACTGGTTGCTCTGCTGAAACGCAAATGGGCAACACTGTCATCAACAACATCGGGATACTGCCAGCTGTGCCGATTTCTGCTTCAAAGCTGCCGCCTCTCACCTTCTTGGGTCTGAACCAGAGCTCACGCGAATCCAGCTTTGCGCCTTCCAGTTCAGCGTTGCATAGTCTTGCAGCTGCGAGGACAGCTTCCAAGTGCTGAGGTTTTAGACCCGGTTGAGGGCGGTTTTGTCTTATGTTGTAGACGTGTAAGGGTTTGCCTATGATGGCTGCTATTGCGACGGACATTCTAAGGATTGTGCCGCTTCCGCTTTTCTGGCTTCCATCGACTTCTATCATGTGCTTGTACTGTCCTGTTCAGTTGAGCTTGGGAGAGTCGAAAACAGTTAATAATTCCTTGAGTATTAAGGATTTGAAGGGAAGAAGACGTATGAGCGAAGATAAAGAGAAAGTTGAGAGCTTGACAAGAAAAGTGGATGAGCTCGTCGTAATCCTTAATGGTATAATGGAGGATCTGCGCCAAGTTTCCGGATCTCTCAAATCCCTAGCAGTTTCACGCATTACCCAACCTCTGGTTGCTCCCCCGCCGACTCCGTTGCCTCGGCCAGCTGAGAAAATAAAAGCCATCGAGGACATCAAAATGATGTTCCCAGATGACCTGGAGAACCTGCTAAGCTTTGAGGAAAAGGAGGATTACGTAATCATTAAGCCCCGGCAGTTTCTGGGTTCCGAGAACTTCTCCAAGATAGCTTCAGCCGTGCGACAAATGGGCGGAGACTACGTTAGCGCCGGAAAGGCATCGCATTTCAGAGTGCCCAAGAAAACAGCCTCAAGCGAAGAGTTTTAGCTGCCTCTAACTTCAAAGCTTTCAAACTCGCCAATGTAGTCTTGCAGGTCGACGCCTATTCCAGCGATTTTGGCATATGGCGGCCCTTTCCTACAGAATTCAATAGTGTTTTTCACGTCTGATTCCTCTCCTTCAAAAACAGCTTCAACTCTTCCGTCAGACAAGTTGCGAACCCAACCTGTGACGCCGTGCTTTATTGCTTCACGTCTTACTTCTGACCTGAAGAACACGCCTTGAACTCTCCCCCTTATGAACACGTGTGCCCTGACCTTCACGACCTGCGCCTCAATCACTGATGATCTCTAAAGAAAACAGTTGGAAATGTTCACTTTAACTTATCTCTCTCCACTGCGCAGATTTGCCGTTTCAGCGCTGGTCTTAAAAGCATTTTTCTATCCGGTGATATTTGTGGGTTGCAATGTTTGATATTCAATCAGGAAAATTGCTGGTTTATGCATCGAGGTTTTCATCGCGCAAAAGCCGATTGAAACCGGTGAGTTTGGCAGCTGAAAAGATGGCTAAGCTGGTGAATGCAGGCTTTGAAGTCAAAAGATTCGGAAAGAGATTCACGCCAATCTATGTTTACTACAAGAATGGCAACGAAGAGCCTATTCCGATCTACTGCAACAACGGTGAAGAATCAGACATGCAAGAGATCTACATGGCCTTGAAAAACATGATGTTCGTTTTGTCTTTTCACCCGAAGCACGCGGCTTTGAGGCAGGTTAGAAGAGAGATCATCCGGTTCTCCTGAGCTTCTTAACCACACAATCATGAGGCTCTAAGCTTCCCTGAAACCATCGTGTAACAACGCTTAATGACAGCTACACGTTCATACACATGATTCTGGTCACCATGTTCAATATTGTGGATATTCAAGCAAGGCTCAACATTCGGTCAAAGGTGAAATGCCGGTGAAAGAATGCTTGTCAAGATGGCTATTCTAGAATTATTCTTGGTTTTGGCAAGCCCATATGTTGCCGCTGCCTTTGGCTGAAGTAACGGCGGATGGAGCACGGACCCGGCAACCCCCAAGTATGGCACCCACGATTGGATCGCGCAACACGCGCTGGACTGGCTGCCAGTCGACGAGAAGCAAACTATCATCAATAATCTGGCAGTTTATCTGTATGGCACTGAACTGCCCGACAACGCACACGCTCCAGATGGAGCTGGCATTGGAGACACGAGTAAGCATCATGCGTATTATTATGCAAACGGTTCCTTGCAGGATGACTCGGCAGCAGTGAGAGCTCAGCAGGAATACGACAGCGCCCTTAGCTATGCGAGAGATGGCGACTGGGTTAACGCGTCGAAAAGGCTTGGCGTGATGACTCACTATATCTGTGATGTGGGAGTTTTCGGCCATGTCATGGGTTCAGGCACAGCTTGGGGTAATGAAGTGCATCATAGCGACTTTGAGGATTACGTACTTTCGAGGACAGACACATACATCGCAGAGTTCAACGCACATCTCGTTTTCGACGGAGCACTGGACAACGTTTCGGCTCACGACGCTACTTTGACGCTGGCCTTCAATACGACCTTCGGTGACAACGGCAGTTATGATTGTACATGGATGGACCAGAGCTACAGCTGGAGCAATTCCACCTTCAAGAATCGCTGCGGAAAATCACTTGACCTAGCTGCGAACTTAGTCGCAGATGTCCTGCACTCATTTTATCAAAATGTGGTAGTTCCCGAGATTCTGGTGAACGTGATTCTGCCGTTATTGGTGATTGCAGCGCTTCTCGTGGCCGTAGCATCTAGATGGAAAAAGTAGCCTGATCATGAAACTTGATAACTGCGCTTACTCGGTTTTCCTGAATCCTATTGTCTGGTTTTCAAGCCCGATCTCATAGGACTGGTTCACGTCGAACGCTATGCCAAGGCTTTCGTATTCCTGCTCTGTCAGAAACAAGATGATTTTTGGCACTGCAAACTGTGTATGGGGCACGAACATTGGTGCTTGTTGTTGAAGGGCTTGCAGAACGTCCTGAACGACCTGTCCCTCTTCTGATCTTGGCCTAACTGCAAAACGTGGGACTTCCCGTTCTTCAAGAAGCTCAATGCGTTTGCCAAGATTGCCGTCTAAGTCTCGAATTGATTCTATCTTGTTTACTCGAACTCTGAACATGCCTGATCAACAATGCTAAAGATTCAACGCTCTTATACCTTTCCCATCAAAAAGACAGCGAAATTTCACAGTAACTCACTTCAGGCAGCATTCACGACAAATCGAACTACGTTCAGAAACTGTACACAGCATCACCTCATAGTACTATAGACAGGCATTCAGGCGGTTAAGCACATTTTATTCGCTGAAATTTCAGCCAATAGCACCTACCCCTTTCCCCTCGGTATCGAAAAATGCGGACTCTTAATCTCGGTTTTTGCAGTTTACAATGTATTCATGTTGCCAACAAAAACGCGAACGTGAACACGATGGATTTCAATCATCTTCTAAAAAGAGGATAGTCTTTGACTGGAAAGAAGCTTTTTGTGGATGGGTTGATCTCATTAAAGACTTTTCTGGTTTAGCTCCATTATATAATCAAGAGTCGAGCCCCTCAAATGAAGACCGACGAAACCAAGACAGCAACCACTTCGATCAAGGAACTGAGCACATGCTATACTGATTTAACGCAGGTTTTGAAAGAAACAACAGACTGTACAAGAACAACGAAGCAGCTTTGGCGTAGCAAGAACAAACCAACACTGATAAAGATCGGTTTAGCGTTGATAGCTTTCCCCGATCCGACAATAAGCGACATTATCGGAGCTGCCTTGGTCGTTGCCGGAACCGTTCAGGCAGGAATCCGTCGACAAACAATGTATGTCGATGACCTTTCCAAGACTTTCCAGAGCACTCTCAGGGACATCCAAGACCTGAAACACCGTGTTTGATTAGTCTGCTGTCACGTCAAATTTTATATTTGCGGCATGTTATATGCGTAATACGTTTGGGGGAAGCATGACATGAAGCTTGTTACTGTACTGTTACCTGAGGCTTATCTGGAAGGCTTAGACGAGCTCGTGAGAGCAAACATGTATCCAAGCCGAAGTTCAGCGATCAGATCTTCGGTTAGAGACTTGTTGAAGAAAGAGCTTTGGGAAAGACGCGGAAGATGAAGTCTTGCAGGGCTGGGAAACCTGAGTACAGTGTTCCTTTGCCCGTGAGGCTTGTAAGCTTTCTCAAAGGCAGTCTAGCTAGAGATGTCTTGGATGTCGGTTGCGGTTACGGGAGAGCATGCTTCTTCTTGGGTGAGAATGGCTTCAGAGTCGTCGGAGTCGACGTAGACAAGGCTCAGATAGAGTCTGCTGTCGAAGACGCTGGAGCCCGTGAAGAAACAGATTTCCTTATCAACGATGCACGTAGCTTGTGCTTTCCAGAGTCTTCTTTTGACGCTGCCACAATGCTGGGTCTTCTTACCCTTGCCAGCAAACCAGATAGATCGAGAATAATCGGCGAAGTCTACAGGGTTCTGAAGCCTTCAGGCGTCATTTTCGTTGAAGAGTTCGGGCGAACATGGACAAACCCCGTCTATTCTGAGAGATACAAGCAGGATCTAAAAGCAACAGGTGAAAGCTGCACTTTTCTTGTCAAGGACAAGGCTGGCGATGTTCTACATTTCGCCCATCACTTTGGCCGCCAAGAACTGCGCGATCTTTTTCGGAGATTTCAGATAGTTGCTTTCGAAAAGGACACTTTCACAAGCTACTTACACAGGAATTGGGTCAAAGGATACACAATCATAGCGCGGAAAGAGGCAGAATAGCTTTTTGCGTAGTCGGAGGTACGTGGCCAGTATGCCTATTTGGGTGGTGTTGCGAGATCTCTGATCTCCTTTGCAGTGGCTTCCGGGTTGTCAGCCTGTGTTATCGCTCGTCCCACGATAAGATAGCGCGCTCCGCTTCTAGTTGCAGCAGATATTTCGCCGCCTTGAGCACCTATACCAGGTGAGTAGATCGGAATCTTCTCTCCCAGTATCGAGTGGACTTCTTTTATCTTTTCAGGATATGTTGCGCCTACGACGGCGCCATCAGCTTCTAGTCGAAGAGCCTTTTTGGCGAAGGCTACATACTGAGGTACTTGCTTGCCTGTCTCAGCTTCGACTATTGTCTGTCCGTATCCTTCATATGCGGCTTTGTGGCTCATGTACACAAGAAGAATTACTCCTCTCTGCTTTTCGCGTGCGACATCGAAGATTGGTTTCAGGCCCTCTTCCCACCCGATGAAAGGGTTGGCGATTAGGGCGTCGAAACCTGCGGCGTAGTAGTATTCGGCTATCGCTTGATTTGTTGAGCCTACGTCATTTGCTTTGCAGTCCATTATCGCCATCAGTGCTTTTTCATGAGTTTTCTTGACGAGTTTTTGGACACCATCGAACGTGCCTAATGGAAGAACAAGGTGATGGTTAAACTTCACCGCACATAGATAAGGGGACGCTGCTTCCAAGACGTGTTCAGCCTTGGCGAAGAGGTGGTCTCGGTTTTCTGGTTTCTCAAAAGGAAAGTCAAGAGCCAACACAATGCTTGAGGCTTGCTTTTTCGCGGTTTGTTCCATCTTAACTCGGAAAACCATTTTCAAACGCCACTCTCTACTGTGCTGAAGCACTAAAAACCTTTGTCGTTCCGGTTTTTCCTTGCGAAACCAGTCTAATGTAGTCAAGAGTTGTTTCTGCAGCTTCTTTCAGCACCTGTTCGTCTATTCCTGGAACTCCATACACGATTATCATTGCGTTTCGGGTTTGCATAGTAATCTTCGTGAGGTCTGTGTCTCGATAGGGATAGATGCATAGAACCTGTTTTTGATCTGCCAAGACGAGCATCTGTTCTGTCAAAGTAATGGGTTTGTCCATGCCTATTCCAGTGAAGGTTTCTCCATTCTTCGCGAATCTGACGTGAAAAGGCTGGTTCAAGAGGTCTACGTCGAATCCGCTGATAGGTAGGATCGTTTTTGTTGAAGCCAAGTTGTAGGCGTCCACCACAGCAGAGATACGTGGGAGTTCGTCTCCATGCAGTACTCTTCTAAGCAGTGCTTCGCCTGAGGGTCTTGTTTTCGTGGGGTCTATGCCGAGTTTCCAGTAAAAGTCTCGGAAGGCTCTCACAGTCGGATTGTCCTTCAGTGTTTCGATGTTGTGTTTGGTCTTGACTTCCTGATAGACGGCTTCTCTGAGTTGCTCGATGCGTTCATTCTCTTTCTCGTTGTGAATGTCAGTGATTGTGCCGATGCAAACGGCCAGTTCCGGAAACCTGTAAGATACTTCTTGACTCCAGTTCACATGAATTTGCATGCGGTTCACACGTTGTTCAGTTTCTATTTTGGAGTTAGGTATTTAACCGCTTCAAACTGACTCTCTTGACAGTGACCGTGTGAAACAATGATTGGAGAGCTTGCGGCCTTAGGCGCTGCTTTGAGCTGGACAGTTTCAGCTATGTTATATAGAAAGGCGTTGCAGGAGACGACGCCTGTTGCAGCGAACATATTGAGGCTTTCTTGCACAAGCGTAGTTCTGGTTTTGTTTCTGGTCGGCATCGGCAAGTTTCAAGTCTTGACTAGTTTGCCCGTGAGTATTTTGGTTCTTGCAGGCGTCAGCGGAGTTGTAGGCCTTGGGTTAGGAGACACGTTGTACATGGTTAGTTTGAAGCATATCGGTGTTGCTCGAGCCGTTCCGTTAACGTGCACGTATCCTCTATTCAGTCTTGTGTGGACTGCGTCTCTTCTAGGCGCACCAATCACGTTGCCCGTGGTTCTTGCAACAATCATCATAGTGTTGGGGATATGGCTTGTGACCTATGAGAAGCAAACGGGCGACGCTGGAATCGGGAGAAGCGTTTTGATTACGGGGATCGCGGCGGCCTTGGCTACAGCTGTGCTGTGGTCAGTGAGTATTACGATGATGAACGCAGCTGTGCTGGAGGCTTCTGATTTGGACCATGCCTTGGTCATCAACACGGTCAGGGCTGGTGCAGTGGCGGTTTTTCTGTTGGCGTTGTCGCCTCTTCTCGATAGGAAGCTTGTGTTCCTGAAGGCTCGACTCAGAACTGTGGTGGTACTACTAGTTGGAGGCATCGTCGCGTTGGGGCTGGGCTGGTTTCTGCTGGCATACAGTTTCACTGTGACTATTGAGTCGAGGGCTGTTCCGATTTCTTCGACTACGCCTTTGTTCTCGACGCTAGTTGGGCTTGTGCTCTTGCATGAGAAGGTCAGTTGGAGAAATGCGTTGGGTTCAGCGGTTATTGTGTTGGGGGTTTTTCTGATTTTCGTCTTCCGATGAGGGTTGTATAGGTTTTTATACTGCGTTTATTCCTTAGGAGAATCTTAGCTACTAGGGCAAGGAATCGTCTGAATGTCGGTGTCTCCGAGTTTGCGTGAGGTTCTGGGCAGAAGGATCGCCGGCGAAATTATTTTGTCGAACAAGCCTGGCGCAACGATGAGGAAGTGGCGGGAGCTTTTTGCTGTTTCGCAGACGAGCCTTTCGGAGAAGATGGTGCTTTCTTCTTCTGTGATTAGCGATTATGAGAGTGGGAGACGGCAGAGTCCTGGCACGAAGTTTGTCAGGCGGTTTGTGTGGGCGCTCGTGAAGATTGATGAGGAGCGTGGCAGCCGTTTCATTAAGGAGTTTGCCAAGCTGACGAGTTCGCCTAGCACGGCGATTTTGGATTTGAGGGAGTTTCCGATTCCTGTCAGAGTTGAGTATTTGTGCAAGGCTATCAAGGGTGAGATCGTGTCTTCGTCGGGCAGGTTTGTGAAGGAAGTGCTGGGTTACACGGTGGTGGACAGCAAGAAGGCGGTTGAAACGTTGTCAGGGCTGGAGTATTCTCAGCTTTTCGGAGCCACTACCGATCGGGCTTTGATCTTTACGAATGTGGAGGATGGGAACTTGCCCATGATGCTGGTGAGAGTCAGCAACTTGAAACCGCGTGTAGTGGTTTTCCACAACGCTAGACCTAATGAGCAATCGATAAAGCTGGCTGAATACGACCAAGTTCCGCTGATTTACTCTTCACTGCCAACCATCGAACAACTCGTCAAATCCTTAAGAAAGCTGTACCGCATCGCGTTACGCATCAAACTGGGTAGACGAGTTCAGCCGCCACCAAAGATAAGCGCTTAGGGAAGGACTTACTTTCTGCTTCTTATAGAACCTTGGGCATTCTCAGTCAACTGGAGAAGTCATTTTAGCTCCTCTTTTTTTGTCAAATGGTCTGCAAAGGGCTTCAGAGAGAGTGGTTGCACAACATCTTTGCTTTTCAGGCCTATGAGAAACGAGTCGAAACTCATGAAGTCCCCCCAGCAAACTTTGCTTTCCTGCATAAACTTGGAGTATTCAGCGTAGTTTTTGTGTATTGAAATCGCTACTCTGTCATAGCCTAACCCGTTACCGATAGAGGCGAATATGATGTTTGGATTCTTCTTAGCAAACTCCTTGGCTTTCTGAATGCCATATTCTGGATGTTTCTGATAGTCCCGCTTTGCAAGGATTATGGCGATTATTTCAAAACCCAGCTTAGCCAGATTGGGAACGGCAGTGTATTCTATGAGCCCTTCCTTCTCAAGCCTCACCCTTATTCTTGAAACAGTAGGCTGAGAAATGCCTATTGCCTTGGCAAGCTCCCTGTCACTTCTTCTGCTGTTCTTTATCAGTTCTGATATCAGCTTAAGCTCAACATCCTTCAAGCCCAATTCCTTCCGACTTCACTGTCAAGCCCACGTTCAAAGTGCCATTAGTCGCTTAAGAAATCTTCTACAAGCAAAGAACTCGAAGGCAGAACCTTAGAAGCACTTAGAGAACTTGGGCAGACACTAGGTTTTTGATTGCTGAAGCTTTTGTTCTCTCTTCTGTATCTCATTGTAGAGGTATTCCCACCATTCCCAGATTTGGGGGCGACCGAATTTCTTTCTCTCACCTTCTGCTACAGGCTTCATTTTTTCCCATGAAATCTTGATTGGCGAGCTGAAGAGGTCGTCAACTACGGCAATGTCTATGAGTTTTCTACGTAGAAGGACACCGACTCCTTCAAAGAACCAGCCAACCTCATTCAAGTCAGACAAACCAAACTCGTTCTGATACGTACTGAAATCGCTGCACTCCCTGGTTGTGATTTTCTCCCATGCCTCTCTCATTTCCTTGCCACCAAAAGCCGTATACAACCTAATGACCAAGTCTGTCTGCCTTGCTTTGGTCTGATGTCGAATTTGAAGACTGTAGTAGATAATTCCTGCCACCACACTCGCAGAAGCAATAGCTATTGATACTGTCTGAATATCAACCGTGCTTGACACCCAGAAGACGAGATTAGGTGAATCAGTATTAAAGACTACATCATGAAGAAATATCAATTAGAAATGAAGCTCAATTGTAGCCATATGTTAATAACAGACAGAATCTTTCTACTTCTTCTCGGTTCTTGTCAGTATTTTTGGTTCTTTCCATTCTTCCCTGAGGATACTATACACATAAACATCTCTCAGTTCTCCTCTGAGAAAAAAGTATTTACGCATTGTTCCATCCTTTTTGAAACCTGCTTTTTCCAAGACCTTCTGAGAAGCCAGGTTTCTTGCATCTGTAGAGGCTTGAACCCGCATCGTGTCTCTCGATAGAAACAGGTAATCCAACATGATCTTCGTAGCTTCCGTGCAGTAGCCTTTCCCTCTTTCACTCGGAACTAGAGAATAGCCGATTTCCAGTTGCTTGCCGCAAAATGGGTGCAGGACGCAAAAATGGACCATAAAACCGATTTTGGCCCCGTCTTTTTTCTCTATGATGAACTCCTTTGTCTCATACGCTTTGTCATTCTCAAGCATCTTCTCCGTCTCAAGTCTAGAAACCTGTCGAAGAGAATTGTATTCACCCAAGACCTCAAGACTACTAAGCCATTCCGCAAATAGAGGCAAGTCCTCCTTCTCAACAACCCTCAGATTCACATTCTTTCCTTCAAGCAATCTCTAGCGCCACCTAACAAGTCCAAGTTCTCAGTTCTTATGGTTTGTGATTGACCACTCTAAGCGTGGAATAACTAGAACTACGATGAAAAACTTCTAGCGAGTTCCTAGAGTGTTTGTGAGGTGGCAGGTTCTTGGTTGTGGTCTTTGATCTCTTTTTGTAGGTAACTAGCTAGGCTTGACAGAGTTAAGGGGGAAAAGTGGCTTCTGTCCTTGAGATCTATCATGAAGCTTCTGACTTCTTGGATCTCTACAAAAGGATGCTCTCTGACCATTTGAATGTATTTGGAGTATGTTGAGTAGTCTTTGCTTAGCAGTGCAAGCACTCTATCTGAGTCACAGCCAAGGCCACTCATTACCATCAGGACGGGAGAAGGATTTTTCTTTTCATTTTCACGGTTTCCTCTTCTCACTTCTTCGACAAAGTCATCACTCATCTCTTTTTTCATTTTAGTGAAGACTAAGGTCAGAATCTGGAATCCAAGCTTTGAGAAGTCTGGGATTATCGTGTATTCCTTGATGTAACCTTCCTTCTCGAGCTTCCCCCGCGTTCTGGTCACTGTAGGTTGAGAAACACCAACGGCCTTAGCGAGTTCCCTGTCACTTCTTCTACTATTCTTCATAAGCTCAGAAATCAGTCTAAGCTCAATGTCCTTCAACTCATTTCCTCCGATTCAACGATCACACCTCTTCTTAGAGCCCAATTCATTTAAGAAATCTTCTATCAGCAGAGAACTTGGAGACAGAACATTAGAAGCACTCAGAGAACTTGGGCAGACACTAGGCTTTTGATTGCTGAAGCTCCTGTTCTCTCTTCTTCATTTCATAGTAGAGATATTCGAACCATTCCCATATCTGAGGACGTTTCCTTCGTTCTCTGGTGGTCTTGATTATAGGCTCCAGCTTCTCCCATGCTTGTATGATTGGTGAACTGAAAAGGTCATCAACTAGATCTGTGTCTATTAGTTTTCTGTGCAGGAGGACTCCTACACCTTCATAGAAAGCTGCCTGAGTTCTCACAGAAATCTTGATCTTGTTAGAAGCATCATTTGGAGACTTTGCCAGGTAGTCAGTGTCTGTAATTTCAGTGTTCAGTATTTCTTGACAAGATTCTCCAAATTCTGGACTGCCAAAAACTGAATATAGTCTCATGATCAAATCTGTCTGCCTTAATCTGGTCTGGTGTCTAATCTGGAGAATGTAGTAGACAAGTCCTATCACTATGCTTGCAGAAGCAACACCCAAGGAAACTGTCTGCAACAACAGTATGTCAACCACTATTGGCACCCAGAAGACAA
>Ga0315288_10006360_pt1 | contig 14982 bp, 8 predicted proteins | sample YL17G11_20_MG_FD_203454 | JGI IMG/M metagenome (GOLD analysis project Ga0315288, IMG submission 203454) | Sediment microbial communities from Yellowstone Lake, YNP, Wyoming, USA - YL17G11_20 | ecosystem: Environmental > Aquatic > Freshwater > Lake > Sediment | place: USA: Wyoming | collected... | reverse complement strand
GACAGCGCGGGCGTAATGTAACCGGAGTACTCGACGGCAATCGTATCCTCTTCGCCGAGCCCCAGGGTTTCGCTGAGGCCGACCGAGAGCACCCAGGTTGAGGCATTGTAGCTATGGGGCAGCTCCTGCGTACCGTGCGTCACGCTCAGGATGCGCAGCGTGTCATTGTAGACTACGAGGTCGAGCTGTCCCAAACGGCTCACCCGGCTCCGGAAGACGATTCGGGTCGTGCCCTCGAGATAGTGCCTGGTCGGCACGAGGCGGACGCGGATATCATAGTCAACATGGTCCACCGAGTTTGTATCGAGCCTCGCGTCCGGCAGAAGGCCGAAAGCCACCGGCGGCTCGGGCCCTTCGAATCCGGCGTCGCTGGGGCCTGCCGCCCGGATTGTGGAAGCCGCGAGAAACAGAACCAGTCCGAGGCCCCCGACCGCGCCGGGCACGTTGCAGCAGAGTCGAGTCATCACGACTACTGTACAACAACCACTCGCCACCGCAAGGCCGGGCGCTCCGATAGTATGAAGTACACTCCCGGCGCAAGTCGGCTCACATCGTTCGCGCCGGGGCGCAGGCTGAGCACCTTGCGCCCGCCGACGTCGAGCAGAGTCGCGCGCACCGCTGACCGCCGACCGCTGACCGCTTCGGGCAGCTCCAGCATGTCGCGGACGATGGTCGGCCAGCAGTTCGGCGTTTGGACTTCGGCGTTCGGCGTTTCAAGAACCGCGACGCTGCCGGCCGCATCCGTCTTGACAAGGTAGACCTGTTCGAAAGGCCCAGGAGAAGCGGTGTATCCCGTAATGATGTAGCCCATGTCCGCGGTCTGCTCTACCCATCTACCCACTTCGTAGCTCGTTCCTCCGTAGGTCCGGGTCCAGAGGGTGTCCCCGTCGGAATCGGTCCTGACCAGGTATACCTGCCTGTTGTCCCCGAAGGAATTGGAACTTCCCGTGACGACGTAGCCGCCGTCCGCAGTCTGCCTTACGAAGTAGCCCACCTCGTCGCTCGTACCACCGTAGGTCCGGGTCCAGAGGGTATCCCCGGAGGCATCGGTCTTGACAACGTAGTACTGCACGCTGTTACCGAACGAATTGGTCGTTCCCGCGGCGATGTACCCTGAGTCCGCGGTCTGCTGGACGGAATAGACCGGATCGTTGTTCGGCCCTCCGTAGGTCCGGGTCCAGAGGGTGTCGCCGGAGGCATCGGTCTTAATGAGGTAGGCCTGATAGCTGCTCCCGTTAGTCATGGACGATCCGGCGACGATGTAGCCCGAGTCCCGAGTCTGCTCGACGGAGTAGCCATAGGCGTATCCCGGCCTACCGTAGACCCGGGTCCAGAGCGTATCCCCGGAGGCATCGGTCTTGATCAAGTACACCTGGGCACTGTCGCCGACCGATGTGGTCGTCCCCACGATGATGTAGCCACCGTCTGCGGTCAGCTGGACGCAGTTGCCCACTTCGTAGCCCACCCCTCCGTAAGTCTTGGTCCAGAGACTTTCCCCGGAGGCATCGGTCTTCATGAGGTAGACATCCTCGAAACCTGCCCCGAAAGAGGTCGTGAATCCCGCGATGATGTAGCCGTTGTCCGAGGTCTGCCGGACAGAAAGGCCGTATTCGACACCTGCATCTCCGTAGACTTTGGACCAGAGGGTGTCGCCAGAGGCGTCGGTCTTGATGAGGTAGAGCTGATTGCTGCTCCCTAGAATGAAGGTCATTCCTGTGACGATGTAGCCACCGTCCCGAGTCTGCTGGACGGAGTAACCCTCATCGTCGCTCGTCCCTCCGTAGTTCTTCTCCCATCGCTGCTGGGCAAGGGCCGCAGAAGAAACGAACAGGCAAATCGCGGATGTCAGCACGCAGAAACGCATCGTCTTCTCCTATTCCGTCACGACGACTTTTCGGATGGCTTGAGTTTGGGCTTGAGCTTGCGCTTCCCGGACAAAGTACACTCCCGGCGCGAGCCGGCGCACATCATTCTCACCGGGCTTCAGCTTCATCGCATGCCGTCCGCCGGCATCGAGCAGTTCAATCCCGGGCCGTGAGCCGTCAGCCGTAGGCTGAGAGCCGATTCGCAGCACGCCGCGGACGATGGTCGGCGCACGTGTCGAGGCCCGGACGACCCGGCGCGCGTCCTCAACGCCGGTGCTGACGTCCCGGAGCCAGCAGGATGCGCCGCGGGTCCCGGCAATGAGCGCGTCTCCGTCCCGCTGCACGAACTCAAGGCATGTGACCCGCACGTCCCCCAGCCCGGCGCTGATGTCGGCCCAGGTCACGCCGGCGTCGGCCGACCGGACCGCGCCGCTGTCGCCCCCGGCCGCGGCCAGCTCGCCGCTGCCGGGCAGAAACCGCACCGACCGGAACCCGGTCCGGGCGCAGACCTGGGTCCAGTTCGCGCCCGCATTGGTGGTGCGGAACAGTCCGTCGTGCGTCGCGGCCAGAACCAGGCCGGCATCGGCCGGATTGACCGCCAGTCCGAAGACCGTGTCCGGCGGCGAGCCGGCGGTTCGGGTCCACGTGGCGCCGAGGTCGGTTGAACGATACACCGCCCCGGTGCCGCCCGCCAGCCCGCCCGCGTAGACGGTGCGGGATTGCGCCGGGGCAAGCGCCAGCGCATGGCAGAAATCGGCGCTGCCCGTCGAAAGGCTGGTCCGCGTCCAGGTCGCCCCCGCGTTGCGCGACACTGAAACCCCGGCGTTTCCGGCCGGCGTCTGCCCGCCGGAGATGACGACACTCGCGCTGTCCGGGTGGCCGATGACGCAGCCGCCATCGTTGTACCACAACGAGTCAATCTGGATCCAGACGGCACCGCCGTCCGAGCTCACGAAGAGCTCGGCTGACCCTCAGCCGGCGCCTTCCAGCGCGTAGAGGATGTCGCCGCCCGGACCAGGGGCCAGGCCGATGCCGCAGATGTTGCCGCAGGACAGGAAGTCCGCGCACTTCTCCCAGTTCCGGCCCGCATCGAGCGATTTGAACACGCCGACCCCGGCGACCTCGAGATAGAGGTGACCGGGATTCCACGGCGGCGCGCTGATCGTCGAAATGCCCGCCGTGCGGATGCCGGCGTTCACCGGGTTCCAGTGCGCGCCGCGGTCGGTCGAGCGCATCACGCCGGAAGCGGTCGGACACCACACGCCGTCACCCAGCCCCGGGTCGGCGGTCAGGCCGCCCAGCCGGGCCGTGGGCGCGATCGGTGCCGTCGGCCGCCAGTTCACGCCGGCGTCGGTCGTGGCGAAGCAGGCGACTGCCGTGTCGTAGCCGTAGGCATAGCCTTTGTCCGGCTCGGCCGGGCTGAAGTCCACGCTCATCACGAATCGCGGGTCGCCGGTCAGTGCCCAGTTCGCGCCAGCATCGGTCGTCCGATACATGCCGGTGATCGTACCCGCGCAGAGCACTCCGGCGTCGCCGTGGCTGGCCGAGAGTGAAAGCACGATATCACCCGGCGTAAGCCCGGCCGACCGCTCCTCCCAGGTCGCCCCGCCGTCGGTCGAGCGGAAGACACTGCTGTACTCCCCGCCGAGGTAAATCGCACCCGAGTCAATCGAGCTCGCGTCCAGCGTCATAATCGAGCCGGTGTCCTGAACCACCGGCCCGCCGGTCCAGCTGGCGCCGCAATCGGTCGAGACACCGAATGCCGGGATCGCGATCGAATCATAGTATGCACCGGCCACGTAGACCCGTCCCGGTACAAACGGGTCGCACCCGAGAACCGCGGTATTGAACGGTAGGGGCGCAGTCTGCCAGGTCGCGCCGCCGTCGGTCGAGCGCTGGATTGTCATGCCGCCGTCCGAACAATATACAGTCAGCGGGTCGAACGGGTCAATCACCGCCAGCGCGATCCGCGACAGGCCGCCTACCCGCTGCCAGGCCGCTCCGCCGTCGGTCGTGCGGTAGACCGGCTGGACCGTATCATTGGCATACAGCACGCAGACGAGCGTGCCCGGCTGGTTCGGCGACACCGCGAGGGCGACCACGTTCCCCCCGTCCGGACCGATGGGGACCCATTCCGCAGCCGCAACGGCTGCGACTGCCAAAAGCAAGACGATTGTCCGTATCAAGTCCTCCTCCTTCTATCTCTGAATCACAACCTTGTGAACCTCTTCCCGCCCTCCGCCCCCCGACTCCGGACCCCTGACGAAGTACACGCCCGGCGCGAGCCCGCTCACATCGTTCTCGCCCGGTCTCAGCTTCATCACCTGACGGCCTGCCGCGTCGAGCAGTCCCACTTCTGGCCGTGAGCCGTCAGCCGCAAGCTGAGAGCCGATTCGCAGCACGCCGCGGATGATGGTCGGAATCCGCGTCAGGCGCATTGCGTCTGACGGCATGGGCTCGGCGACGCCGGTCAGTGAGTCGCGCAGCACGGAGACGCTCGAGCTGCCATGATTCGCCACATAAACGCGGTTCTGGACCGGGTTCCAGACCAGCGCGCGGGGATCGTCTCCGACCGGGATCGTGATGATGACCTGACTCGACCAACCGGCGATGACCGACACGGCACCATAGCTCGTGCAGTAAATCTTGTTGTTTGCCGCGTTGTAGAGCAGGGCATTTGGCCCGGGCGTGCTGACCGTTGCCGTCCACTGATTCGAGGCCCCGTCGATCACCGCGACATTGCTGTGCCACCGGTTGGCGCAGTAGATCCGGTTGTTCAGCGGATTGCAGTAGACCGCCACCGGCTGGGCCCAGTCCGGAAACTCGATGGTGGCGAGCAGCGAGTCCCCGGCGCCGTCGACTATCGAAAGTGTACTGCGCTGGAAGCTCGCCGGCCACTCGTAGTTGGCGCAGTACGCTTTGTCGTTGACCGGGTCAATGCAGATTGCCGCCGGGGTACCCGGGACGTTGATCGTGTCCAGCACCTGACGGGTCGCCGCGTCAATCACCGCCAGGAACGGCCGGCCGTAGCTCCGGCAGCCGGCATAGACCTTGCCGTTCGCCGGGTTGTAGCACAGCGCCATTGGAAAGCCGCCGAAGCCGAACCGGTCGACAATCGAGTCGGTGGCGCCGTCGATCACCATAATGCTGTCCCGGGACGGGCAGAAAACCTCGTTGCGCTCGGTAATGCAGCACAGCGCCCGGACATACGACCATGTCTTCTGGGCAATCGTGGCCCGGACCGAGTCGGTGGCGCCGTCGATGACCGTGACGTTGTTACGATACTCGCTCGCGGCATAGATCTTGTTGCTCACCGGGTTGTAGCAAAGGGTCGAAGTCTCGCTGTCGGTCGGGACCGTCGCGACGATCGCATTCGTCGCGCCGTCGATGACGAACACCCGGCTGCGCCGGTTGTCACCCACATAGACCTTGTTGTTCACCGAATTGTAGCACAATGGCAAGGGATCTGAAGAATCCGGCAAGTGTATGGTCATCTCCAACCATTGGCCGGACGCGACTGAAAGCCAGCAACCAAGGGACACGAGCAGGATGCGGACTTGCATCATCTCCTCCTACTTCTGAATCACGACCTTGTGAGTCTCACCCCGACCCCCGACCCCTGACGCCAGGCCCCTGATGAAGTACACCCCCGGCGCCAGCCCGCTCACGTCGTTCTCTCCCGTCGTCAGCTTCATTACCTGCCGGCCCGCCGCATCGAGCAGTCTGATTTCCGGCCGCAAGCTGTTGGCTGTAAGCTGTGAGCCGATTCGCAGCACTCCGCGCACGATGGCCGCGGGAGAGGAAGATGTTGCGGAACCGGGAGTACTTGGTTCCGCGATTCCGGACGGGCCGCCGGTTTGCTTGATGATGGTTCCACCCACTCCCCCGATGAAGCCGACCCTGCCGTCGACCGGGAAGTCGAGCGCGTACATCACGTTATTGGTCGGTATGTAGTTGCAGGTCCACGAGTCGCCGCCGCTGGTGGTCCTGAACAATGAGCCGAAGAAGCCGCAGATGTAGCCGGTCCTTTCGTCGGGCTGGAACTGCACCTGGTAAGTGAACCACCCCACGCCCGGGTACTGCCGGTTCCACGATGCGCCTCCGTCGGTGGTCTTTACCAGCACGGCGGTCCCGCCCACGGCCCACCCGGTTCGGGAGTTGAGCGGGAAGTGGACCGAGGCCAGGCTGACGCCGGGCACGCCTGACGTCTGCGATGCCCAGTTCACGCCGCCGTTCGTCGTCTTGATGATGGTTCCGTTCGCTCCAACTGCATACCCGGTGTCATCGGAGGTGAACCAGACGTCGTTGAGGTCCTCCCCGGTACCCGAGGACTGTGGCGACCAGTCCGCACCGCCGTTCGTGGTCTTGATGATGGTACCGTCGTCCCCGCACGCGTAGCCGACCGCCGTACCGCCCGCGAAGTAGACCGAACGGAGTTCCGCTGATGTCCCACTGGTCTGGCTCGACCAATTAGTGCCGCCGTCCGTGGTCTTGAGAATCGTCCCCCATTGACCGGACGCGAACCCCGTCAGCGTGTCGACCGGGAAGCACAGCGCGTCGAGGTCGGCGCCGGTGTTTGATAATTGAGCGGCCCAGTCGCCGCCGCCGTTGGTCGTCTTGATGATGGTCCCATCCCAGCCTGCGGCCCAGCCGACCAGCGTGTCGACCGGGAATTCAATCGTCAGGATGCGCTGCGTCGTACCGCTCACCGCCCGGGTCCAGTTGGTGCCGCCATTGGTGGTCTTCATCACCAAGCCGTAGTAGCCGACCGCGAACCCGTTCATGGCGTCGCGGAACAGGATGAAGTTGAAGTGCTCCTGCGTGCCGGTGTACTGGCCGACCCAGGTCGCCCCGCCGTCGGTCGTCTTGCGGATAGCGCCCAGCGGCCCGGCAATCCAGCCGGTATCATTGCTTACGAAGTCAACCGAGAGCATGTCCGTGTAATGTCCGGTGTTGAGTTGAAACCAGGACTGTCCACCGTCGGTGGTTTTTAGCGTGATGCCGAACTGGCCGGTAACGTAACCGACAAGCGTATCCTCGGGAAAGTCAATTCCGCTGAACCAGGCATTCGTGTCCGGGTCGATGGGATTCCAGGTCGCGCCGCCGTCAGTTGTCTTGCGCATCAGGCCCCAGTCGCCGGCAACGTAGCCGACCCGGGAGCCTTGCGGGAAGCTCACGCCCCGAAGAGCGACATTCCCGCCGATTCCCTGGTTCTGCCAGTTCAGCCCGCCGTTCGTGGTCTTGAGAATCGCTCCCATCTGACCGACCGCGTAACCCGTATCGTCATCCAGGAACTGGATTCCTTCGAGCTCCGCGAACCCTGAACCGATAGTAGCCCAGTTCATTCCGCCGTCGGTTGTCTTGCGTATCGCTCCGCCTCCGGTGGCGGCGTAGCCCACATCTCCGGCAGCCGGGAAATCGACTGCCTCGATGGTTGTCAGTTCGCCGGTCTGATACAACGCCCACGACGTGCCGCCGTCGGTTGTCCTGATGAACGTGCCCCGGTCGCCGACTGCGACGACAGCGGTGCCGGAGAAGGCCACGGCGTCAAGGGTATTGCCTTGAGGCAGCGGGTTCTGCCATGCCCAGTCCGCCTGAGCGACCGACGCCAGGATGCATAGAGCGCAGGCTAGAATTGAAAGGCGCATCGTACTCTCCTATCTCGCCAGGACTATTCTCTCAACTGACTGATTGCGGGGCCGGCCGCGCTGGATGAAGTACACGCCCGGCGCGAGTCCGCTCACGTCGTTCGGGCCGGGGTGTAGGTTCAGCACCTTGCGTCCCGAGATGTCGAGTAGTTCCGCCCTGCATGCTGTATGCTGTCTGCTGTCTACTGCCAGTTCCAGCACTCCCCGCACATGCGACGGCATCGGGTTCGGGGTTCTAGTCCCTCGGCTCGGTTCCTCAGTAACGCCCGGAAGCCGTTCGAAGGCCTGCTCGGCCAGATGGCAACGCCAAGCCAACTCGCTGGTGTCGGAGTGCGGCCAGATTTCGTTCTCCGGGCCGAACTGCGCCGCGACAATCGCATACCAGAAAGTCGCCGAATCGCGCGCCGCGAAGTCAAACGGGCCGCAGGACAGGAGGAATCGCTTGTCCGCGGCCGACTCATCCGCCGAGTCGAACGGGCTGTAGATGCCGGTCCGGTAATCGTAGCCGGCCATGGTCAGGTACTGGTCCCGGTCGGTCGCCGAGCCAGTGTCAAGCGTAGAGGTCTTGAACGCACTGAGGTCCAGTCCGCCCGGCGCCGAGAGCAGTCGGACTGCCGCGACTCCGGGAGTGCCGCCCTGCCACCGGTCGCTCACTTGTTCGTGGTTGTCGTAGTCGCCGGTAAACCCGGTATTTCGAACCCGGAAAGTATCGGGTCCGCGTTGAAAGAGCTTGTCGAGAATCAGGCCGTTCATGTCGTCGGTTGCGTGGCCGATGTCGGCGTCAAGGCAGAGCGCGATGTAGCACTGGTTGATGGCATGGTCGTTGTTGTTGAACACGTCATAGCGCAGGAGAATGATGTCCCGGTATTCGGAATCGGCAAAGGCATACGTCGTCAAAGCAACGTCAATGCCGAGCGGGTGACCTGGTACATAGTGATTTGCCGGGTCCGAATCGCCGAAACAGCACCAGAGGTTCAGGTCGGACCGAGGCACTACGGGTGCCATGGGAAATCGGCTTTGAGGCGGCGGCCAGTCGCCCGGAAAACGATAGATCCGGTCGCGCGGGTCGTTGTAGCCATCGCGCCAGTACCGGCACAGGGTCGGCGCCATCTCGCCGCCGCCGGAGTTCGGGTTGTAGCCGCAGGTAACCAGGGTCTCGCCCTGCATGATTGCGCCGACCCAGAGCCCGCCGCCGAACAGGTAGAAGTTCATCAGCGGATAGGGCCACGACCCGCCCGGAAAGTTGCTGTGCGTGACGTCAATCGCCCAGCGCCCGTCGTTGCAGACCGGCATGCGCCAGTTGTTGACGTCAATCCAGCCAATGTCATAGATGGCCAGGAGCATTCCCGGCAACATGAGCAGAGACGCGAATTTCCTCATATATCCTCCAGAGCCCTCAGTTCAGAACCAGGCGGCACGTCAAAGCCCGGTTCGCTTGCGCAACGCGCAGAACATATACGCCCGGGGCCAATCGCCGGCCCAGGTCATCGAAGCCGTCCCAGGTCAGGGAACCCGAGAGTGAGGGCGTGCGGGAAGAAGTCACGCCGAGCGACCTGACCCGGCGGCCGCAGGCGTCGTAGATGCGGACGATGCGCGGGAAGCCGTCAATGGTCTGCGGAAAGCGGATAGTCACTCGGTCATGGAACGGGTTGGGAAGCGCCTCCACAGCCGCCTGATCAAGCCCGACTTGCCCGCGCTCCTCAAGGACGCCGTTGAGCGGGCTGAACTTGCCCCAGATGCGCATTGCCTTGTATGCCGTTCCCTGATAGCTTTCGGTCCAACCCGAATAGACCAGCAGCAGTTGACTCCCGGGGCCGCGGACGAGCGCCGGCCATTTCTGGTCGCCGGCCTGGGTCACGACCGGGAAAGAGTCCTGCTTGACGCCCTGTGGACTCACGCGCACGCCGAACAGGTCTCGGTCGGATTGCGCTCGTTCGTAGACCAGGTAGAAGTCGCTGCCATCCGACGCAAGCCTTGCGGCCCGGCGGGAAACTGCGTGCGATACATAGGTGATGCCGGCGGTATCCAGCACTACACCGCCCGGGCTGACCCGAACGCCGGAGATGAACGAATCGCAGTCCCAGACAACAAGGTAGTTTGTTCCATCAAACGCGATGGACGGGCAATACGGAAGTCCACTGGTGCTCGCCACTCGGACGTTTGGCGAATCAAGCACAACTCCGCCGGGCGAGACCCGGGCGCCTTCGATTGGACCGTGCGGGGCGAGCCGGGACCAAACGACAAGGTAGTTCGCGCCGTCGAACGCGACGGCTGGGAACACGCGGCCGAGTGTGCTGTCTGATATCTGAAAGCCACTTGAGTCAAGGACCTGGCCGGCCCGGGTCACGCGCGCGCCATAGATGCCGTTGCCCTGCCAGACGACAAGGTAATTCGTGCCGTCGAATGCCGCCGCCAGTCCCACCCACTGGCTAGTCCTCAGCGGCCCGATGGGAATCCCTGCGCTATCGAGCACGCGCCCGGCCGGGCTTACCCGGGCGGCATAGACGGCCAAGCCGTAGTCTTCCCATGCCACCAGCCAGCCGCTGTCACCGGAAGCAATAGCCGGATTGGACTGTGAGTACCTGCCAACCGCGATTGGAATCTCAAGCGAATCGAGAACACGCCCGGATGCGTCCAGTCTCAGTCCATAAATGTCAGCCCGAGACTCCATGGATGCGTCCTGGCTACCGTTCTGCCAGACAACGAGGTAGTTCGCACCATCGTAGGCCACGGCCGGACGCCACTGTCCGGTCACCATGGCCGAAATCAGGACGCTCGGGCTCGAGATGCCGCCGGCCGGGGACACGAGCGTCCCGCTGATTGGGTTGGGGTAACTCTCTCCCTGCCAGACGACAAGAAAACTCGCGCCGCCGAATACCACCGCTGACGACTCGACCCCGGAGTCCGAGACCACGACCGCAACCGTGTCGAGCACCGTGCCGGAAAGGTCCACTCTCGCCGCGCAGATGGAGAACGAGCTGAAATCGTAGCGCTCCCAGGTCACCACAAACAGACTCTCACCAAAGGCGACCGCCGGATAGCGCTGATATATCGCGGTCGTCGCGATGGCGAAGCCGCTGGTGTCAAGAACCTCGCCTTCCGCGCTGACCTTGGTCCCGTAGATGAAGAAGTCGCCGGTTCGATAGTCCTGCCAGACGACCAGGTAGTTGGTGCCGTCGAATGCGAGCGCCGGCAGCACTTGAGAGTTGAGCGCCCGGGACACGGGAATTCCGTCCGGGTCAAGGACCGTGCCCGCCGGAGTCACGCGCGCGCCATAGACGTCGAAGTACGCGCCGCTCCGCAGGTCTTGCCAGACCACAAGATAGTCGGTTCCGTCGAACTCAAGCGCCGGATTCTCCTGGCGGTCGGGCGCGGTGGATACGGCAATCGGCTGGGTCAGCACCTGTCCCGCGGGACTGACCAGAACTCCCATCAAGTCACTGCCGCCGTAGATAACGAGGAAGTTCGTTCCATCGAACGCAACTGCCGGGGCGCTGCCGCCGGCAGAGTCAATCTGAAATCCGACGGAATCCAGCAGGACCCCGGCCGCGCTGACGCGCGCGCCGCGGATATCCGCATCCTGCCAGACGACAAGGAACTCACCGGCGCCGGCAGCGACCGCGGGCGCGCTTCCGCCGTCCGAAATGCGGATGCCGCCCGGGCCGAGCAGCCTGCCCGAATGACTCACCCGGGCGCCAAAGACTCCGCCGGCGTTGGACGACGCCCAGACCACGAAGTAGTTCGTCCCATCATCCGTGGTCACCGGCGCTTCGTACGGGCCTGGCATCGGAATCCCGATGGTGTTTGTGTCAACCAGGAACTCTCCGGTCGGATACGCGAGAGCGCCCGGTCCACCGAAGGTCGGAACTGAACGTTTGTCGTTCGGAGAAGGTGCCGTTCCCAGAGCGAGCGTCGGTAACAAGCTCACCAGGAGCGCCAGTGCCAACAAGACCTTTTTCCTGTTCATCGATTCCTCCTACTTCGCGATCACGACTTTGGTCACGCTTGACGCATCACGCATCATGCCCGACGCCGACCGCACAAAATACACGCCCGGTGCCAGCCCGCTCACGTCGTTCGGGCCGGGGTGCAGGTCTGCGACGCGACGACCGGTCATGTCGAATAGTGAAGTGTGAATAGTGAATGGAGAAACCGGAAGGCGCAGCACGCCGCGGACGACGGTGGCTCCACCTTTCACTCTTCTCACTTCACCATTCTCTACTTCCTCGACTCCCAGGTGCGGATTCATCTTGCCCCAGATGCGGTTCGTGTTGTAGGTCTTGCCGTTCACCGTGCCGGCCCAGCCCTCGTAGGCAAGAAACAACTGATCGCCGCTGCCGCGGCAGAGCGCCGGGGACTGTTGGTCCCGTTCCTGCCCGACTACCCGCCCTTCGCCGGACACAGCGCCGGCCGGGCTCACCCACGCGCCATAGATGTCGGAACTGTCGCCGCTGCGCCCGACGGTCCATGCCACCAGGTAGTTCAAGCCATCAAAGGCCACCGCTGGGCACCACCGAACGTCAGCCGCTGTTGAGATGGCAATGCCCTGTGGGTCCAGCACTGTGCCCACCGGCGTCACCCGCGCTCCATAGATGTCATCGCTGCCGCTGCGATAGTCGTCCCATATCACCAGGAAGTTCGTGCCGTCAAAGGCAGGGGCAGGGTGGTACTGGTCGCGCGCCGCCTGCGCGATGACAATGCCGCTGGAGTCAAGCACCAGGCCGGCCGGCGTCACCCGCGCGCCATAGATGTCGTAGCTGCCGCCGCGACCGTCCTCCCACGCCACCAGGAAGTCCGCACCGTCATAGACAAGGGCAGGATACCCCTGCCAGTCTGCCGCCTGCGAGATGGCAATGCCGCCAGAGTCAAGCACAGAACCTCGGGGCGTCACCCGCGCCCCGTAGATGTCAGGGTAGTCGCCGCCGCGAAAGTCATGCCACACGACCAGACAGTTCGAACCATCAAAGGCGACGACCGGGTAATCCTGGCCGTTCGCGGCCCGTGAGATGACAATGCCATCCGCGTCAAGCACGACGCCTTGGGGTGTCACCCGCGCGCCGTAGATATCCGAGTTGTCGGCGCTGCGATAGTCCTCCCACACCACCAGGTAGTCTGTACCGTCAAAGGCAACAGCGGGAGAGCACTGAAGGCCTGCGGCCTGCGAGATGGCGATGCCCCCAGGGTCAAGCACCAAACCTTGGGGCGTCACCCGCGCGCCGCGGATGTCATGGTCGCCGCTGCTACAGTCATCCCACACGACCAGGTAGTTCAAGCCGTCAGAGGCAAGGACGGGGTTGCGCTGGTCGTTAGCCGTCTGCGAGATGACAATGCCGTTGGAATCAAGCACAAAGCCTCGGGGCGTCACCCGCGCGCCGTAGGTGTTACCGCTGTAGCTACGCCAGTCATCCCACACCACAAGGGAGTTCAGGCCGTCAGAGGCAAGGGCAGGATTGTACCGATGGTTAGCGGCGTGCGAGATGACAATGCCATCAGGGTCACGCACCAAGCCTCGGGGTGTCACCCGCGCGCCGTAGATGTCGATCTCGCTGCCGCGCCAGTCATCCCACACGACCAGGAAGTCCGTGCCGTTGAAAGCAAGGGCTGCGTACTCCTGGTAGCTCGACGCCTGCGAAATGGCAATGCCATTGGAGTCAAGCACCAAGCCGGCGGGCGTCACCCGCGCACCGTAGATGTCCGACACGCCGCCGCTACGATAGTCCTCCCACGCCACCAGAAAGTCGGCGCCGTCAGAAGCAAGGGCTGGGTACTGCTGGTCGGACGACGCCTGCGAGATGGCAATGCCATCAGGGTCGAGCACCAAGCCTGAGGGCGTCACGCGCGCCCCGTAGATGTCAATGTCGCTGCCGTTGCGCCAGTCATCCCATACCACCAGGAAGCTTGTGCCGTCGAAGGCGAGGGCCGGAGACCACTGGCCGTTCGCCTGCGCGATGACAATGCCATCCGGGTCAAGCACCAAGCCGGTCGGCGTCACCCGAGCCCCGTAGATGTCGCAGTCGCTGCCGCTGCGCCGGTCTGCCCACACCACCAGGGAATTCAAGCCGTCAAACGCAATGGCCGGAAACCACTGGTTGTCTGCCGCCTGCGAGATGACAATGCCATCCGGGTCAAGCACGGTCCCGGCGGACGTCACCCGAGCCCCGTAGATGTCCCAGTTCCCGCTGCGGTCGTCCTGCCACACCACCAGGAAATCCGTACCGTCAAAGGCAAGGGCGGGAGACCTTAGATCGTCTGCCAGCTGCGATATGATAATGCCTGCAGGATCAAGCACCACGCCTGCGGGCGTCACTCGCGCACCGTAGATGTCACCAGCCTCCCACACCACCAGGAAGCCCGTGCCGTCAAAGGCAACCGCCGAGAACTCCCCGGAAGCCGGCCTGAAGACCATGCTGGTGTCGATCAAGAACTCGCCGTCGTCGAGGCCAGTGGCCAAGTGGTCCAGTGGCCTGGTGGTCGAGTGTGAGGAACGCACCCGCCGGACCACGTCCTGTGGCTCAAACCCCGGCTTCACCTGCGCCATCGCAGCGCTCACAGTCAGCGCCACCAACACGACCGCTGGCAACCACCGACGCAGGGTCGCGCAGATGAACAGCGCATTCAGAAGCCTCTTCATCTCCCCTCCTCAGCGTTGGATAAAGACCTTGCGAACCTCTCCCCGACCCCCGACCCCTAGCCCCTGACCCCTGACGAAATAGACTCCGGCCGCCAGCCGGCTCACGTCGTTCGGGCCGGGATGCAGCGCCATGACCTGACAGCCGGTCATGTCGAATAGTGAAGAGTGAATAGTGAATGGTGAAACCGGAAGGCGCAGCACACCGCGCACGATGGTCGGGCCGACGTTCAGCGTTCCTGGTTCCTCGTTCATCGTTTCCTCGATTCCCGGGTGCGGGTCCAGCTTGCCCCAGATGCGGTCGGCATTGTAGGTCTTGCCGCCCACCGTCCCAGTCCAGCCCTGATAGACCAGGAACAGCAGATTGCCCGGACCGCACGCCAGCGCTGGAGAAATCTGGTATCCCTCCTGCCGGACAATCGGCCCGCTGTCAAACACCACCCCGGCCGGCGTCACCCGCGCACCGTAGATGTCGGCGGAGCCGCTGCGCTCGTCCTCCCACACCACGAGGGAGCTCGCGCCGTCAAAGCCAAGGGCAGGGGACAACTGCCAGCTTACCGCCCGCGAGATGGCAAAACCCTGTGGGTCAAGCACCGCGCCTTGTGGCGTCACCCGCGTACCGTAGATGTCGTAGCTGCCGCTGCGCCCGTCTTCCCACACCACGAGGGAGTTCGCGCCGTCAAAGCCAAGGGTAGGAGACAACTGGTGGTTTGCCTCCTGCGAGATGACAAGGCCCTGTGGGTCAAGCACCGTGCCTTGTGGCGTCACCCGCGCGCCGTAGATGTCGAAGCTGCCGCTGCGCCCATCTTCCCACGCCACGAGGAAGTTCGTGCCGTCGAAG
>Ga0315288_10006357_pt1 | contig 14986 bp, 11 predicted proteins | sample YL17G11_20_MG_FD_203454 | JGI IMG/M metagenome (GOLD analysis project Ga0315288, IMG submission 203454) | Sediment microbial communities from Yellowstone Lake, YNP, Wyoming, USA - YL17G11_20 | ecosystem: Environmental > Aquatic > Freshwater > Lake > Sediment | place: USA: Wyoming | collected... | reverse complement strand
ACTACACATAATATAGTTTATCAAAATGCTTATAATGAACTACCCCGCCGCAAGCAGCGGGGTATCAAAGACCACAACGGGGAAAATCCTTCGCCCCAAGGGGCGGGGTATTCACCCGGACGGAAATAAAATAGGAGCAGACGACGGCTTCTGCGAAACCGTAATGGTTCTTGTGGGGCCATGTCCCTCCCTCCGCCCAGGATAAGTTCAAGCCGGGTTCATAATAAGCCACTTCCTCGGTAACGCGGCATCTCATTGTTCTCCTCCCCTTGCGAATATTGCTGGTTTTCTCTTCGAATACGCTGCTGAGCCGACCGGTGAAGCCTTTCGGATAATGCACCCAATGGACCGGGGAGTAGATATTTGCAGCGGTTCCACAATGATAGATTGCGTAAGCCCATGGGTCTTTCTCGCCTTTTCCCACCAGATAAAAGTCCAACTCCTTGCGCGTTTCTTCCAAAACCTTTTGTTGAAGCCCTACCGAAGAAAGATCAAGGTTCAACACAAACTGAACCACGAAGGCTCGCCCCCCGGTCGGAGCAACGAGAGCGACCTGCATAGAATCGTCCCCATATGTAATTTTTATGTGTTCTCCTCCACCATCGACGAAACCTTCAGTCCACTTCCAATTTTTTCCTGATCCTTTCCCTGTCCTCAATTTCTGCTCCTCCAATCTTGGTCGTCTTGGACTCCCGCTGCGGTTAAGATAATTTCAAACAATATAGGATGTCTCCTCTCCTATGTCTTCTTACCCAGTTTCAGCATGGGACATGAGGGAGGTCTTTGAATTCTTTCATTTCAATCTTTTCCCAATCCTTAAAATCCCAGGACACAAGTGTAACTTTTCAACAACGTCCCGCCCTGCCTTACGACCGGTTTCCCCCGTTTTAGTGAAAAGTGTCATCTGTTTCTCGGCAGACTCGCCTGCTTTCGGGCGAAGCGTAACCTTCACGGCTGTTCTCATGAGTTCGAAGACAGGAAGAACGACCTCCACGTTCACCCGCTTTTCGTAACGGACACGACTCCTTGAGATGAGATGAGGGATAACTAGTTCCTGGAGCGTCGCGCCGCCATGGGAAAAGGACTTCTCTCCCTTGAAAAATGCCCTTCCTGGGGGCACCGCCACCTTTAGGGTCTCATCCCAGGAGAATGGAAACAGAGCAAGCGGAAGGTCCGCAGTGGCAGGAACCAGGGCGAAACGCTCTTTTCGCAGACTGCACCAATCCTTATCACAGGGAATGTCCTCGGGTCGATTTTCATCTCCCGTAAGAATGAAGCCGTGGTCAGTCACCACATGGACTTCCTCATATCCCCAGCGATGAAGCTTCCGGATTAGCCGGGTAAGTCTCTGAATCTCGATATGGATGTGCCGGATCAAGGTCTCAGCGCTCCCGTGGCCAATCCGGTCCAGCTCCTCATGACCGAATACGACGAGAAGATCCGAGAGCTTTTTTTGAGGCGTGGATTGAGCTTCGACATCGTTTATGTCCCGACAGTCTGCGCCAAGGTCCGCCAGAATAGCCATTCGGTTGTCAAGCACAGAGGTATCTTTCCCCTGAACCTTCGGATGGAGGCTGTTGTTTGCAATCTCAAACTCTACCAGATTCTTCGTCAGAGGCAGAAGTGCTGTCATGCCAACCGAAGTCACCGTTGGAATGGCTGCTCCAATCGGTTCTGTCTTCACTTCGTAACCAGACAAAAGTTCCGCGAGGGAAAGGGCACAATCATAGCGGAGTCCGTCGACCAAAATGACCGCCCGTCTCCCTTTATGATACCAAACCTCTTCCTCCAGGTGAGTGGTCACCGGCGGAATTCCAGGAAGCTTACCTGTACCCATTTTCGAGAATCGCTCAAAGAAACGGGCATTGAGAGTATCGGCGTAGGAGTTATAAGAACGGTCGGCTACTCGACTTATAACAGGCAAGTTTTCCTCTTCAGCCTTGAATCGAATCTCAATGTATCGTTTGTCGACAGACCCAGCCCATTTCACGTAGGTTTTGATCAGGTCATCAACAGTTTCAGATTTTTCGGCCTCTCCTCTCGCTTCAATGCAGTCCTTGAGAAAAAGATCAAGATTCCTGAGCAGATTCCACGCCCCGACCGGGTGCGAGGCAGCTTTAGTAATCTCAGCTTCTTTGGCAATGATCTCTCCATAACGTTCGAAGAACTCTGTCGTTGAGGAGGCCTTCGACGCGGCTTGCTCGAAGGCCAAAAGAACTTCCTGCCAGCGAAGACGAACAAGGTGGGGAAAACCAAATGAAAGGCCGGGCCGGCCTTTGGCCCACACGGCGAGATCAACCTTGGTCTCCACCGCTTCAATCCAACGGTCCCAGGCAGCACGGTATTCCGTATCTCTGAGCCACCGCTGGAGAAGCTGTTTGTGGTGGGGTCGCAACCCCAGAGGTGGCAACCGGTCGGCGAAGGGAAAATCGGCTGGCTCGCCGTAGCCGAGATATGCCTCTGTGAGGGCGAGCACGGTGACCAGTTCCTCAACCCAATCGGATGGTCCCCGGCTCGGTGCATTGAAGCCGTATCTCTCCCGAACCATCTCCAGGAATTCGCGGTCAAGTCCTCTCTCCTGGAGGGTCTTCCATGTCCCCTCCGGGTCAACCGTTAATTCAAAGATTGTCTGATCCACATCTCCGATGAGGCGCGATTGGGCCAGGTCCGGTGTAAGATCAGTGGTCCAGAAGACCGCGGGCCGGTCGATGAATTTAGTCACGTACTTGGCAAGCAGGGAATCCCCTCCTCCATCGTACAGGCGCCGTTGGTCAGCGGGACTATCAGGTAGTGAGACATCTGCCTGACGCAGAAAACTGAATAAAGTAGGCCGCTTTCCGTTAATGCGCCAAATCACGCCGCTAACCCGATACTCAGCAAGGAGATCGAGGCGCACATCACCATCTCCTTCGGGGGCATCAAGGCGATCTTCGGGAAATGGAAGATACAACACGAAGCGTAGGCGTTGCCGCTCCTCAGCCGAGGCGGCGGATAGAAGCTGGTACATCCGGTACTTGAGCCAGACCTGCCCCTGTTTCTTCGTCGCATCGTATTCAAGGAGTATGAAGGGAGGCTGTTTCTTTTCAGCAAGGTGAGACTGCAACGCGGGAAGCAGACGAGTAAACTCTTGCTTCTCGTCAAACCAGAGGCAAACTTGTGCTCTCTTCTCGTGCTGGAACCGCTGTTCGAACTGGCCTACGAGTGATTCGAGAATCATTACGTCTCAATCTTTCTCTCCTCCCTTTGAAAAGGGAGGTCGGGAGGGATTTTCACAATGCTGAAGCGCTACGACACACGCAATACACCCGCCTTCTCAAATGGGGCAATGTTGACCTTCACCCCATCGTCAATATCCGGGTCCCAACCCTTCGGCCGTTCGTCCGGTTCCTTCCAGGGCGTGAGAATTCTGTAGTCGCGGTCGCCACCATCCGGGCCTCCGTGGTAGCCCTCTTGAATCCATTGGAGCTTCCGATCAAGGGCCTGCGCCTCCTCGACCTTAGCCTGCCATTCCATTCGGTCCTCGGTTCGGCTGTCTTTATCCGCCAAAGCAGATTCTCGTCGGAATTCTTCGATAGCATCGCGCAAGTAGGTCCCACGGAGTTTCGCCATACGGTTCTTATCGAATCGATGATAATGCACAAGCGCACTAAAGGCAAAGGGTGAAGTTCCCTGTCCTGAAGCAATGTGCCAGAATATGGGTCGGTTCTTGTACAAAGAGCAATGGTACTCAAAGAAGACATTGTCCAGCCACTCGCTAAGACTGCCGCAACGGCGGTAACCCTTTACCCTTCGCTTCAGCTCATTGACGATCTCAACTTCGATCTGATTCACGTCCCTTCCAGGGAAGATCGCCGCCAGTTCTTGCCGTACCTGATCGACCATACCGGGTTCACCTGCAACCCCGCCGAATGGAACTATGCCGTCTTCATCGGCCTCGATCACGCGCTTGACCACATAGGAGAGAAGCCGCCAGACATGCTCCATACGCTTCTGCTCAACCGACTTGCCCTCCATTTGGGGCCAAAGCACTTCAGGCGGACGCTCGCCGACTGTTTCTTCAATGATCTTCCGTGTGCTCTCAGGAATTCCATAGAGGCGGTACACCTCGTCGTTTAGTTCTACGTATAGCTGCCGGATTCGCTTTTCTTCAGTCGCCTCATATTCGGCGAGACGATCGAGCCTCACAGGGATTGAGGCGGCAATATTGACAAGGTTCTCACGTAGGAGCCAGAGAGCACGAAAGTCAGTAGAGATCTCGTTGCCTCCGTCCCAGACGGCCTTAGCGTGGAAGATGCTCTTAGCATGGTCAGCGATTCGCTGCTCCTGCCCCGGTTTTGGGGCGGGGATCGGAAGAGAGTTGATGATGCCCACTTCCCATGAGAATGAGGTCTTGGTCGTGAACAAATACTCAAAAAGCGATGTATTTGTAACCCCAAGCAAGAAATACATTCCTTCTTTGGATATAGGAAAGAGGGCTGGCCCTTTGTCAGCAAATATACATCCTTCTGGAAGAACTCGCATGTTGAAGCCCTTTGCGGTCCTGCGAGGCCAAGTGAGACCTGGTTTGAAGTAGTGGCCAACATTTTGAACTCGCCCAATTCCTTCCATAATTCTTATAGATGCAGAAATCCATTGAACTACAAGGTACACATCCGCATAGAAGCGACTAAACTCGCCGCCCTTTGCGAAAGGTACCCAATTCTTTCCCTGCCCAATAGCTTCGCTGTTGACTTCCCACCAATGCCTGACGAAACGATCGTCGGCTGCGGTCGCGAGGCCTTGCACTGCAGTTCCCCAACCAGGTTGGAGCGCGGGCGATTCACGGAAGATATGAGCCACAAGCCCTACCCGGCGATATGCAAGTGGTGCCTCTTCGATGGCCCCGAAGTCCCGCCGCGCAACATCGAACCGAGCATTTTCAATCTCATCTCGGAGTGCACGAACGAACATTTCGTGGCGTCTGTCAGGTTCGCCTTTTCCTCCACGGAACCGCTCCAGGTCGAAGAATGCCGTCCGTTCTCCCTCAGTCACTACGTAGTAGGCCCGCTCTGCCTGGCTTCGTGTCGTGTCAATTCCCTCACGGGCTTGTGTAGCTTGAATAGTCGGGACCATGAGTTCCCGGCGAAGGTCCGGGTTGGCGAGAATTTTTCGCAGGTCTACCCGTCGCTTTTTAGCCATGGGCATCCTCCCATCGTTTGAGGGCTTGGTCTTGCCATTCCTCAATCAGCTTTGCAAGGGGCTGATAGTCCTTGTGGAGGCGGCCCGCTTCGCAGGCAGCAAAGTAACGTTCCTCATCGGAATGGCGCTCGTAAGTTGTTAGCGGAAGCATGCTGTTCTGCATAAGGATCAAGTTACCAATGATAAATGCTGCTCGGCCGTTCCCTTCCCGAAAGGGATGGATGGCGATGAGCTCATTGATGACCTCGCTCGCATACTCAAAAATATCTCCGTCATTATCCGAGACAACCGGTGACCGTGCGAGCACGTCGCGCTCCAATACATCTATGAGCGGCTGGATGCCACCCGAAGGGATAGGCCACTTCGTGGGTCCTTCACCCTTGTGGAGCGATACCGTTCGCCACTCTCCGGCAAACGGGTAGATCGCACCCATCAGCTCCACGTGCGTTTTACGGATAAGATGTTGCGTAAAGGGAGCTGGTTGCGGGTGCTGCACAAGATCGGCCACCAACTCCATGGCCCGCTGGACGCCTTCATCTTCGCGCCGATCAATCTCCTCCTTATTCAGGCAGCCGGCGTAGTTCAAAACAATGCCGTCATCTGTTTCGATCCAATCCCAGTCGCGCTCGTAATTGCGCCAGGGGTTTACCACCACACTCGGCCTGGCAGGCTCCGTGACGAGTCTGCACAGTTCTTCGATACGGGCCTTGGGAAGCTTACGCTGTGCGGGGGGGACCACATAGAACTCATCTGCACTCCTGGCCTGATAGTATTCGCCTGTCCTTTTCCCTTTGCCGCTACGAAAACGGAAGCCGAAATCCTTCTCCTCCCAGCGCCAGACGATGCGGATCATCGTATACCTCCTCGCAGTACAATGGCCGCCGTCTCCACTGTGGCGTCGTCGAGGATCCCGAAGCCAAGATCAAGCATGGCTATCAACGGGTTTCGCTTGAGCAAAATCTCGGTACGCAGCTTTTCAAATGTTGTGAGATTCACAAAGGTCTTCGACACGAGTGCGCCAACGTATCCTTCTGGCTCGGTAAGCTGGGTAGCCCGGTCGATGAAAGCTGCATAGATGTCATTTGATGTGAGAGGGTACGCAGCTTTGACAAAGTCCTTCACTTTGGGAACGAAGGCTCCATAGGGTGGATTCATAACTACCACATCATATTGCCGTGATAGCATCTGGAGCAACTTTAGACCACGGGCGGTGTCCTCAGCGAAAAGTTGATCGGCGAAATCTCCCCCGGCCTTTCCCGCCTCTTCCTCCAGTGCGGCAAGGAGTTCATCCTGGAGGGCACGAGTCTCGCTCTCAAGAACCCGACGCTCCAGTTCGAGCTGTTGACCGCGCTTTTGGATGAACTCAAATGTAGGCTGCTCTGGCACAGCCGTTGGGAAAACCCTCTTGAGCCCCTTTTCCCGGGCTTTGGCCTCGACCCATTCACCAAGCACTCGTGCCACGCTTTCACGAACTTGAACCAGGCTTCCGAGTTCACCGACATACTGAAGGTTTTCCCAAATCGTCTTGAACAAGCGCTGCTGGAGTTCAACGGAACCAAGTTTCGCTCCAACGTGATCGACGAGGGCTCGAAGCCGTTCTTCTCCAAGATCTACTGCGTTAGCGACAATGAGGTTGGTCCGATGGACCTTAACGTCGAGTGGTGAAAACCCGTGCTCCAGCGCAGCCTCCTTGGCCGTAAGCAAAAGCGAGAGGGAAGCGATCTGGATGGCCCGAGGGTCAATGTCGATGCCGAATAGGTTGTAATCGAGAATAGCTGAGGGGATGTCGCGAGGTTCACCCACCGAGGGCTCTTTCGGCCAACCTGGTTGTCCTGCGTACTCAATCTCGTCAAGGTACATCTGGTGAAACAAGCCAAAGGCATACTGACCGAAGTGCATAGTTCCACATGCCGGATCGAGAAGCGCAATGTCGCGAACCCGTTTGAACGTATCAACCTGCCCCTCCTGGCTCAGGTGCTGATAGCGGATGCGCTCGCCGGTGCGCGGAACAAGATAATTGGCCACGGATCCGTCGGATACCCGTTCATCAGGAAGCGGGGGCGGAGTCGCCGTTTGGAGCTTGGAATCGGGGTGCATCTGCAGCCACAGGCGGCCAAGAGTATTGTCGACCAAAGCCTTCACGACCCAGGATGGCGTATAGAACTGGTTGATGACAGCAAGCTCGTAAGAAGAACGCGGAGTGCCTTTGTTCTCATCGCGAACCCGCTTCTTCTCCTCGCGGTTGAAAAACTGATAGACCCAGCCCAGGAAATCCTTTGCCCGGTAGGCATCCTCGGGGAGTTCTTCGTTGATCATGCGGAGAACACTCGCAAGCATGGCGTGTGTGGGCCAGACACAGGAATACTCATGGTCCGGATCGAAGAGGATGCGGATCTCGCGTGTGATGTGGCGGAAGGCGGCAGTCAGCCCGTCACGAAGCAATGCCTCCTCGGCATCGTCTTCGTATTTGTAACGGTTGCCACCTGCTGCCCGGAAATCCCTCAGGTACCGGGATCGAACCTGCCCAGGAATTGGCGTAATCACCTCGGTCTGCTCAGGCGGGGCGCTCGGGTCCTCTGGAGGTGGCAGGTACAGGATCTGGCGAACCTCCATTGCCTTGAGACCGACGAGGCGGTTAAGCAGCGTGTAGGTAAGCTCGCGGACGACGTTTTCGTAACCACGCTCTGACGAGCCTTCAACGAGAGCATCGCGGTTAAGAAGAGCCTCTACCCTCTGGCGTAAGGCCGCATCGCTTTCGGACAAACGCATCCTGTCAAGGGATGTGTGCTCCCCGTCTCGTCGCAGGCCTAACCGTTCGAGCTGTCCAAGGAACTCATTTTCAAGCACACGGCGCACCTTCGGCACCCAAACCCTGACGGCGTCCTTATGCTGGTCGGATAGTGCCTGACGCCGTGCTGATGTTTCTTGTGAATGTCTTTCCATTAAGCGTAGACTCTTCTCCACCCCTGCTCTAACCCTTACCCCATCCCCCTCCTAACCTCCCCCTTGAAGGGGGAAGGACAGTGTGGGAGTCGGGTTAGATGGCTTATGTGTTTGAGTAGAATTACTTCACAACAACCGTGAACCCTTCGCGCACCCGGGCCTTGAGGTCGCTTCCCACCGACTCCAACGCTCGGTCGACCTCCTCCTCTGTCTTGAATCGCTTCCCTGCAAGGGCAGCTACCGGTCGCCATTCAAAGACCTTCTCGCCTGGAGGTGGGGGCGGTAATGTCAGGGCACGCAATTCGGATTCAATTTGACCCCGGTAGCCTGGGAGGGCTACGAGGGCTTGCTCCAACGAGGAGAGGCTTCGTTTGCCCGCAGTTTCGAGCAGCGCATCGACCGTGGGAAGTGTAACCGCCGGATAGTGGCAGACCTTGCCTGCAGCAAAAACCTTATCCACCACCTGGTCCCTCTGTGGAACCGGTGCGCCTCGGTAGGCCTCTCCATTCTTGATGTCTGCAAACACCTCCTCCACTGATTTTCGAACCCTTTCGTACATCTGTGCATAGGCGTCGCGATATGCTGAGAAGGCCGTGTCAAAGGCGGAACGGTAATCAGACCATCGGGCAATCACGGTTTTTTCCTCGGTGATCGCGTTCATGTCCTTTTGTGCTTGCGCCAGGACGGCGGACTTAGGGTGGCTCTCAGGTACTGGGTGATTATCGGCCAGCGCAACGAGCCGACGGGATGCCTCGAAATCCTTGTGGCGGTTTGCCTCAAGAAAGCTACGAAGGGCATCAAGGCCCTGGTACAGACCTTTCCATGCATCTTCCTTCTCCAGAAATGTCGTAACCACGACGGTGGGATTCTTGGCGGTTGTAGGTTCGGTGAGCGCTTCCTCGGCGGTCAACACCGCATCGGGAATCGGAAGTCCTTGCTGATGTCGGGCCTTTGCATCCTCAAGACGCGCTTTCAGGGCAAGTCCGAGATCGCGCACCGAAGCAGCGATGGCATTTCCGGACTCTGGTATCCCGTTCACACCCATCGCAATGAGAGCCTTGTTTGCCTGCTTGATCTGGTCGACGGTGAGGCTGGTTTCCGCGACGCGAAAGGTGACCTTCTTGAAAACGGAGATCTTCGAGAAAAGCTCGTCGGACCCCCTGTAATCATACCGGGAGGTTGGTCCAGAGGGCGTCTGTTTCTCAATATAAATAGCTCCCGCCCGAAAGCATGCGGCCAGCACCAACCGCACCAGCTCATCGGGCCAAGCATAGGGCGACCTCTGAAAACCCTTGAAGCCTTTTTCATCCTTGGCATCGAGCAACCGGCTACCCTCCGGGTCGGCACCTTCGTCTTCGAGGTCGGACAGGACTTCAAGCACCTGGGCGACGAGAGCAGATTCCCGTTGCAGACTTCCTTGCGTGTCAAAGAGGTCGAGCTCGGGAGCGACCCTGTGCAGATTCGTGGTTGCTGGGTTGAGCAGTGCCCTTAGCTGTCTGGCGAAGTCAAAAGAACGATCAGCGATACTGAAGCGCGGATACGTATTCGGGATGATCGTCTGGAGCGCTGTCGTGATAGGTCCTTTGAGATCGGAGACGTCTTCGAGGTTGATCTCTTGGCCACCGTAAAAAAGCGCCCCACCGAAGAACGCCTGTTCGAGGTCCTTTGCCAGGGTGGTCTTCAGTTCGTCCCGCTCCTTCCGTTTCTCAGAAAGTGCGTCCTGTGTATCTTTCGAGCTATCCTCGGTAAAGCGCTTGTTACTCGTTATCTTGACGAGGGCCTCGTAACGTTTGAAGCGCCCTTCGAGGTCATCGGGAACATCAGCCACCCACCAAGCAGTTTTCCCTTTCGCACCGGAGGACTGGTTCTGTCGACGGATCTCCTCCACCTCTTGTTTTCGCCCGGACATAAGCGGACTCGTGAAGTGAACCTCGATCTCCGGTCCGGTCTCCACGGCCTCACCATCCAGCCTTACGCCATACGAGAAAGGCACTTTGGTTACTCCGTAGGTCACCGTGAAGTTACCCAGCTTCTTCTTGGTAATCACATCGTCCTTGCACATCTGCTGGGTGGTACGCCGTACAGCGGTGATCCCGGTGCTCTTCGGCCCGCCCGGGCGAACCATCTCCTGGACGGCCTGCTCGATGGTCCTCTCTCGCTCATTCAGAAACTTCCACTCACCGGTAGCTTCGTCGCGTGCAACATAGCCCGCCTCTTGTAAAGCAATTAGGGTCTTCTCGACCTTGTCACGAAATGGAGGAATCTCTGAGGTAAGATCGCGCACGAGCAGCTTTGCCAATGTCTCGGGAATACGCGGCACCCATGTCACCTTCTGGAGGAGCCACAGCACTTTGAGGACCCGCGAAGCCCCAACGGGAGTGCCTGGCACACGTTCGTCAGATTCATAAATGGAGCGCACACCGGAAGCGCCGAGATACTCCTGGGAAAAGAGGTCATTCTCTACCGCATCAAACACCTGGTCGAAACTGGCAATGACACCCAGGGGTTCATCCGCGAGTTCCTGGATAACTTCCATGACTACGGTGATCATGGAGCGGACTCCGCCGGAAATGCGGAAACCCGATAGTGCTTCGAAAATGTCTTGAGCCAGCCGGATCTGGTGGGGCGACAACGGGTATGCGTCCACAAACGTGCGCTCGGAGACGTTACCCAGGTGGCGGCTCGCCTTCAGGTCCGCGAGCTGGGCGATGTGACCCTCGTATGTCTTGTAAAGATTACGCAGCCCGGCTTCCTCGGAGGGGTGCTTCTTTAGGATCCGTTCCGAGACGACTTTATTGATCTCGTCGGAGATGAGGTGGGGCTTAAGCTCAAAACGGGCATTGAGGCGGCCAACAAGTGCGGGCTGGAAATTCGTACGGTCAACCACCTTCTCCAGATCCTGCTGGCTCGTTACGATGAGCCAGACTTTACCCTTCCCTTTGTTGCCGATCATTTCGGCAAGGCTGTTAAGCTCACTGATGCGCTCATTTTGGTCTCCGATGAATGTCCCCATCTCGTCGATGACAAAGACGAGGTGCTGAACGCGGCCACCAGTCGGCTTCTGAGAGTCGACCCAAGCCACAAGCTCATCGGCGATCCCTTCGGGTGTAAGCTTGTCCATGGTAATAAGGTCATTGATCCCAGCCTTTGCCGCATGTTCATCTGGGAAACTGGTAGGATCGATCACAGGAAGCAGCTTCGCGAGACGCCGACGGACCGTGGTCAGGTCGTCGCGTCCGTCCTTGCTTCGCCATGGAATAGCGAAAGCCTTCTCGAACTCCTCTTCAAGACGTGGGAGCAAACCCCGTTTTTGAAGCCGCTGCTCAAGTCGACCGATGGAAATATTTTCGGAGTATCCGAGGTCCCTGTAGAACTCTGACAGAAGGATTTCTCCAACCGTCGCCGGTCTTCCGAGAGGCTGCCTGCTTCGGATCTCGAACGCGTTGGTTCGGACCTGGGTTTTGAGCTTGATCTCGCCAAGGCGCAGTCGGACATCTTTGCCTCGCGGGGTATCGGAGAGGTGCTTGATGAATGCGTCGATGCATCTTTCTTCAGAACCCTCACCTAAGGTGTCATTCTGGAGAAGGTAACCCATCACCTTTGCGAAATGAGACTTACCGGAGCCGAAGAAACCGGAGATCCACATGCCCATAACGTCGCGGGTGGCTCCTCCATGACGCAGCGCCTCGCTCACATAGGTAAAGGTATCGAAGATCCGCTTCAGCTCATCCTCGATTTTGTCTGTGACGACGTACTCCCGCACCTCGGTGGCAAGCGTGGAACGATCAAAAACCTTGACGACGCCCTCGATCTTTACGCCAATGTCACGCTTGATGATGTCCCTTATGGTGGTCATTCGAATATTCTCCCTAAGTCGTATCCTCGCTCAATTAACGCCAGAACAGCTTGACGGCGAGGTAGTTTCCTCCATCGGGCTGGTTCATAAAGTGCAGCTTACCGCCTCTTTCTTCGCCCGGAAACGCAAGAACAATCCTCGCCTCAAGGTCACGTAGCCCGCGAAGGATCTCGCCGTAACGGACGAGCGGGTACAAGGCGGCCGTTGCATAGACGAGCACGTTCCCACCGGGGACTTCCGAAGCCATAGCAGCGAGTCGAGTCTGGAGTGCAGCCTCTACTCGCTTAGAAAGCCCCTTCTGCATCCAGGTGTAGTCGTCGAATTCGTCTTCCTGGAGACTTTCCACGGTTCCCTCGCTTAACCCGGTGAAAAGAAACCCGGTTAAATCCAGGAGTCGGCAATGTATTTTTTGAGCCTCGATGGATGGAATGAACTTGTCAAGCAGGTATTCGCGGAAATCGAGTTCCTTCTCTGGCGGGTAGACAAGCAGGATGGAGTTGTCTATCTTGACTCCGCGGTCGGGCCGGAGCGGTTCCTGAATGATCTCCAGAAGAGCCGTGAACATGCTTTCCATCAGGCAGCCTCCCTGACGTCGAGTTCAATGATATCCCCCTGCATGCGGAAACGCAGTCCTCCAAGGCGGTTTAACTCTCCGAGAGCATCGATGATCTCCCCGACGTCAAGGCCAAGAAGCCGGAAACTAGGCGCACGCACGAGATCAAGCGATGCCATACCCGCCAGTCTAAGCGCCCGGACGAGGAGGCGGACGGGCGCCCCATAAAGCGCCGGTCGAACCGTCGTCTTGCGGACGCTGCCTTTCGAAAGGCCAAAATCGCGGATGCTTGCGGTGTACTTCTGGCTCACCGCATGGCGGGTATTCGGAGACCAAGAACGGACCTCGGGATGAAGAGATTCCGCCCGCTCGATGAATGCCAGCACGTCTGCAACACGGATCTCGGCTGGGGCTCGCCGGAGAAGAGGAAACAACCATTCGGTGCCCAGATCGGTCACCAGGCGGTCATTGAGAGCGAACAGTATGTAGGCGGTAAGTCCCCGCTCAGATTCGGATTCACACCGACGCCATTCGGCCCAAAAGGCGGAAAAAAGCGCGTCATTGGAATCAAAACGGTATCGAGCCTTGATTTCTTCCCATAATTTCCGTCTCGCCGAGACCGACGCCCGTGCTAGGCAATTGTGCTGAAGGACAAGGGACCGATATTCCGCAGATGAGAGTGCAGCTTGCTGCCCGTTGAGAAGGAGATGAAACTCCGTATAGAGTGCAGACCGCGAAGAAAGCCGTGAATAATACGGGGTTTCTGGATCCAGTCCAGGAATTATAATTCTCCCCTTGCCATGACTTTCGTTTGATATGGTGAGCGTCTGCCCTTGCTTTGACGCTTGCGTGATAATCGCACTCAAATTGAGGATTCTCCTTCTGACAGAATCAATATTTCAGACAGCTGGATTCGCACTTCGAGTAGCTCCCCTTGGCCCCGGATCTCCAACAAAACGTCGTACCAGAACGTGGGTCACCACTGTCTTCTGATCGCTTGTAGAAACGGAATCATCCCAACCATCCGCAATTAACGTCTTAACCTTTCCGTAGAAACAAAGTTTGTAGTGCTCATATGGGAGTTCGTGTCCCTGCTCCACATGTTTCTTTAACGTGCCTCCTTTACCGCAATTTTTTCCGCAAATGTTGCACATAACCCCTTTTCCTGATCTCACGGCACCTTTTCTACGACGTTGCATATTGCCTCCTTTATTGAGTGCGACCGCTTCCGGTTTTAGAGCTTCGAAGCTGCCTTCGATCCTTTCAGATTTCTTGCTTCCAGAAGGTCCTTTTTTTCAGCCTTTTAGTTCTGTTGGGTGGAGTTGAACAAATTCCTTAGAAACTACTGGCAATTTGCTTCACCAACGCCACCCCGGAAGTTGACCTATTTATACCAAAAATTTAATTTTATAGCAATCTCCAGATGGGTCCACCCCATACTTCAGACACTGGACTTCAGACCTTAGACTAAGAGGACGAAATGGCCGGAGACTACAAGAAGATAATGGGGTGATGGGGAGATAGGGAGAAACAACTGACAGAAAGTAGTAGACGGAAAGCATCAGAAAGAAAGCAGCAGCCCAAAAAGGAGAGTCATTGAGTATCCCCTTTTGAAGGAAAAGATTGCCATCATAGGGAAAGCGGATTGGGTCAAGGACGAACGGTTGAGATCCAGAAGAAGTGGACCGGGATCACAGAGGTTGAACATATGGCGCTCATCCCAACCCAGACAGGAGTGAATACCGCTGAAACCTGTTTGCTCCTTTATTTTTTCCTCCGGCAGCTTCGTATTGCTCAGAAAATCGCAGAGCGAATCCATCCTTCGTCCTGCCTTACGGGACTACGGAGGACAGGTAAGGCATAGCGCACAGCGTCACTGCAGAAAATCAATCCTTCCGCCTCCCCGGGCTAAAGCCCGTGGGCTGCCCAGGGTGATACTGAGCGGTGCTTCCTACTCCTCCCTGAAGGGCGAAGTCTGGCGCCGTCGAAGTATGAAGGGGCGTTGGTTATATCGTGATGGAAAGGAATTGGAGCTAATGAGCACAGCCGGACCTCATTTCTTAAAAAGGTCGCTGTGTGTCCCGGTCCGTTCAAGCCGGAGCGAGTCCTTATCTGCTGTGTATACCAACATCCAGTCGGCTTCAATGTGGCAGTCGCGCGACGGGTGCCACGGTCCGATGAGTGGATGGTCTCTGTAGTTCGCTGGAAGCGGGGTGCTCTCGGCCAGAAGCCTGACAACCTCTCGCAGCTTATCCAGATCCTTCCCTCGTTTCCGCATCCGCTTGACATCCCGGGAAAATTGCTTGGTCTGCGAGACCTTCTTCATTTCTCCCAATTCTTGAACATTGCCTCTACGGACTCGAATTCCTGAATGTCTTCGCCGCGACGGCTCTTCACCAGAGTGGACGCGGTAAGCTCGTTCGGAACCTCAACAGGGAAAGGCAAGCCGCCGCGGA
>Ga0315288_10006353_pt1 | contig 14989 bp, 35 predicted proteins | sample YL17G11_20_MG_FD_203454 | JGI IMG/M metagenome (GOLD analysis project Ga0315288, IMG submission 203454) | Sediment microbial communities from Yellowstone Lake, YNP, Wyoming, USA - YL17G11_20 | ecosystem: Environmental > Aquatic > Freshwater > Lake > Sediment | place: USA: Wyoming | collected... | reverse complement strand
AACAGCTTGAGAGTGGGGGCATCCTGGGCAATGACCAGGACAGTGAAGTTGGGGGTGGTCATGGCGTCCATTGCGTTGTTCGCTACGATAATTGCAGATTCCCCGATCTGTCGGGGCTTCAGGTGGACCCGGCGCTTGGGATGACCGAGGCGTGTGGCACGAGTGACGAAATCCCTCTGGTTCTTCCACATCTTGAAGGGAACGATGCGGGTGTACTTGTCCGGGACGGTTAGAAGCTCCTCGATCCGCCTAACGGGATCGAAGAGTATCTCATCCAGGAGTTCTTGCGTACTCTCTGGCACGGTGCCTCCCCTATTTCTTGGCAGCGGTCTGTTGCCCCTTCTTGAGCATGTTGAGGGCCATGAGAGCCTGCTTCTTGGCCAATGGCCCATAACGACCCGCTGCGGCAGCCCTCATCTTGCCCTCTGGGATTTTCTCTCCCTGTGGAACGCCCAAAGACTTGTGAAGACCACCCTTTTTGAAGGAAACGGGCTTCTGACCCTTCTTCGAGGGGCCAATTGTGACTTTCTGACCCGGTTTTGGTGCCTTTGCCACGCTATTTTGCCTTCTTCGCGGCCTTGGTAGCCTTTTTGAGGGCCTTTGTGATCTTCTTGAAGGGATTGACCTTCTTTTCAGCCTTCTCGACCTCCTTCCAAGCCTTCTTCGCGGTCTTCTTGACCTTCTTGACCGCCTTTTTCAGTGGATTTGCCACTATTCACCCCTCCGTTGAGGACTAAATCGCCTTTTCTTGTTCCTTTTTTCCCTTCCGCAGCGTTCTTTCATGGCTTCAGGGGTCTTTTCGATCATTTCCTTGCCCCAAGCCTCTCCTCTGCCATCTGCGGCGTAGGCTGCTCGTAGTTGTGCACAATTCTTGGCTGGCACTGGTCTCCTCTCTCCTTCTCCCAATTAATCTTGGGGGTCCAGTGGGGAGGCGCACCGGACCCCCGGCGGCGTACCCCCTTGGGGGGCACTGGGCAAGTGGAGCGCGGAGAGCGACACTCGATTATAGGATAAGCGCATGTAGCCCACCTTGTCAAGCCTTTTTCGCCCTTTTCTCGAAAATAACGCCCTCAGAAGCGATTTCGAGCTAATTAAATAATCATTATCCACCCCTCTGTCTATATTACTCTACTAGCGTCATTTTGTCAGAGGGATGGGTATTGATTATTTAATTAGGGTGTGTTACAATCTAAGTGGAGGTGGAGAACATGCAAACAGGTTACAAATCGACACCAGTGGGGTTCGCGTGCCCCATAGCCCTGGACGAGTGGTTGAAGAAGACATCTGAGGTCCGGGGGTTGAGCAAGAGCCGGCTGATCGCTACGATCCTTCTGGAGGCGTCTGGGCTGGAGATCGAGTTGCAGAAACCAGGGCGCCCAACCGAGACGGTCTACCAGAAGAACGTCCGGGAGATCGCGGCGGAGACTGGGCAAGTTCCCATCCGATCCATGAAGGGTCTCTTGGGTTACTAAAGCCCGGTTAATTACAGGGTCCGTTAGTAAAGGCCCTAGATTGGATAGAAATACCTACACTTCCTGACAACTGTGCGGTAGCGCCGACGATGGTGAGTCGGGCCGGGCCGTAACCCCGGTGCCCCAGGCTTAGGGGGTTCGAGTCCCACCTACCGCACCAATCTAGCTCATTCGTTCTAGGAATAGGCAAAAACCACCGCACGCTGTCTGAGAGGTCAACAAAAGGGTAACGAAGCTGTACAGAAACATAACGAAGCGGTGGTGCAATAATGATGCGTTGTGGTGCAATAGACATGTGGTCGGATGGTCGTATATGAACAAATCACGTATGGAGGCAGCCCGTGCCCTCGTTTCCGCATGCGAGCATCCCTGACTAGCTAGGCTGGCGACTGGTGCGCATGCGATGCTCTGTATCTGACTACATATGCGATGCTATGCCCAACCTAGCGCCCCATGCCCAAGTGCTATAGCGTCAGGCAGTCAGGGATATGTCGCAATAGATTGTCCCTATTTGAGGAAATCCATCCAGGGACAGCACGCACGCGGGGTCAGGCCCGCTGCTCGCTTGCGATGCTTGCGATGCCCGTGTCTACTTCGTGTCACATGTACACGAACTAACAATCTGACGCATACGATAGCACCCACGCGCCCGCGCCCACACCCGCACGCCCGTGCGTCCTCGTGCTCGTGCGCTACGCGAGGCTTGATGTTCACCGGATGTTTACCTGGCCATCTGGCTGGATTGGCTGAAAAATGGTAAGCTAGGGTTGTAACACCAGCCCTGGTCATGCGTCTTATATAGTAGAAGGATAGAAGAAGGGAGGAAATCATGGCATACGTTGACCCCAACTACCTCACCAAAAAGGCACTGCGTGAGGCGCTAGCGGCAGGCAAGCATGTGTATGTCTACCAGCCTGGCCTGGGCACCGTGCCCGACGATGGCTACATCGCCCTCGAAGGTCCCCACTACCCGAAGCCCCACACCTGGTATGCTGAGGGCACGATGGTGAACGGCACGCTTACGAAGGTTCGATAGGGAGGATAGGAAGATGGAGACACAGACGACGAAAGACCTTGACCGGCTTCTCCCACTCACACACGAGGAGCAAGCCATGTGCTATGCGATAGAGCACAACGGGCACGTCCACATAGCGCAAGCGCTTGCATATCTGCACTGGGCACGTGCTCGCGGATGTGCACTCGATGCGCCATATCAGCCAGCTATGGTCTCGGCCGATGCGCTAGCTAGTCTAGATTGGCCACAGGAAGAAGAGGTGTAGACGTGAAGAGCTTGACCGAGACCCAATGCGACGAGCTAATCGCGGCCATCATGTGCGGTGACGTGGACTACTGCGCATTGGTAGTCCTCGGCCGCTACATCTGCGAGCGCAAGGACGACCGCCTACCTCGGCATGTGCAATGCGCGAGCGAATCGCAAGCGCAGCATGTGCTCGTGGCGCTCGGCCATCTGCCTGGATGCCCATCATGTTGACACGCAAGCGACAACTACGCATGCTGCCCGCTCGTGGCTGTACGTTGGCGCAGTACCTCGGTCGTAGTGCTCGCACCCATGAGGTATGGGCGGCCATAATCGAGCCGGTCGGGGATGACATGAGCGTTTACGACCGGTACTTGTTCGCGTTTCTCTCTATCAAAACACCATTCGAGCACACGTGCTCGGCATTCGCCCGCATGCGTGGACGCTATTGGCTCGATGCGAGTGAAGCGGAAGCGAGCATCCGCCGGTCGCCATCGGTGCAATACGCACCAACAAAGGCGAAGGACATAGTTGCGTTTACGCATCGCTTCCTCGCCCACCCTGAGTCATGGCGTATCAGGCAAGGGGAGACCACAGCGCAGGCAAGGGCTAGGCTGAACGTCCAAGGACTAGGGATGGCTAAGCTAAGTTTTGCACTAGCGCTGTTGGCTCCCACAGTGGCAGACGTTGCCTGTTGTGACAGACATATCCAACGATGGGCAACTGGCCAGATTCGTAACACCCTCCCGGTCAAGGTCTATGCCCAGATGGAGTCAAGCATGGTGCAGATAGGCCGGCGGTATGGCGTATCCGCGTTTGTCGCACAGTGGACGATATGGGATTGGCAACGTGGACGCGAAGAGACACACGCAATAATCGCAGATGATAGGAAAGGAGACGAACATGTCGTATCTAGTGGAAGTCTATGTGCCCTTAACGTATAAGGATGGCCAGCCGATACCTCCTGCCATCCTTGGCCACGAGTTGCACACCCTGGCCAATACGTTCGGTGGTGCTACCATAGTGCCCGATTGCACGGGCTTTTGGGTCAACCCACAACGGCAAATCATCCAGGATAGGGTTGAGATTTGGCGCATCGTATGTGCTACCTACGACCCCATCTTCTGGAAGCACTACAAGAAGCACGCTTGCGAGTTGTACCGGCAGGATGAGATGTTCCTGACCGTGACCGAGACTCGCATAGTAGGGGAGGAATGAATCATGTTCGACATACTGGGCATCGCACGACTGCTGCGTAGGCAAGGACGCAGGCACCAGGCACTAGCACGTAAGGCTGCTAGGTCACGCATCATGCGAGAGCAAGGCAAGCTAGGCAGTGCGTTCTTGGCTCGTCACATGCGAGAGGACGGGCCACCAGTTAGCACGGACACGATACACACGCCATGGGGTGACATCCATGGGCACGGGATAGCTCTGAAAGGGAGGCACGTACATGACTAATCTGCAAGTGGCATTCTGCTGGCGCCATGGCAAGTCGGCCGCATCCGGACACATGAGCACGGATGGGCAACTGCTCTTCTCATACGCTCTACTCATAGGCAGGACGCTCGGCACCGGCGCCTCGGCAGTCAAGGTGGTCAAGCGCTATCAGGCACCCAAGCACTACGTATCGCAGACGACGAGTCACCACGCCAGCTTGGCGTGTGACGCAGCCGATGTAGTAGTAGACGATTGGTCTGACCTGGGCCGCGGGTGGGTGTAGAAGCGGGAGGCACGCTCACGATAGGCACACTTTCGCTTCTGGTTAGTATCTAAGAGAGGAGCGTGAACGATGAAAGCATACGATGTTCAGGGGTACACGGCGGACGCCGACACGTACTGCCCCACCTGCACATTCAAGAGGTACGGGCACGAGCCGGAGGGCTGCCCTGGCTGTAACCATCACCGGTGGGAGGACAGTGAGGGGAATCTCATAGGCGTGATATTCGCTGACAGTGAGTGGGATACGCCTATCCACTGCTCCGACTGCGGTGCCTTCATCCCAGTGCAGCTCACAAGCGATGGACGTGAGTACGTGCGTGAGCAGGCTGCCCTCGGTCCTATCCCACACGATTGGTGGGTGCAGTATGGCGAGTGTTAGAGGTGGACACTATCTTGTTTTCGCTTCTAGCTAGTGTTGAGAGAGAATGACATGGCATCCCCTCGTGCTAAGATAGGCGAGCGTTGGTTGGTCAAGGGATTGGGCTGGCGCATCATCATCGGCATCAGCAAGGACAAGCACGGCCGGCTGTATGGTGTAAGAAGCACGGTCAAGAACTACGCACTCACGCCCGTGTCTGCATACGAGAAGAACTGGGGTCGGTTTGTTCGCTCACGAGACCTCATAAGACGAGATAAACGGAGGAAACAAGAGCATATCGTAGGTAAACGCAGGCAAGCGGGATGTCTGTATCTTATTCTGAAGGGAGGCAGTCATAGGCGGGTAATCAAGGAGAGCCGATATCTCATGGAGCTGGCATTGGGACGCCGTTTAGGACGACATGAGATTGTGCATCACATCAACGGCGATGCCGGTGACAACCGGTTGGAGAACTTGCAACTGATGACTGCCAGTGCGCATAGCCGTCTCCATGCAGAGCAGAGGAAGGCAGCCAGATATGAAATCGGGTCAAGCCTCCAGGATGGACAAGAGGGGCAAGAGAATGTCGCCGGAGTATAAGGACACCCAAGGGCCTGGACAAGGCGTCCTGTTGATTCTGGGCTGGCTCTGAGGCAAAACGGAGGGTATCATGGCTTTTAGTATTCGGGGAAGCGGCATCTACGGGATTTACTGCAAATCGACGGGCCTGTGCTACTACGTAGGGCAGAGCAAGAACCTGCGTGCACGTTACAAGCAGCATGGTCTCCTATGTGATATTGTCAAGGCCATAACAACCGAAGAGGTGCAGGTGAGAATCCTGGAGAAGTGCGCATTCGCAGACCTGGATGTGAAGGAGGTGTCTTGGATAGCAGCCCTACATTTGGCAGGCATGCCACTACAGAATCGTGCTGTCGGAGGACACGCGGGAAGGAGAATATCGTGACCAAGCTATATCGGGTGATTCGATTCTACCGGACAAGCTATCGGCGCTCCATCATAGCGACGGGCCTCACACTAGGCCAGGCTCAGGCCCATTGCTCGCGGCCGGACACTCACGGGCTGAGCAATCCCCATCGCCCAGGCACGGGCCGGTGCTACACGCATGGGATACAGAAGGGCGAGCGCTGCCTTCTCTGTGACGAGCACCCCGAACACGACTGGTTCGACGGGTACGAGGCCCAGTAATGACCGGTCTTAGAATTGCCCAGGGTCGTGCCCTTGTTTGCCTGATATCCGGCTGGGCACTTCGCTCACGAGTTGTCTGGGTGCAGGTACACGGCCCTATCCCTGCTGGTCATCTGATTCATCACGTTGACGGCAATCTCTTGAACGATGAGCTGAGCAACCTTGCCTGCGTTACCCCCAGTGAGCACGGATACCTGCACCCAAGGCCACACCGTCCGCATCGCAGAAAGAACTTTGAGTTGGAATGTGCCAACCTTTAGTTTTAACCTACTGTTCACCCTGGGAGTAGGCACTGGGCCTTCAAGTATGATAAGTTGAATATGCAAGTTGGTGAGGGGTCGGTTACAGAATACCAGGCCGGTGTTTGCCGGCCCCTCCACCAGCGTAGAAAGGAAGGCGAATCATGCCAAAACTGGGAGAGCGCAAGTGTCCCTCGTGTGGGGACTACTCCAACCCTGACGGTGAGTATCCGTGGGAGTATGGTGACATCACCGAGCGGATGATATGCTACGGGTGCTATGAGTCTGACTGCGAGCACGCTAGCGCCATCGTCCGGTTCACCAACGAGGGCCGCGAAGCTATGCGTGTGGGCGACGATGTAGCGTTTGACCCTGAGCACGGCGATGTGGATGACTGGTTCTTCGACGTGTTCGACAAGCGCACATACGTCCGAACCGATGGCTGGCGGGGGTACTACGTCACCTCCTTGAAGGGTACTTACGAGGCACTCGCTAGCGGATGGGTCACCGGCATGCCCGACGATACAGTGGGGTACAAGCGAGTGGCTATTGACCTGGCCGAGTACCTGGACGAGGAGCACCGAGGGTACGAGACCCTGCCGGATGGCGCCGTGCTCTACTGGATATTTGACCCCACCTCTAACCTGTTCAGCACAGCGAGCGAGTTGCTCGTGCCCGTGGAGTGCGCCGACGCAGTGCAGGCATGGCTGGTAGCGTGTGGCTTCGAGCTGGGCGACATCGAGACCAGCTTTCACTAGGAAGGGAAGGAGCTAATGCGATGAAGTGCCCAACCTACGGCTGCCAAGGGACGCTCACCTACGAGGAAGTCCGTACCGTGCCCGTAGACATGGAGATTGGCGAGATAGACCTGTACGACCCAGCCCCTCCCGATGTCTCCATCGTGTGTGAGTACTGTGGCAACGTAACTATCCACTTCGACATTGACCAGGACGGCCCCATTATCCGGCTGAGTCGCAAGCCCCGTCGCATACTGAGTATCTGAGAGGAGAGTAACATGAGCCTGGAGATAGTCCTAAACAAGCGCGAGGAGCTGGCGCTCGAAGCTATCCTGTCTGCCCTGGACGATGCGATAGACCCCGACGATGAGCGCGATGAGGAGACATGGGCGAACATGGCCATGATTCGCCGGCGGGTGGCTGTCGCCTTGGAGTATCGTGCCCAGTCCCAGATATTCAACAAGCGGCAGATACGCAAGGACAGAGCCAAGGTGGAGGATACCTCCGAGACAATTTAACCTACCATTCACCCAAGCATCCTAGCGAGACAGTTTCTAGCTAGTGTAGATTGAATAGAGAAGGGAGAGACAAGTGAAAGACCTAACATCTGCAATCATCGACTACGAGTCCGGCGAGCTGTCCGACGAGGAAGTTCTGGAGCTGTTCCAGTATCTCGTGGACACGGGCCTGGCCTGGACATTGCAAGGCAGCTACGGCCGCACTGCTGTCCACCTGATAGAGAACGGTTACATCCGCAACACACCCAGGCGGCACGTCCCTGGACGGACGGGAGAGGAGAGCTAGACATGCACTTTCACTTCGACAGCGGGTCAGCTCGGCAGTGCTCTCGCTTCTGTGCAGCCAACCAAGCTGCCCGTGAATACTACGCCCAGCACCACCACGCCCAGGACACAGCGCCGGAGGCTCACTGTCTCGCATGTGAAGAGCAAAAGCATGGCATGGAGGATAAGCGCAGGCAACAGGAACGCCTGCTTTCAGAAAGATTGGAGAGGTAGACATGGGAACCATCACTCGCATTGCAGCGCTCAAGGATTTCTTCGGCACCGAGACCAAGCCGGTCACCAACCAGGAGCTGATGGCTCTGCGCCGGGCAAGCGCCGAGGAGTTTGACGCGCTGGCCGAGGCTGCTGCCAAGGCGCTAGGCCACGAGGTGGTGGCCAAGTGATTAGTCCATATGTGACGCCTGGCTACGAGGAGTCTTTCCTGAAACCCACGCCCAATGACGTAGTGGAGCATGCCAAGCGCTACGAGACACAGCATGGAGCCAAGTCATTTCCTGGCCCCGGCCTGGCTGTCACCATGCGGTCAGCCCTGCCGGAGATAGTCATCAAGGGATGTCCTCACTGCAAGGGTGACCTTGCCAAGGAGGACGTGGATTGGGGATACGGTGACTACACCTGTAACGCATGCGGCCGTGTTTGGTACGTCAAGGGTGTCACCACTGCCGGATTGCAATTCACGCCGGTATCACGTATAGCTAACGAGCAGCCCAAGCGAGAGGGCAAGAGGAAGGAGCGAGACTGATGTATCAGGACACGAGCATCTTCGTGCATGGTAAGAACGTTGACTTCGAGGTCAAGTTCGTCTCACGGGAGGAGGGTGGCTACGGTCCCCTGTTCAGGGTGTGCGTCAAGGATGGGCCACAGGTGACAAACAGGGTGGACTTCTTCCTGGAGAAGGAACTCCTGCCCCTGCTGTTGGAAGCCTTGGGGTCTGCCACCGAGAAGTTGCGGACGTATCTGTATCACAACAGTGCTGCCCGTGCCTACATCTGGGAAGAGTGGAAGACCGCTTACGATGAATAGGCCTACACCACTACATCGTCGGGGAGAGCCGGAGACGGATGCAGTGATTCCGCTAGAACCCGAACCTCTGCATCAACATAGGGTTCGCTTCCAGCCAACTCCCGAAAACGGTCGGGGAAATACTGTAGCATCAAATCCTGGAGACCAGGAGGCAGGGGCACCCCCCGCTCGGACAGGGTGAGGGCTAGCCTAGCCTCAAATGGGATGGTCGTGTGAGTAGTGTCAATGAGCAATCTTTCTAGGCCGGCAACCTTGAGCAGCTTGTCCACCACCCAGCGCTGGGACTTGGATAGCTCCTCGCCCTTGATTGCCCGCACCATCAGGTCGAGGGCATCGGGCAGGATGGCATCTATCCCAGCCTTCACCTGGTCAACTGTGGTGCGCGGGACTAGTGCTCTGTATGCCCTGGCGAACCCATCCTCATCCTGCCAGCGGATGAAGTCGGCCATGCTAGCATGTATCTCATCGAGGGCTGCTCGGTCACTGACCTGGAACAGCCTGCGGCGGAGGAAGTTTCGCTGCGTGGATGTCAGGTCTTGCTCATCCCGTGGCTCCCTCTTGTCCATCTCCGCTAGCATAGCATCAACGAGTATATGCGCTGCTCTATTCTTGCTCATAGCATCAGAGTATCAGATTACGAGCATTTTGTCAAGGAGGTAAAGACATGAGAGATGGGAAGCTGTGCGTCATAGACGACAAGACCCAAGGGAACGCCAGGATAGCACTGGCTGCTGCCCTCCGCATCCTGTTCGATGGCGCCGAGAGCGTGGACTGCGTAGTCTGTGGCTGGCAGGTCACAGCAAGCAGGAGCGGGGGGGATGGATACCGCATCCATCTACGGTGTCTCGGATGAACGGGGAAGAGCAAAAGCAGAAGGTGCTTCTGGCTAGTGCAAAGTCAGATGAGTCTATCGTCTACTACAATGCCTTCATGCCCCCGATAGAGGTGCGCTTGCTGGACGGGACCAGGTTGCTCATACCCTACGACAAGCTGGATGACCGGCTGGAAGAGCTGCGCCTGGAGCGTAGGGAGCGGAGGAAGCATGCCTGATTACTATTCAAGCGCCATGCAGGAGATGGACAGTCTCAACAACAACCACTTCGCACATGACATCCGTGAGTGCAAGCGGTGCCCTCTCTCTGAGACTCGTTTCTGCTCCTGCCCTGGTTGGTTCAGCAACCTACCCTTGGATATCCTGTTCGTGGGCATGAGTCCAGGTCAGGATGAGGATGAGGTTGGACGCCCATTCGTGGGCAAGGCCGGCCGCAAGCTGATGGAACTAGCCGATAGGGTCAAACTCGTGACCGATGAGACAACGCTAGGCTTCACCAACATCGTGCGCTGCCACACCCCAGAGAACCGTCCGCCTACCGGCCATGAGATTCAGGCTTGCTCTACCTGGATGCGATGTGAGTTTGACATGACCGAGGCAAAGGTGGTACTCTTGCTAGGAGGGGTAGCCATCAGCCTGGCGTTCCCCGGAAAGAAAATAGGGGAGGTAGCAGGGAGTGCAAGAGCCATTGGGAGTACCGTCTACATCGCTTCCTACCACCCGGCTGCCGGCCTTCACAAGCGTAGCCCTGTCATCGAGGCCAGTATTCTGCACTCGCTGAGGTTGGCGAGGGAGGTACTCACCAATGCCGTACATTGACCAAGGCCAGCGTGACCGACTTGACCCTGCCATTCATTTGCTAGATTTGGCCATACGGCGCGCTCAAGGCAGGAGCCTGGGCCAGGTTGGTGCTCTGAACTATGCCATCACTCGCCTCCTCCTGGGCAATCTACTTGAGGAACCATCCTACATGCAAATTGCCGCAGCAGTTGGCATGTTGGAGACCTGCAAGCTGGAACTATACAGAAAACTGGCTGCGCCTTATGAAGATGACAAAGCCAAGACCAACGGGGAGGTGTATCCCTGATGCGAGTATATCTTAGTGGACCCATCAGCGGCAAGGACTTCGAGGGTGCTACCTGCTGGCGTGATGATGCTCGGCGTTTCCTGGAAGGCTACGGTGTGGAGGTGCTTGACCCCATGCGTGGCAAGGCCAGCCTCCAGGGGCAGGGTATCATCGAAGACCAGCCAGCCATCAGCGATGCTCTCGTTGCGGATGCTGCTATCTACCGGCGTGACCACTGGGATGTGGAGCGCTGTGATGCAATGCTGGTCAATCTGGCTGAGTGTGATGGGCGCGTGTCCATTGGCACCTGCTTCGAGCTAGCCTGGGCTTGGCAGTATCGTAAAGTGGTCATCCTCGTGATGCCCGCCGGCAACGTACATGAACACGCTTTCGTCCGGCAGGCTGCATCCATGCGTGTGAAGACCCTGAACGAGGGTCTCGTCCTGGTGCTCAGAACTGCCGGCGTGGTACACACAAGCAACCTGGGAGGATAGTCATGGCCAAGCCACTTATCTCCGATGACCGGCAACTGGATACCAAGACACGAGACTACTGTGGCAGTGAGCGCCACGAGCGTCTGGTCTTTTCTATGTCACCCACTGGCACCCGTACCCCTGCATCTGCGGAGGATGTGGTTGAGCGCCTGGTCTTGAAACAACAGGGCCGGGCGCCTGGCAGCTTTGCCATGAGTGCCCAAAAAGGGTACATGGTCAAGGTTACAGTCATGTGGGGTGGCACCTTCGATTGGAAAGTACGCAAGGATGGCAAGGTCACAGACTTCGGGATAGCTGTTCTCCACACTGATGGTGTGGTAGAGATAACAAAGGAGCCTGATGAGCAAGCACCTGTATGATGTTCCCTGGCGTTGGATACCCAGCATTGGGGATAGTTGCCGTAGCATCATCCACCCGTGTGACCGATTCCGTACCTTGCTCGGTCTCGTCCGTGATGGTGAACCTGGTGATGTCGTAGAGGTGCATCCTGACCAGGTGAACTTCTGGCTAGCACTCCCTGACTATGTGACGCTTCGCACCTTCCCTGATGGGGTAGAGATTCACAAACGTCTGGGCACCTGCGCGTGGGCTTCCAAGCAATGTGGTATACCCTCCCAGTACAAGGATAAGGAACCCAGTGAGCGCTCCAAGTTTCACGAGCCTTGGGTAGAGGCTACCCATCTCATGCGACTCATCAATGAAGCTGATGATGCACGAGAGATGCACCATGCAGCTATCACTATCGAACCAATCCCTTTCGACAAGATGCGGGCAGCTTCTCGCCTGGCTGTGGACACCGAGACGGATACTATCAAGGGAGCCAAGCCTCAACCTACCCGTGACCCCATCCTTGGGATGTCCGTTGCCTGGGCAGACGGTGAGTGTTGGATTCCAATAGACCAGATACAGCCACACTTTGACACCTTGGCAGCCATCTTCAGGGGGGGCAAGGAACTCATTGGGCACCATGCCAAGTTCGATGAGATAATCCTGCACCGGCTGGGGTTCTGGGGTTTTACCTTTACCCACGACACCATGCTCATGTCATACCTTCACGGAGGCAGATTTCCTGCTGGACTCAAGCCTCTCATCCGCCAGCTCCGCGGCCGCTTTGCACAGGAACTTGGCCCGCTCATCGACAGGTACGGGCGGGTCAGCAATATCCCAAAGGCTACGCTCATCCCATATGCCAAGGCAGATGCACGCAACACCTATGATGCGATGGAAGACCTGGAGAAGCTTGGCATCAACCCACTCTACACTGACCTAGAGATGCCCATGTCTCGCCTCCTGTGTGATATGGAGGAGAAGGGCTGGCGCGTTGACAAGGTACAACTGGACCAGGTAGAGAAAGACCTGCGAGCACAGATGGAGCAGGCCGAGCGGGACCTGGAACCCTATGGAATCATGTCTCCCACCAAGAACAAGGAGATTGCTGACTTCTTCCTGGGGGAGGGCTTTGACCTGCCCCGCACCCAGACAGGGTACTGTGTAGACAAGGATGTGCTTGCTGGCATCTCCCACCCTGCTGCTGCTATCCTCCTCCGGTATCGGGAGGCTCACAAGAGACTGACAAATTGGGTCAAGGTTATGCGGGACACACCGGATGGGTACATTCACCCCAGTTGGCGGCAGGCTCCCATCAGTGGGCGCCTATCCTGCTCGAATCCCAACGCCCAGAACTTCACCTATGGCCTGCGCTCCTGTTTGGTGCCTGACCCCGGCCATGTGCTTATGGCTGCCGACATGTCCCAGTTTGAGATACGCATCTTGGCCAAGGTATCGGGAGACCCTACCCTGATACAGGAACTCATCAACGGGGTGGACATCCACGAGAGGAACAGGGTTGACCTGAACCTGCCCACCCGCCGGGCTGCCAAGGATACCATGTATGGCATTGCCTACGGACTGGCTGCTGACAAACTGGCCGAGAGTCTGACCAAGAAGGGCGAGCCTACCACCATTCCGCAGGCCCAGTCATTCATCAACTCCATCTACAAGAAGTACCCCGGTCTCACTGCTTGGAAGAAGCGCTGGCTTGCTAAGTGCAGATTCACTCAGGTATCCGAGACGATGGCTGGACGGAAGCGCTGGGTGCCTGACATTCTCTATGATGACCCTGGCCTTCGCGGGCATGCCGAGCGTGCTGCTATCAACCATCCCATCCAGGGCACAGCCGGCGACCTGATGAAGATGGGACAGCTCATCATAGAGCCGCTTCTCCAGGAGCACGGTGCCCGACAGCTAGGCCAAATCCATGACGAATTCTGTATCAGTACCCCTAACCCATTCGCTACTTATCGTGCTATAATGACAGTGATGGACGAGTTCCAGTTGTGGCTTGCCCCTGTCCCGGTCAAGGTGGACGTGATGGTGGGTTACTCCTGGGGATTCAAGTAGGAGGCACAGCATGGACTTCAATCTTGGGGAGAAAAGCAGTTCTTACAGGGATAAGCTCCAAACGGAGATGCTCAAGCGCCGAGTCCTCTTCCTGGATGAGTTCGTTGGCCCGGACATTGCCACTACTCTCAACCAAGAGTTCACCCTTCTGGCTGAAACCCCGGAACCCATCTTCATCAGGATTTCCTCAAACGGGGGAAGTGTGGACTCTCAGATGGCCATCGTGGACAGCATCCAGCATGCCCAACGCTGTGGTTGCAAAGTCGTTGGCATTGTCTATGGTCACAGCATGAGTGCAGCCTTCAACATACTCCAAGCCTGTGACGTGCGGAAGATGGGCAGCTCAGCCATTCTCATGGTGCATGGCATCACGGCCTGGACGGTGGGCGACCTGCGTGACATCAACGCTGAGCAGAAGTTGCTGGCACGGTGGCACAAGGAGCAGGCGCTGCTTCTGGCTACCCGTAGCACGGCACCATCTGATAGCAAATACAAGACAGTCGAGTTCTGGCTCACCATCCTTGAGAGCAACACCCCGGTCTACCTGTTCCCCGACGAGGCCCTGGAGTGGGGTGTTGTGGATGAGGTGGTCTAAGATGGGTAAGGGTACAGGAAGACTCATGCCTGGCACCGACGCCTACAGACGGGCAGTACGTCAAGCCATTCTCCATTCGGAGCAGAGCGAGTGGAAGCATATCGCTTTCTGCATCCTCTTTTGTGTTCCCATCTGCACAACCGTGTGTCTCATAGTGGATAGAGTACTGGGAGGTTAACATGAAGACTGACGATTTCATAATCGCACGCCTTACCCTGGAGAACAAGTGTCGGGACGTGCTGGTGGACCGGGGACCACAGTATGCTGGGCCTGATGATGGCGACCGACTCGCCAACTTCAAGCTCATCGCCGGGCTGCTGGGCAACTTCAAGGTGAACCCGGCTGACCCGAAGACCGTGCTCGTGGTCTACATGCTCAAGCACATCTTCTCTGTTCTGTCCTACCTGGGAGGCACCCCGGAGGGACAGGAGAAAATCGAGGGCCGGTTGGTGGACATCCGCAACTACGTTGACCTGCTCTATGCCCTCCTCCAGGAGGATGCAGATGCCATCGGAACCTATGTAAAGTCAGGTGTAGTCGGCGGAGTCGTAGGAGCCGTCGGCATGGAAGGCATTGCTAGCCATGGCGCATCCGCCTGACAAGCCTGACTCGCAGGCTAGGTACAATATCAGGAACCCTGGTGCTCTTCGGAGTGCAGAGGATATTGTTGTGCCGGAGCCACACATCCGCGAGGATGCTGACGAGCGTGGCTATCTTGGTGTCTTCCAGGGTGCCGAGGATGCGTCCGAGACACAGACGCAGTACATTCGCCTGCCGGTTGACA
>Ga0315288_10006351_pt1 | contig 14992 bp, 22 predicted proteins | sample YL17G11_20_MG_FD_203454 | JGI IMG/M metagenome (GOLD analysis project Ga0315288, IMG submission 203454) | Sediment microbial communities from Yellowstone Lake, YNP, Wyoming, USA - YL17G11_20 | ecosystem: Environmental > Aquatic > Freshwater > Lake > Sediment | place: USA: Wyoming | collected... | reverse complement strand
GAACACACTATGAACATGTTGAAAGTTTGTCAACACAAAATGCAAGCACACTTGCAAATAATTCATTAGTCTCACATGCAAAATACTTCCCAGATTTTTCACTAACAAATCAAAATTTTGCTGTTGGAGATAACGTTGGAGATGTTGATACAGCCGAAAACGGAATCATAGACTCGGATCGTTTTTGTACCAATTTCTTTAGTTTGGAAAATATTCAAGTTATTACTGCGTCAACAACGTTAGCCGACTCAGCACAATGGAAATCAGCGGCGTATGTTCGCAACGGTGTCATCACCGCTGACGATACAGCTAAAACTCGTCGTGTACAAGTTAGTGATTTTACCCAAGCAAATAGACGCTATCTTAAGTACACGCTACCTATGCAAGGTGGCTTCGATGGTGTAAACTTATTTGATAATGATGAAGCTGAGATTAATAACGCAGCCGTGACAGCCGATATGAATTCTGCAACTCGTAATCGTAATGAAGGTCCAAACGTAAAAGCATATGCAAAAGCAATTGAAATTATGCAAAACGTTGTAAGCACAGATATTCAATTATTGGTCATCCCCGGAATACGTCACCCCGTAATTACAAATGCAGCAATTGCTGCTGTTCAAGATCGTTTTGATGCACTTTTCATTATGGACATTGAACAATATGATTATAATAATGATCTTGTAACTCTTGATAGTCAAATACCATCAGTTCAACTAACTGCCCAAAATCTTAGCGACCGGGCCCTTGATTCAAGCTTTGCTGCAACATATTTCCCTGACGTTGTAGTACAAGATCCAACAACAAAGACAAACGTAATTGTACCTCCTTCAGTTGTTGTTTTGGGTGCTCTTGCACTCAATGACGCCATTGGATATCCTTGGTTTGCTCCCGCAGGAACAACACGAGGGGCATTATCAACAACTCTTGAAGCAAGAATTCAATTATCAAAGACGAACATGGATGCGCTATACGATGTAAGCATTAATCCTCTCGTAGCCTTTCCAGGAAACGCCACATCTGGTACAAATCCAAAGGGTGGTGTTCTTGTTTGGGGACAAAAAACATTACAAGTCGCAGCATCTTCTCTTGATAGAGTGAATGTTCGTAGATTATTAATTGAACTCCGTCGTCAAGTCCGCGACATTGCACAAATAATTATCTTTGAGCCAAATCGTGAGGCAACGTTGGCAAAGTTTAGTGCCGCCGTGACGCCAAGATTACAAAGAATTCAAGCCCTCGCTGGCCTTGAGCGTTTCAAGGTAGTAATTGACTCTTCAACAACAACTCAATTGGATGTTGAAAATAACACACTTCGTGGTAAAATCTACGTTCAACCAAGCAAAAGCATTGAGTATATTAGTCTAGACTTCGTTGTTAGTAACAATGGAACTCAAGGATAATTAAGTCATTATGCAAACTGGATCTATATATTTAATTAAGAATTTAATTAATGAAAAAATTTATGTTGGAATGACGACTTGCCCAATCAACAAACGATTTAAACAGCACGAATATAAATCAAAACGTAACTCAAGATGTCCAGTTCATCTTGCTATTTCAAAGTATGGAATAAATTCATTTTCCATAGCACTTCTTGAAAATTGTTTATTAAATATTTTAGGAGAACGTGAAATTATTTAATTTAATACTACAAGATGTGATGGTGCAAAAGTGATCTTAGAAAGTTTTGCGGAGACACAAGATATATGAAAATATCACAAAAGGTATTACAACAAATTATTATAAAAGAATTGTCTCGTGTCAACGAGGATACCAAGAAGACAATCAATGAGGCACAGTTTAGTGCTCGAAGATCAGTCACTATGTCAATGCTTGTTCTTGATTCACAAGACTTAATTAAATTTGCAAAATTATATCAAAGTTTAGGCGCCGAAGCACAAAAACAACTTGATAAATTAATGATTGACTCCGAGGCTGATTGTAATGAAAACATAGTTAATATAATTGAAAATACAATTGGTGGATATAATGAAGAAATTGATGATGCTCTTCATGATTGGCAACTTTCGATAAAATCTGTAAATCAAAACATAGACGAACAATAGGGTAATTTTATGAAATCTTCACTTCTTCAGGAATATATTAAAAGAATTCTTTCTGAGAAAAAGTCAGATGATCTTAAAGTTAAGTTTCCAAATTTATCAAACGAAATTGATGAATTAGAGAACACAGTTCATCCAAAGTATTTTGAATGGTGTGTTAAACAACTAACACAAGATTTTAGCATTAACGATTTAATCCCCACGATTAAGTTTTATGACAAGAATTCCTCAAAATTTCAGTCAAAAGACATTAACACTTATAAAACTTTAAAAGATCTCGAAAATGAACTAAAAGAAATCGGTTCAAAATCAAAAACGGAACTAAGAAAAGAAGTTAAGTCTGAAGGTACTGAAAAATTATTCGAAGATGATCAATATGTGCTTTTGTACATTAAAAATAAAGATGCTTCTGTAACTTACGGTGCCGGAACAAAGTGGTGCATCACGATGCGTGATGCCAAATATTTTGAGAAATATTCAAATAATAACGTTGTTTTCTACTTTTTGATCAATAAAAATCTAGATCAAAAGAATTCTTTATCAAAACTTGCCTTTGCAATTCAACGGGACCAAGAAAACAAAATCTTAAAAACAGAGATCTTTGATGCCGAAGACAAACAAATTACAACTCCAAAGGGTCTTGAAAAGTTTTTGGAGATTTCTAAATTAGATGCCCCCAAAAGACCCATGGGAATAATGGTTAAATTAAAATTTGGTTTGGCCTCAGAAAAAGAAGTTTTAAGTTTGATGAATGACAAAGATTCAAATGTTCGTTTTTATGTTGCAGAAAGAATTGGAAAAGAACATCTTCCAAAGATGATGAATGATAAAAATCATTGGGTTCGTTCGCAAGTTGCAGAAAGAATTGGAAGCGAAGGTGGAGCCTTCGCCGACGAACATCTTCCAAAGATGATGAATGATGAAAATCATTCTGTTCGTTGGCAAGTTGCAAGAAGAATTGGAAGCGAAGGTGGAGCCTTCGCCAGAGAACATCTTCCAAAAATGATGAATGATGAAAATCTTAATGTTCGTTATGAAGTTGCAAAAAGAATTGGAAGCGAAGGTGGAGCCTTCGCCAGAGAACATCTTCCAAAGATGATGAATGATGAAGATTATCATGTTCGTTGTGAAGTTGCAAGAAGAATTGCGGACGAAGGTGGAGCCTTCGCCATCGAACATCTTCCAAAAATGATGAATGATGAAGATTATTATGTTCGTCGAGAAGTTGCAGAAAGAATTGCGATCGAACATCTTCCAATGATGATGAATGATGAAAGTTATAGTATTCGTTGGCAAGTTGCAAAAAGAATTGATCCAAAGTTCTTAGGTGAAATGTTCGGAGTTGATTTTGATCCTGAATACCAAAAAGGACTGATTAAGGTTTTGGCCGAAAGAGAAGATTTAAAAAAATGAAATTTGATCTTGAGTTATCTACCCGATACACATTTATGCAAACAACAATACATTTTCAAAATTCTACAATGACGCCTGAAAACAAACAACGAATAAAAGACGCAGCTAAAGATGCAGGCGATTTTCTTAATGGAAAATTAATTGATATTCCTAATTTACCAAAACGTAATTCATGGGCACATATTTGGAAATGTATAAAAGACGAAATGGGGTTATCTTATAAAGATTGTGATAATGATCAAGTTGAACAAATTTTAAAAATCATAAAATATCATAAAGAAAATGACGGAAAAACAAAATGAAATTTCAAATTTATATTAAAGACCCAGATGGATTTAGCGACGGGATAAAAGATGTTGTTGATGATCAATTACGTAATACTAATTTGTCTAATGATGAAAAAGAAGTCTTATATGAAACAAAACATCAAAAAATTAGTGACTTTTTAAGTGAATGGGTTGCATATGGGGAAAATATTACGTTAGAGTTTGATACTACAAAAAAGACAGTAAAAGTCCTATCAAGGATGCAAGCAAACATTTGAACATTTTTCATACATATAATATGATTATTATATGAGGATTAAACCAAGGATTTTACTTGATTGTGATGGAGTTTTATCAGACTTTGTTACTCATGCCCTTGATTTTGTTCATAGAGAAACAGGCGATTATCATGATGTTAGTGAAATCACACATTGGGATGTATTAAAATCGCTTGGAAAACAACACTTATTAAGTTCATTTAATGATGAAATCAATACAAATAAATTTTGCAAAACAATGCCAGTTTTCTTTGATGCAAAAAACGCCGTTAAGCGTCTGCAACACTTAGGTGAAGTTTTTATTGTCACGGCGCCATATAATTCACCAGCATGGGTTGTTGAACGTGCTTCATGGATAAAGACAAACTTTGGAATTGAGAATGATCATATTGCAAACTTACATTGCAAGTACATTGTCGACGGCGATGTGTTTATTGATGATAGTACGCGAAATATAGATTTATGGCAAAAACATCATCCTAACGCATTATCAATATTATGGGAAACGCCTTATTCCAAAAAAACAAAATCTAATAAAGTTGTAGTAACCAATGATTGGGAATACGTTATAGATTTAATTAAAAAATTGAAATAAAATGAATGAAGATATAAAACAAGTGTTGTATTCATCTTGGGGAACTGGTCCAAAACAATATTGGTCAGATATTTCTTCAATTGCTTTTTTTATTTCGGCGTCTTTACAACACCCAGTGCCTCCCGGAATATCAATGGTTGAAACTTGTTCAACGATACAAATTGCATCATATAAAGAAAAGTTTGGTTGCATTCGAATTTATTGCCATTTTGCAGATGAAGAACTTGTTGAACGTGAATGGATAAGACAGGGAAACGTAAACAAAGAAATAAGTACTGAATTTAAATTTAAGTGTTTATTGCACGACGCCGCGCATTATCGTAAATGTTATTTTAAAATGATTGATTTATTTCCTCATTATAGACTTGCGATTGTATCCGCTGCCGATCATTATGAACTTTTATTTCAAGATTATAACGATCTCATTAAAAATGATAGCAAATTTGATTCATGTTTAGAGCATTATTTTAAAAAATATCATGTAAGTGATAAACAACAATTTAAAGAAATATTATGTACTATCTGTCAATTTAAGGAAAATAACAATGTCTAATACGTATGCATGGGCAACAGATATTCATCTTGATCATCTAAGGTCAGAAGATGCAATAAAAGTATTTGCCGAAAAATTAATTGAAAAAAATCCCACGGGAGTAATTTTAACTGGTGATTTGTCATCGGCCAAACGTTTGGTCTATCATCTTTCAATACTTGAGACAATCATCGCCCGGCCGATTTATTTTGTATTAGGAAATCATGATTATTATGAATCGCGAATTGAAGAGGTTCGTAAAACAATGAAAGAACTTGTTGGAATGTCTTCATATTTGAAATATATGTCGCATGTCCCATACGTTTCATTAACAAACTCCACGGGCCTCGTTGGTCATGACGGTTGGTATGATGCATTATATGGTGATGTGCTTCGTTCACGATTCGGTATGTCAGATTGGCAATACATTGGTGATTTTTATGAAGCGGGATCATATAATAGAAATGAGAGCCCACAATACAAAATGGATAAGATTATTCCAGTTGCTCGTAAGTTGGCCCACGAAGGCGTAACACATATGATGAATGGAATTAAAAAGGCATCAAAATATCATAAAAATATTATTGTTGCTACCCATGTACCACCATTTGAACAAGCACATATTTTTGAAGGCGCGCAAGGAAGTCCTGATACGCAACCTTGGTTTACAAGTAAAATGTGTGGCGACATGTTATTAGACGCCGCAAGAACATACTCAAACATTAATTTTACTGTGTTATGTGGTCATACACATGGTGAATTTGTAGGAAAGATTTTACCTAACCTTATTGTTAGGGTTGGCGGAGCAGATTATGGAAATCCAGTTGTACAAGATATCATTGAAGCGTTATAAGGAGAAATATGGAAAAAACTAAGAAGAATTACGTGGAAGAAAATAAGGACGAGAAAAAACCCGTTGATCTCACGGAGGACCAATTAAGACTTTTGCTAAAACAATTTATTTCATGTGAAAAGCCAGCACATGCAAGAAAAACAAGAATTGAAGCACTTATGCAAAGACCTGGAACAAAGAAGTGGTTACCACAAAAAACGGCAAAAATGGTTCGACGTCTTATATCAGTAACACAAGAAATTCAATATAATAATGACGTTATTGAAAAGATTAATGCAAAACTAAATTCGCTCGTCGAGATTGTGCCTGCATGAATAAAGTTTATGCCGGGCCTTCAATAAAAATATTGCAACAATTACAAAATGAATGCGTCGATATGATTTATATCGATCCACCTTTTGGCACGGGCGATGTTCAATGTTCAAATCGTAAACTCGCCGGCAAAGTAATATCAAAAATTGAATATAGTGACAAGCACCCTGATTATCTCGATTTTTTGAGATGTCACCTAGGTGAACTATATAGGGTTCTCAAACAAACTGGCACCATGTACCTACATTTAGATTACAGATGGGTACATTATGCAAAAGTGATATGTGATGAAATATTTGGTTACGATAATTTTTTAAATGAAATTGTGTGGTCATATAATTTTGGTGGTCGTGGAAAATCTAGTTTTCCTGCAAAACATGATAACATCTTAGTGTATGCAAAAAACAAAGGTCAACATATTTTTAATTATGATGAAATTGATCGGATCCCATATAAGGCGCCTGAAATGCAAAGCGTTGGAAGAACAAAAGAAGATGCAATGAAACGTGTTGCATTGGGACAAATTCCAACAGACGTTTGGGAAATGTCGATTGTTGGAACAAACGCCAAAGAAAGAGTTGGATACCCTTCACAAAAACCTGTAAAACTTATTAAACGATGTATCGTGGCCTCATCGCCTAAAAACGGTCTTATTTTAGATTGTTTTGCGGGTTCAGGCACGACAGGACAAGCGGCATTATCTTGTGGACGTAACTTTATTTTGATTGATCAAAGCCCAGAGTCAATTAGTGTAATTAAGAAAAGATTTGCACTTATTCAAAATATTACATTTATTAGCGAAAGTCAAATACAATAACATGGAATTAATAATTTGTAAAACATTTAATCAATCAATTATTGATGAATTGTTGCAAGGTTTTGTGATCAATAAACAAACGTATTCTGTTTTAAATCTTGTAAATAAAAATAATGGATTTATATCAGGGGGTTTCGCTCATAGGTTCATAGAAAATGAAACTCATTTTAAAAACCATAAAATTCAACATTCAAATACAGTTTCCAATTTACATCATTACATAACAATGCATATTAATCGAAAAAATATAGAAAAAAATATAGAAAAATTTAATTTTAAATTTCTTTCCCCAAACATTGGCGATATTGATGTATGGTTTGAAAACTATAGTGATTACACAAATTTTAAAACGCAAAGTGAAAATCTTGATTATACAAATATTACGTTACGTCAAACTTCAAAGAATTTTGGAATTGAGTTCATATGTTATGATGATCAAATAGTTGGCCACAACGATGGAGAAACTTGTCAATTTATACAAGTAATTCATAAAACCGACGAAATGAAAAATATTTTAAATACATTTGATATTTACAACGCTTGTTGTGTATTAAAAGGAAATACGGCGTACGTACCAGAAAATTATGAATGGTTGTGGGATCATAAAATGATACACATTCAAAATTGGAAAAATCCTTATATTTTTAATCGTATTTCAAAATGGTATAGAAAACATGGTTTTTATGGTGGATTGACACCATTATCAACTGAACTTATTAATCAACATGTTGAAGAATTTCTTGATTTAGTTGTTGCACAAAAAATTAAATCATATGACGGTAATCCAATGTTAGTGAGTCAGGCCGTTTCAAAATTAAATTATGTGATAAAAAACTTAACACCCGAAAATTTGGCGCTAATGTCGATGTACTATCCAGTTGATGCATATAATTGTGCAATGCAAGAACTTCATAATAGAATGAAAATTAATATTTCGCAAAATAGTGCAATTACGGTAAGTAATGTGATAAAATAAAGCTTAGGGGTACAAATACTATGAAAAGAGCACTGTTACTCAATGCTGATTGGTCACCTCTTCATTTTATTAATGAACGTCGTGCATTTAATTTAGTTTATAAAGGCCGCGCTGAAATTGTTTTATTTGATGATCGTCTTAGTATTTGGGACGATTATATTATGACCCCTTCAATGAAATATGAAAATCCAGCGACTATTCGTCTTTTAACACGAATTTCAAAAAAATGGAAACCGCCGCGGTTTCGTAAACGTGTATTATTCAATAGGGATAATTGGACGTGTCAATATTGTAATAAAAAATTATTTCATCATAATGTTACTATTGATCACGTTCTACCGAAATCAAAGGGTGGGGTAACATCATGGAGAAATTGTGTTGCATCATGTAAACCTTGTAACAAACGAAAAGGTGATAAATTGCTAAGCGATTTTGATATGCAACTTAAGAAAAAACCAGTTGAACCTTCGGCTCTTCATTATTGGGATGAAAGCAAAGGAACAATAATTCACCCTGACTGGAATACTTTTGTTCCTAGCGCCTAATTAATAGGTGGCAAATCGAAAACTTTATATCACAGTCTGTGAAATTAGGCATATTATACGTGAAGCATTGGGTGGTTCTCAACCAGATGAAACATATAGTGTTAATTTACTAGATGATCCTTCTATTGAAAAACACAGTGTTTACGTACCAGACGATATTAAGGTTTCAATAAAAAAATGGGCTAAAGATATGGGTTTATCTAAGAATCATAAGAGTTAGTTCTATGGGCACCATATTTACACGAAGGAGTCCTTGATGCGTATTAATCACAAACAATTGAAAAATATTGTTAAGTCAATAATTGAAGAACGTTCTTTAGTTGAATCGGGTATTAAAACACCTAAAGTTAGTGATGATCAATTTGATATACATGGTGATGATCGTTTGGGTGATGCCATTAAGCAAAATAAGGGTCCTGAATTAAGCGATACATGGTATGAAACCTTGGCGTATAAATTTATACAAGATTACGGAACAAACATTGAAGGTAATTGGGAAGAGGTTTTAGTTAATCGATATTGTTCAAGTGTCAAAGCAACATCAGGAGTTGATGTTGATTGCGAAAAACTTTACAAGAGTGTAAATGATTTAATTAAAAACAGAGAAGACAATGCCATTAAGGGAACTTCTTTAAAGGAAATTGCCAATAGGCTTCGTAAACTTAGCGAAAATGAAGAATTTGACAATGCGATCGAAGAACAAGTTGATGTTGTTGAAGAACTTATTCATTCAAATTTAACACCTATTGAGTATGTCGCCGAGGCAAAAAAATTATTTTGTGTCAAAGAGGCTTCAATTCCTGCCGGAATTCGTAAATATAGATTAGGCGAATCAAGTGCAACGTCACAAACATTTCCAGTTTTAGCAAAGTTACCACATAAATCTGAAATTAGACAAATAGATGAACAAGCCCTTGATTTATTTGTAAAAAACTGGACGTCTTGTCAGGCCCTCAAGGGCGAACCTCTTGTTCTTTCATGGTCGCCAAGTCCAACATCAATAGGTGCAATAGGATTTAATATAATCTTAAGGTAATTTTAAAATCACGTTTATTTACTTCGACAACGTATATCAATAGAGACACAATGAAAAAATTAAATCAAGTAAATGAAAATGAATTGCAAGATGAATTTAGTGAAATGACAAAAAATGAAATTTTAAATTCAGCTCGTAGAATTTTTGCTAAAAGTGACGTCGCCGATGTTAGTATAGAAAAGATCGCCGACGATGCAGGAATTGCCGTTGGAACAATTTATAATTATTTTACCGATCTTGACGATTTAAAGAATTCCGCCGCCAGTGCCCAGGGTTCAACTGTAAAAAGAGAAACTTTTCAACGTACAACAATTAAAGAAGTTCGTGAAGTAATTCGTGAAGTAATTCAAACATCAAAAAAATAATGTATGAAAATTTCAATTAAACAATTACGAAATCTCATACAGGAAGATGCAAGGGTTTTAAGTTTTCCAACAAAGGAAAATAAGCCTACGCCAGAAGCGATTAAAAGTAAAATTCTTGCGGCAATTAATAATTTTGCTATATCAAATGATCAATTTATAGGTGATTTTTCTCAAGAAATTCATGATCTTGATTTATCAAATGAAATAAAACATGAACTTTCTGAGATTGCACTTGGTCAAAGAGACGCTTATCGTAAAATGATTAGTGTTGAAACAAGTTTACAAAATATCTTAAAAAAGATATCATAATCAGTTTTGATTTTTTGGTCGATGCCACAAAGGATCTTTATTTGGTCGTTCAGTTCGTTTGTCTTTTGGTTGCGTTAAATCAGGTAAATCATTATCACTTGCAAATTTTTCTTCTGATGACTTAGTCGGATTTTGTTTGCTTAGCGCTTTACGTCTTCCCAAGATCCCACGTGGCCGAACTGTGTGTTTGTGTACTAATTGTGTTAAACTTAGACGCGCCTCAGCGTCAGCAATTTCTTCTTCTGTCGGTTCAATTGGAATTCTTGGGTTTGGTGGCAATTTGGTCATCGCCGCGTAATCAACATCATTATTACGAGTTGGCGGCATAAAACTCTCCATTGTTGGCCACCCACAAGTAGCTTTGTTTTTAAGTTTTTTGGTGCCCTTTATAAATCCTTTGGCGATTTTCTTTTGAGCATTTTTTCTTTTTTTCTTTTTTACTTCAAATAATTCTTCATCAATTTCATTACGTTCATCTGCTACACCAATAGTCGTATTTGCATCGCCAATTGGTTCACCGAAGCGCTCAAGAAGTTTTTTTGTGACTCTGAGCATTGTTTCATTAGTGATATGAGAATTATTCATAATCTATAAATACTATTGAACATTATAAAGTTTTTTACTAAAATCTAAATATGAAAAAGATATTCATTACAGGTGTAGCCGGATTTTTAGGAAGTCACCTTGCGCTTTATCATTTAAATTTAGGTGATCTTGTCCACGGTGTTGATAATTTTAGTTCGTCATCGCCTACATCTTTTCAATTTAAATTATTAAATAAACATAAAAACTTTTTCTTTTATCAATATGATATCATTCATGATGATTTTTTAAGTGTTGAAACAAACAATTCAAATTTTGATATTTGTTATAATTTTGCTTGTCAGGCCTCACCACCAAAGTATCAGGCGTCACCTATTGAAACAATGTTAACTTGTGTTGTGGGAACAAAAAATGTACTTGATTTTGCTCGTGATCATAATGCAATTATGGTTCATGCATCAACATCTGAAATTTACGGTGATCCACTAATAACACCACAATGTGAGCCCCATAGGGGACAAGTTAATTCATATGGCCCTCGATCTTGTTATGATTCTGGTAAGATGAGTGCTGAGGCACTATGCTTTGATTATTTGAATAAACACTATGTTGACGCAAGGGTTGTTCGTATTTTTAACACATATGGTCCACACATGGATCCCAATGACGGTCGTGTAGTAAGCAATTTTATATGTCAAACATTACGTAATGAACATATAACAATGTATGGAACGGGAAATCAAACAAGAAGTTTTTGTTATGTTGATGATCTAATTCAGGCTATTGTAGCAATGGGCAAATTAAAAGATAATCCACGAACGCCAATCAATATTGGTAACCCAGGTGAATTCACTATAATGGATCTTGCACTTAAAATTATTTCTAAAATTAATAAAGTCCCAAATGATGTAACGTCAATTCAACATAAGATTATTTTGAAAAAATTGCCCACCGATGATCCAACACAAAGACGACCTGATATATCGCTAGCGAATAAAATTTTAAATTGGTACCCAAACATTAGTTTAGATTTAGGCCTAGATAAAACAATAGAATATTTTAAAATTATAACTTAGGAAATATTGATATATGATTATTGTAAGATGAAAATAATCATATTGTTATTTACTTTTTTATTATTAAGTTGTCATGATTATCATATGCGCGGTGAATTTCCATTAAAAGAACGCTATTCGCATGAAGTTGATGTTGCTAAGACAGAATGGTCAAAAGTATATGATTCTGCAGATTGTGATCCCTCGGTTGTTAAAGTTGTAATAACTCCAGAGGTTGAAGCGTGGTGGTGGTGCCGTTGGCATAAGACTGGAGACTGGGTATTATATGGATGTTATTCTTCAAGCCCAGATATTAGCCTTGGCACCAACCACTTATATATTTTTATTAATAATGATGCCAGCGACACACAACAATATAAAATGACTGTTGTTCATGAACTAATGCACTTCTTTGCTGATTGTTCTGATGATTTTTCAGATTCTCAACCTCGTCATGATGATCCCGTCATATGGGGCAAAGATGGAATATTAAAAAGGATTGAAGCAATCATAAAGAACAATTAAAAACGGACCCTTTCGGGTCCGTTTTTATCTTTACAATTTTGTTCAGGCGTGCTTAGCAGCAAGACCGGGAAGCATGAGGGCTCCACAAAAAAGACAAGCGCTAACGAAGTCCATTGTTGTATGAACAAGACCCATTTGACTTGCAAGTTGAGGAAGCATTACACATGCTGCAGGAACGAGTGCTGCAAATCCTTTTGGAAGTTTTTCCCAAAATGGTTTAGCGACTGTTAATAAGCGTGTTGCCCCAAGTGCCCCGGCTGAAACTAAAGATGCGATTTCTAATATTGACATTATAAGTGTCTCCTTCGAATCATAAATATGTGGCCACTTTCAATTCCTATAATGAATTATTCAACGGCGATTTTAAGTGAATAAAATCATTTATTTATGAAGTGAAAATTATATGCTATGTGTTATATTATGATATATAACATGAGAAATGGTGTCTTTTCATATCTTGAGATCGCGGCTAAACTCGCCAGTAAGGGATCAGATAAACGATCCTATTACTTGGGGGCTGTCGGTGCTCGGAGCGACGGGGCAATCGTTTCATCCGTGAATATTCCCACAAGGGATAAAGAACCCAATGCCCACGCCGAATATCGTTTAAGTAAAAAACTTGATAATGGATCCACGGTGTATGTTGCAAGAATTTTAAAAGCCAATGGTGATTTTAAAATGTCTAAGCCTTGTAGTTCTTGCATGATTGCAATGAAAAATGCAGGTGTTACTAGAGTGTATTATACAATTGCTCCAAATGAATTTGGAATTATTGATTTATGAACGGATCATATAAATTAAATCTACTTCCAGGTGATTTATTAGTTCCTAAAACGTGGCTCCATACATCAATTAAATTATATGATATCCCACTCAATCAAGGAGTTGCTTCATTCGAGTGTAATCATATTACAATGAAACAACAATTTTTAGTTTTATCAATTCTTCAAACCGAAAGTTATCGTCACTGGGGTGATACAATATTATTATTATGTAACTCTGGACTTGGTTGGATACTCGAGCACGACCTTGAAGAAATGTCACCCCCAGTCGATGAAGATTCAAGAGTTTATCATCAATGTGCCTATGAAGTTATTAGAAATTAAAGTGTAAAACGCATAAATTTATATTAATTTTATAAATGGGTTCCAAACTCAGGAAGACAAAAATTTTGCGTATTATGTGCCCCTAATAAATCTTTCATTAGACGAATTCATAATTACAAAATTGGAAAACGTGAATTTGACAAAATTTTATCTCACCAAAATAATAAATGTGGAATTTGTTTTAGTTTATTAAATGATTTATCAGCAAGTGTTGATCACTGTCATATAACAAATAAAGTTCGTGGGTTATTATGTCGTCAATGTAATTTAAAATTATTTGTTATTGAAGACAACATATACGTTACAAATGCAATATCATATCTTAAAAACATAAAGAGAAATTAAATTGATCAAAATACCTAAACGATTTGTAAGTTTACACGCCCACACCGGGTTTAGCCCATTTGATGGGCTTGGATATCCTGATGAACATTTCAAATTTTGTATTGAAAATGGATTGGATGCTCATGCTATTACAGAACATGGTAATATGAATAGTTATGCCCATGCTCAACTTTACGTTGAAGAATGGAATAAAAAGAATAAGGCAAAACCTTTCAAGTATATCCCTGGTGTTGAGAGTTATTTTCATCCCGATCTTGAACAATGGAAGCGTGACAAATCTTCTTATGAACAAGCCGCAACAGATAAAAAAATCGCAAAAAAATTACGTGACAAACAAGAATCACTTCAAACCAAATTAATTGCAATCACTGATGAATCAGATGAAACACTTGACATTGAAATGTCAAATGCACTAACAATTGAAAATGAAGAGGAGTCTAAATCAACAAAGCATTTTAACCCACTTAACCGTCGCCATCATCTAGTATTGCTTCCAAAGAACGCAGAAGGGCTCCAGAAAATCTTTGGAATTGTTAGTAAGGGTTACCTCAATGGATTTTATCGATTTCCTAGAATAGACGCCGCCATCCTTAAAGGGGCTTCAAAGGACGGTAACATTATTGCGACATCGGCCTGTATTGCAGGACTCCCGGCTTTTAATGTTTTTCAAGAATTACAAAAAATTAAATTTGATGAACTTGATCAACGATTGCTTGATGATCAAGTTTTATTTGAAAAATGTGTAACGGGAATTGGAAACAGTTATGAACTTATGACTGACACACTTGGCGTAGGCAATTATTATCTTGAATTACAATTTAATAAATTACCTGCACAAAATCTTGTCAATAGGGCAATTCTTGAATTTGCTAAACGTAACGGTGTTGAACAACAACTTATTGTAACGTGCGATGCCCACTACCCTCGTCCAGAACTCTGGAAGGAACGTGAGTTATATAAAAAGCTTGGGTTTATGAATTACACGGCTTACTCGCCTGATTCACTTCCAAAATCTCGTGAAGAACTTAAGTGTGAATTATATCCTAAAAATGCAACCC
>Ga0315288_10006349_pt1 | contig 14994 bp, 15 predicted proteins | sample YL17G11_20_MG_FD_203454 | JGI IMG/M metagenome (GOLD analysis project Ga0315288, IMG submission 203454) | Sediment microbial communities from Yellowstone Lake, YNP, Wyoming, USA - YL17G11_20 | ecosystem: Environmental > Aquatic > Freshwater > Lake > Sediment | place: USA: Wyoming | collected... | reverse complement strand
AATCCCGTGGACCTCTTCCCGGATATGCTGTCCCATGGCTTTGAGAAGACCGCCATGGAAGTTCTTCAAGCCCTGCTGGAAGACGACGGGGTGGATGCAATTATTTTTATATCGTTTGCCATCTTCGGAGCTGAGCCCTATCGTCCCATCGTGGACTTGCTCCAGGGGCGGTGTACCAAGCCGGTCTTTTTTTCATTGTTAGGGACCAAAAAGGATATTGAGGTGAGCCGGAGCTTTCTGGAAGAACATCACATTCCTTGTTTGGATTTTCCGGAAATGGCCGTTCGGGTTTTGGCCCGCATGCGGAAATATGCCCGGATTAGGGAAAAGGAATAAATAAGGGGGCCGGTTGCCTGCCAGCAAGCCCCCTGGTTAATTTTTCTGCAATCTTTTCGAAAGGAGGTCGCTATGACATTGGAGGAGATGCGGGGAAAAGCTATACAGATGATGATGAAGCGATTCCATTGAAGCCAGGCCGTTCTTGCGGTCGGGCAAGAGAAGCTGGGAAGGAAAGATGAAGAAGTCATCAGAGCCATGGGAGCTTTCGGGGGGGGGTTGGGTGGAAACGGCGAAGTCTGCGGAGCTGTGGTCGGCGCCCTGGGAGTCTTGGGTCTGAGGTTCAGCCGCGGCCGGGAGGAAGAAAAAGAAGACCCAAGGATGTGGGCCTTTACCCAGGAGCTGCTCAAGCGTTTTCGAGAAGAGATTGCCAAAAACCACGGCGGCATTCTCTGCCGGGAGATTGCAGGAGTGGATTGGATGGACAGGGAGCAAGCCAAAAAATTTTACAAGAGCGAGAAAGCTCTGGAGTGTGGGCGCATCGTCGGAGAGACCGCTAAGCTGATCGGTGAACTCTTAGAACGGCAGACCTAATCATGAACGGTTATCCAATGTGTCGCTACTGCGAGAGACGGAGTCCTAAAGTAATACCATGAAAAGGAGAACACTGGGTCTTCCTTATTAGTAATGATAATTATAAAAATCAATAAGTTGGATATATTTTTTTTAAGGAATATTTTATATTTTCAATAACCCCGTTTAGTCAACGATCTGGTACTTCGGCGGGGAGATGGATTCGCGCTTACAGATCGGACAGCGGCTGGGCGTGCTGAGGCGGCCCCGTTTTTTAAAGGCAAAGCCACAGCGCCTGCATTGCGCCGGCTCCATCGTGAGCCGCTTCGGGTGGGCGGACCTGGAGATGTGCTGGAGGTGATCGAGAGCCTCTCTCTCCCGGACCCTAAATAGCTGCGAGATTTCCCGCAGATCAAGAGGCCCTCGCTCTAGGGCCTCGGCGATTTCTTTTCTCAAGGTAAGCATTTTCCCCTTCACCCCACCCTTTCCCTCTCCCCCGTTTGCGGGGGAGAGGGAAAGGGTGGGGGAGCAGAGAATTTCCGATTTTCCAAAGTTTCCATGAATGCTTCGACCCGGGTCTTTACCTGCGCATCAGAATAGACCCGAGCGTCGGTCATGTCCGCCTCGATAACCAGGCTGAGGATTCCTGCCTTTTCATAGATAAGCCTCTGGATGTCATACTGCCCCAGAGAATAGGGCTTACAGCTCCGATTAGAGTGGATGATTAAGCCATCCACTGAAAACCTCTTCAGCAGGTCTAAAACCCGCTCGACCATCAGATCGATGCTAATATTCAGGTAGGCTGTAGTATATGCTTGAGCCAACCCATCGAGGGGATCTACCGTGTCCATCCCCTCGAAAACCCAAGCATTCGTATAGGTATCCGCAACCAGGCAGGCCCCATAGGAGGCAAAGAGTTCCGAAAGGTCGCGCATCTTGTACCAAATGGGAATGTTATCCCAGAGGAGGCGAAATTTTTCTGTGGGGACGGCGCTGATCCCCTGGGCGATGCGTTCCAGGAGTTCGGCCTTCATATCCCGGTAAAAATCCACCACTTCTTTCGTTCCCCGAAGGGTAACAATCGGGGCCATGTTGATGAAGGCATCAAAACAGCTCATGGGCGAAGGGCGGTGAGCGCATTGATCAAGAACGGCCTTCCAGAGCATGGCGGATTCTCCAGAATACTGGGCCACCTCAGCCAAGCGATCCCGGTTGAACTTTTTTTGGGTCTGCACCTCAAGGAAATCGATGAACTCCTCGAATTGTCTGCGGACATAGAGGAGGCTTTCCGGGACCAGTCTGTGATGGATGAACGGCGTGTCAAGGAAAAAGAGGGGAACGTTAAAAAGGCGGCTCAGGGCCTGATACCATTTCAACACTGTCCCGCAGATGTTGTTACAGGCCAGAAGGAAATCCGGCCTGGGCAACCCGCCGATGGGGCTCTTCTTGGTGATGGCTGATCCAATGTCTCCCCGGGCGTAAGAGCAGAGGTCCCGGGAGTAACCAAGGCCCTCAGCCACCTCACAAAGTTCAACAGACATGCGTGAGGCACCCAGCATGGCTCCGTGGTTCTCCGGGTAAATGGGGATGATGTCCGCAGCGATCAAGAATTCCACCGGGCCCCCGCTGGTGATCCAGGCGATTTTCTTGTCCGAGCCTTCAGCCATCTTGGCCCCCATGTAGTAACGGGTCATCAGCTCCTTCATATTTTGAGAGGAGCGCAGGCGACGTTTCTCTTTCCCCGTTGCCATTTCAGCCATTTCAACCTCCGAAAATTTCGATGAAAGCTCTCAATCGGGTCTCCATAGCTCCCAGCGGCATGCCCCCGGGCTCGACCTCCAAGAGCAGGCTGGGAACTTTTATTTCTTCGAGCTTGCCTTTCAGATAGGGGTAGTCAAAAGCATGGGGGTCGCAGAATTTTAGAAGAATGAAGATCACCCCTTGAGCGCCGGATTCGGCAATTCGTTTGAGGAGGTCTTCTCCCCGGTCAATGCCTGGATTATATTTACAGGGACAGGGCACCCTCCTGATGAATCGGTCGGCCAGCGCTTCGAGGGGATCACCTTCTTCGGAAACATCCTCGGAAAAATATCTCCACCCGCTGCACAGGTCATCGCCGACGAGGGAAGCTCCGCAGGTCTCGATGAGGTCAAAGATCTGAGATTGATCGCAGACGCTTCCAGCAAGGAAGAGGCGTACCCCTTCCGGGAGATAGTCATCTCTTGGACCAAACTGGGAAAGTAATATTCTTAACAAGACGGTGTGTTCCATTTTAAGCATAAGCGTCGCGGTCTTGACGATTGCCAGAGTTTCTGAACCCGAAAATATTCCGGGATGTTCGGCTCTCCGGCGGTAAAATTCCCTGAGGAGAGAGCGGTTTTCATTGGAAAGGACGATCGAAGCGCGGAGGTCCTCATCAGAGAAGGGGTGACCCATAAATTCCTGCAGGCCCAACCGAAAGCGACGCAGTTCCTGGATAAGGTAGACTCTGGCGCTTTCCGTGTGTAGCTTTACCGGCAAGATCAAGTCCCAGTGAAAAGGGAAATGTAAATTTTCTACCCAAATGTCCGAGAGTCGCTGGATAGAGTCGCAGGTGTGGGGGAAAACTGTTCCGTCGAGAAAATTTAAGTCTCCCCGGAGGCCCGCTTCCAGGCTGCTCTGGATCAAAGAACAGCTATAGCTCTGGAGGTGTTTGGAGGCCAAAGAGATGCTATTTTTTGAGCTAAGGATGCGCACGGGCAAAAGGCCCGCAGCCTGGATCATCTCCTCCGGGGTGTTGGTGCAAAAATAGCCCAAAATCCTTTTCCCGTTTTTCCTTTTCCAATCTCTAAGGTAATCATAGGGGGCCTCGGCAATTTCTTTTAAATGGGTAATGACCTGTCTCTCTTTCATCGGCCTTCCGTTTGATGATTTTTTTAAGGACATTTTACCCGATATGCAATTTTTCGTCCATGGTTAACTCATCCTTTTAATTCCGTTTCCGCTAAAGCTGGTTGACATTCGCCTTCATTCCCAGGCCCAAATGGTAGGGTCCGTTTTTTCCGATGCCCTATTCCAGTGGGTCGAATTTGAAAATCCTCCAAAAAGATTATATAAAGAGATAAAAGAAATAATCGGAGAGGTCTAATTTGCCTTCTGTAGATGGGTCCGGCCGACCATCGATGAAAAATCGAATGAGGGGAGCTTGAAAGACATGCCTCAATGGGCGAGTTTCGCAGTTTTTTTCTTGATTGTCTTATCCGTTTATGGTGGTGCGCATTACTATCTCTATACCTGGTTCATCCGTCTGACAGAACCTTCCCGGTTTTGGCGGTGGGGACTGCGAATGACCTTTATCCTTCTGGTGGCCTCTTTTCCCTTGGCCAGGATTTTGGCCCGGTATAATTTCAACGCTTTCAATTATTCTCTAACCCTGATCTCATCCGTATGGATGGGGCTTTCGCTCTATTTTTTCCTCCTTTCTCTGGGGAGCGACCTGTGGCTCACGCTTTTCAGGATTATGCATTTTTCGCCTAAGATTTTTATCCAGCGTTCCCTTTTCTACCGCCGCGTCCTGGTGGCCTGTATTGCCGCGGCGGTTGTGGGCATCGGAGGAGTCGCCCTGCAAGAAGCCTGCAACCTGGGAGTGACCCGGGTCGATATTCCCCTTCGGGGGTTACCTCCGGAGATGGATGGGTTCTCCATCGTCCAGGTTTCGGATGTTCATTATGGGATGCTTACCGAAAACGGAAGACTTTCGAAGATCGTGGATCGAGTCAATGAGCTTCAACCGGATGTTGTGGTCATCACCGGCGACTTAGTAGATGAAGGCGTCTTCCACATGGAGGAGATGGCCATTCCTCTTTCCCGCTTGCGAGTTCGCCACGGTGTCTTTGCGGTTACGGGAAATCATGAATATTACGCCGGAGTAGACCGGGCCGTGTCTATCATGAGAGGGGCAAGCATCAAAGTCCTCCGCAATGAGGTACAGGTTGTTTCGGGCAGGCTGCAGATCCTGGGGATCGACGACCCGACAGGATCTCGGAGGGTAGGAAATCCAGCCCCGGATTTCGATAAACTCCTTTCCAGCCTTAACCCTAATGGACCATCCATCCTGCTCTACCACCAGCCCATCCATTTTGAAAAGGCGGCCTCTTCAGGCGTTGGTCTTCAGTTAAGCGGACATACCCATGGAGGACAACTCTTTCCCATCCGCCATATCTCCCGGATGATCTATCCGCTCACTCCGGGTTTACATCAAACAGGAGAAAATCATCTGTATGTCAGCCGGGGAGTAGGAACGTGGGGGCCGCCCATGCGTCTGATGTCTCCTCCGGAATTGGTCTATATCCGCCTCCGTTCGCCCACTTAAATGGTCTTTCACAGTTTTTGCTCTTACCCAATTAGCACATTCAGCAGTTCCTGAATCAGAGGACGGGCCTTCTCTTCAGGCAGGCAATACTGCATTTGGATAAAATTGGACCGGAAACGGGCGATTTCCTCCCCCACGGGCCGGTTATTCAGGATCAATTCTGCCATATATCCCGCCAGTTCTTGGAAATCCTTTTCTTTCATGCCAAAGCGAGTCATCTCTTGGACTCCCATCCGCAGGCCGCTGCTAGCGGTGAACCCTTCATCATCGGGTAAGGCCTGGTAGTTGACGATGATGTTATTCTTCTCCAGCCTTTGGGCAATTTCAGGGCCGCGGGCATACCCCACGCGTAAGAGCACTTGGTGGGTTTCGGTGAAGTCGATTTTTGGGTCTCCTTCGACTTGCAGGCCACAATTTTTTAGGGATTTGGCAAAGGATTTAGCATTGGCTATGATTTGCTTCTGGTATTCGTCAGCGAAGGTGTTCATTTCGAAAGCGGCTAAGAGAAGACCCAGAAGGGTCCCCAGGTGATGATTGCTGAGGCTTCCAGGGAAAGTTCGCCGCGAGATAGCATTCCAGAGGTCGTAGTATTCTGATTCTTCATCATAATTACTGCCGACGACTCCCCTCTGGGTTCCGAAGAAGGTCTTATGGGTTGAGCCGGTGACGATATCCGCGCCCTCCTGGAAGGGCTGCTGAAAATGCGGCCCAATGAGGCCGAGGACATGGGCCATGTCGTACATGATGATAGGCCTCTCCTTCATTCCATCAACTATCTTGCGCAGCTCGGCAAGGGGCTCGCGGTGGATGACCATGCTTTTCCCGAGAATGATGAGCTCGGGTTTGTGCTGATGGAGATATTGTTCCGTGCGCGGCAAGTCTATTTGATAAGGGTTTTCCTCCAGAACCGGAAAATTGATTGCAGCCGGTTTATCCGTTTGCGGATCGATGGCCAGAAAATCTCTTAAGGCACCCATGGGTTGCGAGCTGAGGTGACCTCCACGTCCCAAGTGATGGTTCATGGCTTTCCGGATGCGCCTGGGGGTGGACTTACGATCGAAACGGTTGAGGTAATCTACGAGGGCACTGAAGACGGCGGCATTGGCCATCTGTCCGCTAATGATCCTCGTTTCTACCGCTGAACAGCCCAGATACCTGATCATTTCTTCCTCGAGCCTGGCTTCTACCTCGTCGATGAAGGCCGTCCCCTGGTAGTAGTATATCTCGGCATCGCCCAGATTTTTGAAATGCCGGTGCTCTGCATACCTGGCGCAGGGATCGGCGATGGATAGAAGTTTAACCAGAGGGGAGGGGGTTTGCTCCGAAGGAATGAGGTTGAAAGCCTGCCTCTGCCTCCAGGCGGTGTTTTGAATAGCCTTCCTCGATAACGCCTCGACGGAAGATTCTAGTGGCTCAGGGGGTCGGGGTTTTTTGAGGATAATTTCCTCAACGTGAACGGGCCGGGCATAAGGTGGGGCCAAAGCGCTTAAATGGCGTTCTACTACTTGACCGGCAAGAAATTTTCCCCTGCTTAAAACTTTGATAGCCTGACGCTCTTTGAAATCAGCCGGCAAATAAGCAAGGACGATCGATCGTCGCCCGGTCTCCTGGGTAATGGTCGCGGCAATCCCCCCTCCTCGAAACTTCCAATACGGAACCATCGTTCCACTGATCACGTAGCCGACGGGGGAATCATCGACGTAGACCGGGAATTGCGGCCTGGCCACCCCTTCTGAAAGAACCGCTGCGGGTAGAACTCTGCGCGGAACGAAGGGTTTTTCCGGAAGAAGATCCACCCGGCCCTCCTCCCGATTCTTGAGTTCTTGAAATTGTTTCCACAGGGCGTTCTTGCCAATATAATCGCCCTTGACAGTAGAAAAGCTTATGGCAATTTTGGCCGCAGGAACGGCCAGGATGGGAATCTCCTTCCCCTCCAGGTCGATTCCGAATTCATGGCCGTAGAGCGGCAGCCCGGCTTCCAACCGAAGCGTGTCCCGCGCCCCCAGGCCCACGGGCACGATTCCCTGGTCTTTGCCCGTATGATACATCTTTTCCCAAACGCCCAGCGCCTGGTCCACAGGCAAGAAAAGCTCGAATCCCAGAGGTTCGCCAGTGTAACCCGTTCTCGATGTCGTTACCCCGAGGCCTTCGATGAATGCTTTCCGCAGATTGTTCTTGCCGGGGTCGGGGAGCATGGAACGGGCCTCCCGCAGAATCTTTTCCAAAACAGCCTTTGACCTTGGACCCTGTAAGGCAACCATCGCTATTTTCTCCGTATGATCCTTCAGGACGACGTTGGGAAATTTTTTTAGATGCCCTTGAAGCCAAGCCCAATCCTTTTGAGAATTGGAAGCGTTGACCACCAGAAGGTATTCCTTTTCTTCCATGCGGTAAAGATAAGCGTCATCAACGGCTCCGCCGCCATCGTTAGCGATGATGGTGTATTGTGCCTGCCCCGGTTCCAGGGCTGCGGCGTTGTTCGTGAGAACATACTGCAGGAAGGGTAGGGCTCCTTCACCTGAAATCGAAAACCTTCCCATGTGGGAAACATCAAACAGGCCTCCGAACTTGCGCGTTGCCAAATGTTCTTCTATGATTCCTGGCCCATAATTTAGGGGCAGTTCCCACCCGCCAAAATTAACCATGTGAGCGCCGTGGGCTTTGTGCCACCCATGGAAAACAGTCTTTCTTATTACCTGATTCATTTTGGCCTCCTGATTGATGAAGATGGGTCAATTTTTGGCTTGAAGCTAACACTGGAGGCCTGAGTTGTCAAGAAAGGGTCTCTTTTTTGCTTCCCTCCACGGTTGAATTTATTTTTTATAATGGCCCCGGTGGGGGTGCGCGGAACGCAGGCTGAATCGGAATTTCGAATTGGAGATTTCGAAATTATCGCGTTGGTCTTTTCCGCTCTTCCATTCTCTTCACTCTCCCGCTAAGGGGATGGAAAAAATGGCTTGACTCGGCAGGAAGAAAATAATAATGGAATAAAATGGGGAAAGGTTTCGGGAAAAGTGGAACCAGGAGAAGACAATGCAATATGATTTTGATCAAGTAAGAGAACGAAGGGGCAGCGATAGTGTGAAATGGAAAAAATACGGCAACGAAGTCCTACCTTTGTGGGTTGCGGACATGGATTTTATTTCTGCCGAACCCATTCAACGGGCTCTTCGTCAGCGGGTCGATCACGGTTTTTTCGGATACACTCAACCCAGCAAGGAATTGTGTCTGGTCATCCAGGAACGGATGAAAAGGCTTTACCAATGGAAGATCCAGGAAGCAGAACTATTCTTTCTTCCCGGTTTGGTGGCGGGTTTGAACCTCTCCTTCCATGCCTTCGCCGGTCCTGAGGATGAGATTCTGGTCCAACCTCCGGTTTACCATCACTTTATCAAAGACCCGGTCATCCATGGGCGAAAGGTCGTTGATCCGCCATTGGTCCAGAATGGAAATACCTATGAGATTGACTTTGATGCCTTCGAGGGGATGATCACGGAGCGCACGAAAGTCTTTATTCTCTGCAATCCCCACAATCCAGTGGCTCGGGTTTATACCCCAAAGGAACTGGAGAGAATGGCCGAGATCTGTTTGCGTCATCACCTGATCATTTGCTCCGATGAGATTCATTGCGACCTGCTCTATCCTGGATCCCGTCATATTCCCATTTCTACTCTCAGCCCAGAAGTAGCTGATCAAACCGTGACCCTAATGGCCCCAAGTAAAACCTACAATCTGGCTGGCCTTAGCTGTGGGTTTGCCATCATCCAAAATCCCGAGTTGCAGAAAATTTGGAAAAATACAAGCCTCGGCTTTGTGCCTAGCATGAATATCATGGGGCAAGTGGCGGCCCTGGCCGCCTACAAAGAAGGGGAGGAGTGGCTGGACCAGGTTCTCGGGTACTTAAAAGATAATCGAGATTTTCTATCCCGAACCATACGGGACCAACTCCCTGGAGTCGGTATGACCAGGATGGAGGCCACTTATCTGGCCTGGCTTGATTGCCGGGGTTCAGGGATTTCGGGAAAACCTTTCGATTTTTTCCTTAAAGAAGCCAAGGTGGCCTTGAACGATGGGGTGGAGTTCGGTCGGGGAGGGGAACGGTTTGTGCGGTTGAATTTTGCCTGTCCTCGAAAAACCTTAACTGAAGCACTCGACCGGATGGCAGCTGCCCTGAAAAAGCTTTGATTGTGAACCCGTCCGGCCGGCGGACGAATTCTCTTCTAATTGTTTGGGCAACTAAGTAATCAACCCCATTTTCCTTCCTGTCGGATAAAGGGTAGTAATTTTTCTGTCATGTATCCTATTTTCGCAACGGAGGGAGGGACTGAATTTCTAAACTCTTCCATTCGCCTTCTTATTATTTTTCCCATCTGGCTCATGGATTATTTTTGCTGTATTCTTCATGCTTTTTATTCGTTTTAGGATCTCATCCATATCGAATCGCCAAGATTTCCCGATTTTAAAGCCGGGTATTTCACCAACAGAAGCTAACTTATAGATGGTCGATTCCGTCAATTTCAGGTATTGACCCACTTCTTTTGCGGTAACAATATTCGCCATTTTTTCACCTCATTCACTCAAATATTAAGAGGAAGTTTTCCAAAATTCCTTGGCATAAAGGGGGCGCCTCTGAGCACCATTCGCTTTGCTTAAACTTCAGAAACGATAGCAAATAACCTAAGATATAGGTTTTATACAATTTTTTCGGCATTTTTGGGGAAAACTTTAATGTAGTTGAGCCGGTTATATCGCTTTAAACATGCCTCTACGGCCTGGAATTTTAAGAACTTTTTTTTATTGAGGAATCCTGAGAAAAATGAAGAAAAAAGAGGGTTTTCGAAAGGCATTACTAATGGTATGGCATAGAACAAAAAGGATAGATTCCAGAACTCCAAAGGTGGATATAAATATTCTTGACTCTTGACAAATATTTTCCTTTTTCCCATTGACCTGAAAAGAATGAACTTTTAATATAGCAGAATTCAGGCTTTCTTATCCCAGTTTAATAAAGGGGGGTTCTATGAAGCTGAACATCGGTGCTTTTTTAGCCAAGCGAGCGGAGCTGGATCCTAACCGGTTGGGTTTGGTTTACGAAGATTCACGGTTGACATTCCGGCAGATGAATGAGCGTGCTTGCCGGACGGCTAACGCGTTGACTAAAATGGGCGTGGCTATGGGAGACCGAGTCGGCATCCTGGCCCAGAATTGCCTCGAGTATTATGACACCTACTTTGGTGTTGCCAAAATTGGGGCCATCACAGTTCCGTTGAACTGGCGTCTGGCCGCCCCAGAAATACAGTTTATCCTCGAAAATTCCGGCGCTCGGACTCTCGTTTTTGGGCCGGAATATACGGAGATGGTTGCCGGGCTCCGCGGGCGGGTGCCGGCGAAAGATTATATCTACGCCGGGACGGGGAATGTGCCGGATTTTGCCCGATCGATGAAGCAAATACAGGAAGAAGTGAACAACCGAGAGCCGGCCTGGAAGGGAGAAGGGGATGACACCCTGGTTATCATGTATACCTCCGGAACGACAGGCAAACCCAAAGGATCAATGTTGACCCACGCAAACTTCTTCTGGGCTTCCGTCACCTTTAATGCATTGAACCAGGGGGCGGCGGCGCAGGATATGTCCTTGGTTGTTCTTCCTCTGTTTCACATTGCCGGGATGTTCGCCATGCCCACCGCGGTGCATTGGGGAACGGCAGTTTTCCTGATCAAGGGATTCGACCCACAGCTGATCCTGGAGACCATCCAAAAGCAGAAGATTACCATCTTCGGAGCTGTGCCAGCCATATTGGGCTTTATGCGCCTGGTGCCGAATTGGCAGAGTTACGACTTCTCCACTGTCAGAACGATCCTGGTTTTTGCTGCCCCCGTGCCAGTGCCCCTGATCCAGGAGTACGCCAAGGCCGGAGTTGTCGTCCGGCAACTCTATGGGCTCACCGAATGCACGGGCCCCGCTACGGTAATCGGCCCGGAAGATGCGGTCAGCCGGGCAGGGTCATGCGGCAAAGCTTTCTTCCATACCGAGGTGAAGGTGGTGGACGATTCGGGGAAAGAAACAAAACCCCGGGAGATGGGTGAGGTGATCATGCGCGGCGGTCACATTATGAAGGGATACTGGCAGAACGAGGAAGCTACCGCAGAGACTATACGGGATGGATGGTTGCACACCGGCGACATCGCCTACCGAGACGAAGATGGTTTCCTTTATATAGCTGACCGAAAGAAAGACATGGTCATCTCCGGCGGGGAGAACATATATCCAGCCGAAATCGAAAGCGTGATCTTCGGTCATCCCAAAGTTGCGGATGTAGCCATCATTGGTCAGCCGGATAAAGAGTGGGGGGAAAGTGTCAAGGCCATCGTGGTGCCCAAGAAGGAGGTTCAGCTTAGCCCTGAGGAAATCATCGAATACTGCAGGGGGAGGATTGCCAGATACAAAATCCCCAAGGCCGTTGCCTTCACCGATGTCCTGCCCCGCAATGCCGCCGGGAAAATATTAAAGAGGATACTCAGGGAAAAATTCAACTGACCGTACGAAATGAAATTTTCATTTCCTCTGGTCTGATCCTATCTATCTTTGGGGATCTTAGCCGTGGGTCCATTCGGGAGGTAGATTTTCTGCCTACGAAAGAATTTGGCGGAATATTTGCCTACAGGCTGATCCTCTCTTTAGAAAACCTTCCTTAAAAAAGTTTGGATGCTTCCTCAGGCGATACCTTCTTTGGGGACCCCTTCTTTAAGATCGTTTTTCAGACTGGGAAGATAATCATCAACCTGAATATTCCACGGGGTAGGATCGAGAGGCGTGATGATGGTTCGTTTGAACTCTTGTGAATCTCCAGATTTCTCCATCAAATCCACAACCATGGGTTGGGGGTAGCGGTTCTTGAAATTTTGATAAATTAAATGGATATTGGGCCGGAGAAGTTTTTCATGGTTAATTGAAGAAACGACGCCCATCTCACCCGTATCCAAGAGGGCGAAAGTCCCGATTGGATAAATTCCCACACATTGAATAAAACGTTCTACCAAGGTCTGATTAAAATCAATCTTCGCCCATTCATAAATTTTCTGCATGCCTTCATAAGGAGACAGAGCCTTTTTATAAACCCGGTCGGAGGTGATGGCGTCATAAACGTCGACAATTGCGGAGATCTGACCAAATTTGCTGATTTCCTCTCCCTGAAGGTTGTAAGGATAACCCCTGCCGTTGTACCGCTCGTGGTGCTGGAGGGCGATCTGTTTAGAAGCCTCTGGGATTCCTCCCGCCTTTTCGAGGACTTCCATGCTGTAAAGAGGATGTTTCTTTATTTCGAAAAACTCCTCTTCGGTCACTCGTCCTGGCTTGTTGAGGATTTGGAGGGGAACCTTCATTTTCCCAGCGTCATGGAGGAGCGCTCCAATCCCGATCTGTTGAAGTTCTTCAGCATGAAAATTCAGGTGACGTCCCAGGGTCAGGCAGAGGATACAGACGTTGATCGAATGGACAAAAGTGTAATCATCATATTCCTTAATTCGGGTCAAGCTGGCTAAAGCGTCCCGGTTCCTGAAGATGCTTTCGATCATGCGGCTAACGACAACCTTAACTTTTTCGCTCTCCACGTTCTTGCCCAGACGGACATCCTGCATGACCTCCCTGATGATGGTGTGGGCTTCCTGTTGAACGATGCGGGCTGAGCCGAGTTCCTTCTCTAAGGGGATTTCCTCCGGAAGGGAGGGTGGTTGAGAAGTGTCCTGTTTTTCTTCTATAGGCCCGACGATCTCCTCCGAGGAAAAAGCAGGCTCTTCCGGAATCGTTAAATCTTGAGGGAAATCTAACCCTTTCTTGGGGTCGATGTAAACCTCCAGGATTCCATATGCTTCAAGTTTTTCAATTTGTTCTCGGGAAGTAATTCTCTTTTTGTTCGTAAGGAAAGGATGTTTAAACCAAGGACGATCCAAGTCCTCAATAAACATTCCTATCTTCAGCTCTTCTATTTTAATCTTCTTCAGGTTTGTCTTTTGAGATCCCATCTCTTCTAGCCCTTTTAAAAGGTTAGCGACGCAAGAATATTTTGTCAAATGAAAACATGATCTAAGAACTTAAAAAGCGGGTAAGATTTAAGGGGCCCAGCGTTTGATTCATCCTCCCCCTGGATAGTAACTTCACAGCCAGCCCTTTTGCAAATATCTTTTTGAAATTAAGAAAGCCTGGAGGAATTGAGATAAATTCATAGACCACCAAACGGAAGCCGCTCCCCACCCCAACAGAATGACAAAGATATAACTCAAAGGAATTCTTAGCAGCCAAAGGCTGAGAGCGACCCTCAGCAGGACACTCTTGGTATCGCCGGCCCCATTTAAACCTCCTCCGAGGATAATGCCCCAGGCCATAAATGGCTCACTGATCATGCTGATATAGATATATTTTACACTTTCCCCGACCACGATCGGATGATTTGATAAAAAGGAAGCAATCCACCCGGCGTTGGCAATCACGGCTATAACCATCATCGCAACGATCCCTACGCCGATTGCCGCTGTAACAATTCCACTCCGAAAGGCGTCATCTTTCTTTTGCTCCCCCAGCAGATTTCCTACCACGACTGCGTTAGCCATATTAAACGCAAAGGCCGGGAGGAAAATGGCCGACTCGATTCTCAGCCCAGTCGTAAGCGCCGCCAGAATCTCTACCCGGTGTTCCGGCAGGGCACTCAATATTAAAAACAGAACCATAGAAGCGAGCTGCCATAGAATTTGCAGCAGTCCCATCGGCCAACCAATGCGGGCCATCTTTTTCACCGAATTTGCGGAAAATCTTTTCCCTCGGATCAGGAACTTACGGATGTGAATGAGATTCACGATACTTCCGATAAAGACACTTGTAGCTGTCGCCAGGGCAATGCCTTTAAAACTGAGGGGGGTATGAAAGACCAGCAGGAAATTGAGAGGTATATTGACCAGGCATACCAGGGCCATGGTCTTAAAGGAGGTTATTACCATGTTGCAAGATCGTAAAATCCCGTTACAGTTTATGAGAGCATAATGAAAAAGTAAACCAAGGGCATAAATTTTAATGAAGGGGGTGCCAAATTGTTTGAGTTCGTGGGGGATATTTAGAATATTTATGATTTTTGGAGCAAACATAAAGCTGGCCGCAGCCAGGATCATTCCGGCAGTAAATGCGGCCACAATAGAGGAAAATATGGTGTCGGTTAGCTCTATTTTGTTCCCCGAAGTAAATAACCTGACTTTACCCTAGTTTTTATACACTACGTGTGTCAGGGGGTAAATAGGTGCCATTTCAAATGGCTCCTAAAATAAGTAGTGTATATTATGTACACTACTTTACAATTTGGAATAAAACCTCTATTCCGAATTACCTTTATGAACTCCGTAGACCCCGCATTCATTGGCTTGTAGTGTACATAATTTGAGGTAAACTCAGGTAAATAAGCGCGAGACGACGGAGACCGTACCCACTGTGAGGGCGTTGGCGATCACGATGAAAATAAAATAAAGCTGGATGACAAAACCATACGTGGCCTGGATCTCTTTGCCAATTTTGCCGGCGATATACACATCCGTTATCCCGATGATGAATTCGAAAAACATAATCAGGGTCATCGGCCAGCTGACCGACCAACTGCGGGAGATGTAAGACCGGATATCTTCTCTTTTGGCTCAAGTCCCAACTGAGTGGGTAAATTTGAGCTGTTTTGAATCAAAAATCAGGCAACGTACACGTCAAGACCTTGAGACGAAGGTATTCTTCGTCCCTGAGGCCGTAGGATCGGCGCTGCATG
>Ga0315288_10006347_pt1 | contig 14998 bp, 12 predicted proteins | sample YL17G11_20_MG_FD_203454 | JGI IMG/M metagenome (GOLD analysis project Ga0315288, IMG submission 203454) | Sediment microbial communities from Yellowstone Lake, YNP, Wyoming, USA - YL17G11_20 | ecosystem: Environmental > Aquatic > Freshwater > Lake > Sediment | place: USA: Wyoming | collected... | reverse complement strand
GTCACGGACGTGGGCACGGGAAAAGCCACGCATAGCTTGGGAACGTTGGGCTTCGGCTGCCGCGACTGGGACGGTCTCAAGATTCAGGACATGCCCACCGAGGAGGAATGGCTTCAATTCGTTAAGAGCCGGGGCGGATACGTCTTCCGACCGGTCTTCGCGCCCGATTGCGATAAATACCGCTACGACGGCCAAATCGCGGTCGAAGGGAACAAGCGCCAGATCGACGGCGAAAACACGCCGTTCATCTTGAACACCGGCTTCATCCGCGAGGAAGCCCCGCCCTGCATGGTTTTATTCGCCGATAAGGGCACGCCCTGGACGCGCGAGGCCATGTGGAAGGCCATTCTCGACAGGCGGGAGGTCGGCATCCTCCCCCAGGGAAAAATGCTCGGCCCGGCCCGGTTCCGGAACGCCCTCCAGATGCTCCTCCTCGACCGGCTCCACCTGGAGCGGCTTTTCGGCGATGACCTCCAGATCGAAACCCGGATTACAGGGACGAGCGTGGCAGTCAATATCATTAATCGGGGAAAAACGATTTTGACCGGGGCGGTATCCGCCTCGGCCGGGCCGGGATTGGAAATCATGGACCGAACCGCGGACCTGACGATCCCGCCGCAAAGCAACCGGTCCGTCATCATCAAAATCCGTCCGACGTCGGCGGGCGCCGGACGATTCAACCCTCTTCTCGTCCGCTTTGAAGGAAGCGGAGTGAGCAAGAAGGCGCTCGCGGTCATTGACCTTCCGCCGATGATCTCGGTCCATAAACTCCTCTATGGTCAGGCGCCGGAGGTCGAATACCCCGTGGCCTTAGCCAACCTCGCCGATCAGGCTCAAAACCCGGAGATCCGCCTCCGGGTCGTCAGAGACGGGACCGAAAACGAGAGGGTTTACGAGACGGCGCGAAAAGTATTCCTCCCGCCGGGCGAATCGAGGCAGACGCTCTTCAAGATTCCCCTTCCCCCCGGGTCCTACGAAGTAATCGTTTCGGCGTTTGGCACGGAGGCCCAGACTCAGCTCGGGGTCGAAGCGGCAGCCGGAGCGGCGCGCGTCGCCGAAGTCGACCTCAACGGCGACGGAATCAAAGAATATGTCCTCGAAAACAGGAAGGTGAAAGCGACCCTCCTGGCCATCGGCGCCCGGGTGATCGAATACGTCGTCAAAGAGAAGAACGACAACGTTCTCTTCAAGCTGTGGCCCGAGAAAGAAGTCGCGACCGACCGGCGTCCGTTTCGGGAGCGGGGATTCTATCCCTACGGTGGATTCGAGGACTTCCTGGGACAGGCCAGCATCGAGACGCACCAAGTCTATGAGGCCGAAGTCGTCAAATCCGAGGGGCCCTTCGTCCAGGTCAGGATGCGGGCGGACTATTACGGCAACGTCCTCGAAAAGACGTTCACTCTCTATGGCGACTCTCCCCTGCTCGAAGTCCGCTTCGCTCTCGCCTTTCGCAATCCCGAGCTCAACATGCTCGGCCCCCAGCCCATCCTCGCCCTGGGAAAACGGCACTGGACGGAGGATGTCTTCGTCGCCCCGGGACGCAACGGCCTGGAGGAATACCGGATGCGGCCCGAGGAATACTTCGGCCGGGTGATCTTCCTCAAGGAAGGCTGGAACGCCGGATACGACACCGAGGAGGACATCTCGTTCGTCGGCGCATTCCCGGTCAGCGAGCCCGAATTCCTTCATATGTGGATGAACCATCCCTCGAACGGCGAGTCGAATCATTATTACGCCGAGTTCCAGCCGTGGATTCCGATTTTTCAGAAGACGACTCGATATTTTTCATATTATCTCTGGGCCGCTCCCGGCGACTGGAAGCTCGGCCTCGAGGAGTTGCGGAAGCGGAATTTGATCACAAAAAAATAATTACTTTACGAATTCGATCACCTTATCCGCCGGCGCTGAGCCGTTGAATTTCCAACAAAAACGCTCCGTCCATACTTTCTTTTTTTCCTTCGTCTGAAACTTTCGCTTCAAAAAGTCGAAGATTTCTCTTTGTTCCGTCCTCGAAAGTTTACGGATTTTAGCGAGGACGTTCAGGGCGGTCTCGGATGGAGGCTGGACATTGGATCGGACTTGGTTACAAGCCGAACATAATACTCTAAGGTTATCCCTATCGTCCGTTCCACTTTGGCTGATCGGCTTGATATGATCGATATGAAGTCGCACTTTTCGATTAGGATTGAACGGATCCGGATCACCGGGACCGGCTCCGCATAGCTGACATGAAAAGCCGTTCCGTTCAAGAATCTCGCTCCGGAGCTGTGGGGTAATTGTTCGGGCAAGAACCGGTTTCCGATCCAGCGACTCCAGTACGTATTCGCCGGGTTTCAGGTCGGCGCGATCAACCAGGCTCTTAATCTGGAATCCTTCTTCGTCCCGCAGTTCTCGGATTCTTCGGCCGTATTCGCTGATACCCCCGACTTTTCGAATTTGGACGGTGGTTAAGACTTTGCCGACATTCTCAACGAAGAAGCTTCTGATTCTGTCGCGTGCTCCCATGTTTACCTCGCCATAAAGTTTAAAATCCGCCTTTCGAGCGTTGTCATATCTTTCGTTTCGCATTGCCAGATAATAAGGACCTTCCAACCGTCTTTGCGCAATAAACGCAAGATGCGAACATCGCGGGTGCTGTTGCCTTCGATCTTCCGCTTCCAAAATGCTCTATTCGTCTCAGGAATGGTAGCGCGCGGGCATCCGTTATGCCCGTGCCAGAAACAACCGTGCATAAAAATCAACTTGCGTTGCCCGGCCAAGACGAAATCAGGTTTGCCGGGGATCGTCCTAACGTTGCCTCGAAAACGGCAATGTAGCCGCCTCAAGCATTTTCTAATGAGGCGCTCGGGAGACGTATTCCGACCTTTAACATTAGCCATTATCCGGCTTCGTTTACTAGGTGGAAATATGTCCGGCATAATCTGCGTTTTTTGTCGAAAGCATGGCGAAGACGCAGTCTGCAAGCCGCGCTGCCAATAGCGGTGGGACGGCATTACCGATTTGTTTGGCTATCTCTATCTTGCTTCCCGTGAACTTGAAGGAATCCGGGAAAGATTGAAGACGGGCAGCTTCCCTATGAGTGATAGGACGATGCTGACAAGGATGGAGATAACGCCCCTTTTCCGGTTTGAAGAACTCAGTTCGGATCGTGAAGGCAGGCCGATCCCACCAAAGTCTCCCGAAAAGGTCGGTTCCCCCTTCTGTCTTCCTTATCCAACAAGCCGGAGTCAATTCCGGGGCTCGTCTCTGAAGATCAAAACGGTTCATTCCTTCTTTGGGAATCGCCTTGTAACGGTTTAGGCTCATAGGGGTCGGAGTTCTCCCAAAATGCAAATCAAGAGGCGGCGGATCATCTCGAATTTCCGTTCCGATCGGCGGCGGCAAATCGCCGACGGCATCGCGCACGGTTCGCCAAGGCCTCGGCCGCGAAATATAAACGTCGTAATCCTCCGAAAACAGCATTCCCGTATTTACGTCGTCGGGTCTTCGATGGGTTTTCTTCGGCGGAAAATACTCGCTTGGATGCGCGAATTTACATCCGATAATAAATGCTCTCCACCTTGTCTGGGGCACACCATAGTCGGCCGCACAAAGCTTGGCAAACGCCGTCTTGAAGCCCAGTGAATGGGCGGCCTCGGAAATTTCCTCGTGTTCTTCCGATCCGAGAAGTTGCGGAACGTTTTCCATCAGGAATATCTCGGCACCGGTGTGCCGGACAATCTGGAGATAAGGCCTCCAAAGCTGTTTCCTGGGATCATTGTCGCGCTGCTTATTTAAAAGACTGAAACCTTGACATGGAGGACCGCCGATAACAATATCGGCTTTTGGAATCAAATCAATCCGATTCTCGACGATTTCCAGGATATCATCGGGAGTACAGTGATTGCCGAAATTGGCGTTGTACGTTCTCACTGCATCTGCCTTGAAATCGTTGGCCCATACCGGTTTAAATACTTGGCCGAGTATTTCGGTAAATCCAAGCGTAAGTCCTCCCGCGCCTGCAAAAAGGTCGATCAATCGATATGTCCGGGAAGTCTCCCGAAGAAGTCCCTTCTGCCGGGCTCGATAAACCGATTCGTCGTCTTTCAGCGTATCATAAAGCAGATGATCCCTCCCCTTAAGCTCGGAATCGGTGCCGCCCTTCACGATAAAAGCATATTTCAGGCTGGGGATTGATGTCAAGAACGAGGGAACGGCCGCAACCCAAGCCGGCCGGCCGGATCATCGTTCCGAGCTGCCGCGAAATCCCCTAGCTGTTGACACGATTTAGGCCGGCCATTATACTATAATCAAAGGAAGATAAAAGGCATAAGACGGTGGGAAAAAGGTGAGTTCTTTTAATCCGTTTCTAGAGGGAAAAACGGCGCTTCCATAAGGGGGGTGGCATTGGATATATTCGAAAAATGCTACGAATTCTACGCCAACCCGCAGTTTGCCCAAAAAATCGGATATCCAGTCAACCCCCGCCTAGCCCAGGCCCTGGGAGTCTATCCCTATTTCATCCCTATCGAATCATCCGAGGGGACGGAGGTTGTCGTCGACGGCAAAAGACTCATCATGCTGGGTTCAAACAATTACCTGGGGCTGACTCACGACTCACGTGTCAAGGCGGCGGCGGCGGATGCCCTCGAGAAATTTGGCACGAGCTGTACGGGTTCCCGCTTCCTCAATGGAACTCTCTCTCTCCATCTCCAGCTCGAAGATGAACTGGCTCGGTTCACGGGCAAGGAATCGGCCCTGGTCTTCAGCACGGGTTACCAAACAAATCTGGGGACGATCTCGTCCCTGATAGGCAAGGATGATATCGTCATCAATGACAAGGACGCACATGCCAGCATCATCGACGGAATCCGGCTCTCCCCGGCCCACATAGAGCACAAGGCCAGGTTTTTTAAGCACAACGACATAGAAGACCTGGAAGACATCCTCCGTTCCTATCCTGCGGAACAGCGGAAGCTAGTCATCGTAGACGGCGTCTTCAGCATGGGAGGAGACATCGCCCCCCTTCCTCAAATCATTCCCCTATGCCGGAAATACGGCGCAAGATTCATGGTCGACGACGCTCATTCGATCGGCGTCCTCGGTCTAGGGAGAGGAACCGCTTTTCATTTCGACTGCGTCGACGAAGTCGACCTCGTCATGGGAACATTCAGCAAGTCTCTGGCTTCGATCGGCGGTTTCATTGCCGGGAACAAAGAAGTCATCCATTGGATTCAGCACATGGCCCGGCCCTTTATTTTCAGCGCCAGCCTTCCGCCCGCGAATGTAGCGGCCGCTCGAGCGGCCATGGAGATTATTCGGAAGGAGCCGGAACGCGTGGAAAAAGTGAATCGGCTGGCCCGGATCATGCGGACGGAGCTGCAGGCCCTGAATTACAACACGGGCAACAGTCAGACGCCGATCATCCCCATCATCATCGGCGACCAATTCAAAACTCTTCAGGCTTGGGATGTTCTCTTCAAAGCGGGCATTTACACGAACGCCGCCTTACCGCCCGCCGTCCCTTCGCACCTTTCGATGCTCCGAACGAGCTTCATGGCCACCCATACGGAGGACCAGTTGGATAAGGTCCTTTCGGTCTTCAAGCTGGTGAAGAAGAAACTCCGCGTCGCGGATCGGCCGCCGAAGGAAGAACCCCTTGAATGAGACCTATCCGATTACGGCCGGCCATCGCCGGGCGCACCTGTTGATGCTCCTGGGCATCGGCCTCTTCCATATGACCTGCTACATCCTGGTCAATCGTGTGACCAACTGGGCTTCCCTGCCGATCCACGACTACAGTCTCGCTATCGACGGTTGGATTCCCTACCTGGGCTGGACCTGGACGTTCTATTATCCGGCCTACATTTTTGTTTTCATTGGCGGAGGTCTGATTGTCTGGAAACTGCCCCACCGCCAATTCCACCGGGCCGTCTTAACTTATATCGGCATGATCGTGACAGGAGCCCTCCTTGAGCTTCTTTTCGCCTCAGCCTCGCCCTGGCCATCTCAGATGGTCGGCATCCAGCGGCATGTACACAAAATGAAATACATGGACTTGTATGCCTGCTTGCCGTCCATGCATGTCGCCTTGACGGTCTTGCCGACGTGCCTTTCGTTCTCCATTTTTGGCTCACGGCTCTTCCGGGCGTTTCTGGTCATTCAGGCTGCGATTATTACAATATCGACCCTGACATTCAAGGAACACGTCTTCTTGGATGCCATCACGGGAGTCCTCTTGGCCTTCGTTTTTTATGCCGTCTGGCGCTACGGCCGCCGAAAGGACTACTTCACGGAGGGGCAGGTCCGTGGTTCTTGAACGCAACAAGCTCTACCGATTTCCCTGGTCAAAGACAGACAATCCCGGGTCCTGGGTTGAAGTGACGGACGACTGTGACTTGACGTGCGAAGGATGCTACCGGCATAAGCTCCAGGGCCATCGTCCTCTGAAGGCCGTCAAAGACGATATCCTGGCCAACCACAGGCTGACCCGTTGCGACAGCATGGCCATCGCGGGCGGAGAACCGCTGCTCTATCCCCACATCGTTGAAATCGTCGATTTCATATCCAGGCGAGGAATCAAGCCCGTTATTCTGACGAACGGCGAGAAATTGACGCCGGTCCTGGCAGCGACTCTCAAGAAAGCCGGCTTGGCCAAGTTTCACTTCCATATCGACAGTGGGCAGGAGCGGCCGGCTTGGAGAGGCAAGAACGAAAGGGAACTCAACAGCCTCCGGCAACATTATGCCGATTTGCTCTGGGATGTCGGTGGGATTCAATGCGGATATAATGTCACGGTCTACCGGGGAACGCTCCCCTATCTTCCCGACATCGTCGAATGGTGCCGGGCCAACATTCACAAAGTCCAGCACATTTCGCTCATCGCCTTCCGCCTCATTCCCTTCCGGGACGATACGGAATATCGGGTCGACGGACAGAGGGTGGATATCTCGTCCTACCAGACGCGCCGCCCGGACGCCTCGGAGATCGACATCACGACCGAGGAGATGTTCGGCCTTCTCCAGGGCCGTTTTCCGGATTTTCGGGCCTGCGCCTACCTCGGAGGAACATCCGCTCCCCAAACGTATAAATACCTAATCACGGCCCAAATCGGGTCGCGCCGGAAGATTTACGGCGTCCTGGGCGCGAAAACCATGGAAGCGGTCCAGGTTTTTTTTCATCTGGCGAAGCGACGCTACTGCGCGTTCCTGAGAAACCCGGTAGCGGGGAAAAAAATATTCGCGCTTTCGATCTTCGACCGGGACATCCGCGGCGCGTTGAGGAATTTCGTCCGGTCGGTCTCGAGGAATCCCGCTCGGCTCCTGGATCGAATCTATGTCCAGAGCATCCATCTCCAGCAGCCGAACGAGATCCTCAACGGCCGGGTCAATCTGTGCGACGGCTGCGCCAACATGATGCACTACCAAGGCCGCCTGATCAACTCTTGTCGACTCGATGAGTACCGAATGTTCGGCGGCGAGATCAGCCCCGCCCGGCCCCAAGGAGGCGAGCCATGAATGTCCCCAAGGAAGCCCTTTACCGGTTCCCCTGGTCCAAGACCGACAATCCGGGGGCCTGGATCGAAGTGACGGATGAATGCGACCTCCATTGTCCCGGCTGCTACCGCCATAGGCTCGAAGGCCATCGGCCTCTCGACGAGCTCAAGCGGGACGTCCTGACCCTCCGAAGTACGCTTAACTGCGAGCGCATCGCCATCGCCGGGGGCGAACCGCTCCTTTATCCGCGGATCGTCGAGCTTGTCGATTTCATCGCCCGGCAAGGGATGAAGCCGATGATCCTCACCAATGGCGAGCGGTTGACGCCGGAGCTGGCCTCCCGGCTCAAGAAAGCGGGGCTGAAACTCGTCTTGTTCCATGTCGACAGCGGCCAGCAGCGCCCCGGCTGGGAAAACAAAACCGAGGCCGAGATGAACGGCCTGCGCCAGAAATTCGCCGACCTCCTGTGGGAGATTGGCGGCCTGCAATGCGGCTACAACATCACGATTTTCCCCCGGACGCTCTCGTCCATCCCCGACATCATCTCCTGGGCGCGGGCGAATATCCACAAGGTCCAGCATGTCTCCCTGATCTCCTTCCGCTCCATTCTTCTCCACCATGACTGGACCTACGAAGTCAACGGCCGCCCTATCGACACTGGAAAATTTCAGTGCGTCACGTCCCATCCGGAGGATCTCTCCGTCTCTACGGAAAAAATGGCTGACATCATCATCAGCCGGTTTGCCGACACGACCCCTTGCGCTTATTTGGGCGGGACGACATCTCCCGAAACATGTAAATTTCTCATTTTCCTCGTTCTGGGAACGAAAAATCGGATCTACGGGTCCCTCGGGCCAAAGACGGTGGAACTCGTGCAGGTCTTATATCATCTGGCCAAAGGACATTATTACTCGTTCCAGGACAACCCGGCTCTCGGGAAAAAGGTTTTCCTGCTCGGGCCGGCCGACCGTGACGTCCGCCAATCGTGGTTTCGGTTCCTGAAAGCTTTTGTCCGGAATCCGGGTGCGGCCTTGGAAAAAATCTATGTCCAGTGTATCAATGTTCAACAGCCAAACGAAACCCTAAACGGAAAAATCAATCTATGCGACGGCTGTTTGAACATGATGCTTTATCGCGGCCAGCTTATTCCATCCTGCCAGCTCGATGAGTATCGTCTCTTCGGCGGTCCCATCGAGCCGCGCCGACCGAAGATCGAAGAGGCCCCCCGGCCGCAGCCGGGACTGTAGGCCTAAAGGGAGACGGCCATGCCGGTGACCATCCGGAAAGTCGAGACCAAGAAGGATCTCAGGACATTCATTCACTTGCCGGAACGCCTCCACGCGGGGCACCTGGACTGGGTCCCCCCGATTTACATGGACGACAAAGCCTATTTTAACCGAAGGAAGAACCCGGCTTTTCAATATTCAGATGCGGAGTTGATTCTCGCCTATCGAGACGGCCTACCGGCGGGGCGGATCATGGGCCTCATCAACCGCCGCTACAACGAGTTCCGGAATGAACGGAAAGCCCGTTTCGGATACTTGGAGTGCCCCGATGACCCGGAGATCGCTCATGCTCTCCTCTCGGCCGTCGAAGGCTGGGCCCGAGAGAAGGGCCTGGAGACGATCGTCGGCCCGATGGGTTTTTCCGACCAGGACCCGGAAGGATTCCTGATCTTCGGTTTTGAGCATCCGCCGACCCTGGCCACGTATTTCAATTTCGAGTTCATACCCCGGCTTCTCGAAGCGGAAGGCTACGAGAAAGAGGTCGATTATGTCGTGTACAAAATCGACGTTGCGCGGGATATCCCCGAAGCGTACAGAAAGGTCGCTCAGCGGCTGGCCGGGAAAAAAGAGATCGAGGCGCTCGAGTTCAGCCGAAAGCGCGATCTCAAGCCTTTTATTTTGCCCATTTTTCGGCTGATGAACGAATGTTTTGAGGACATTTACGGCTACATGCCGCTCGACGAGAAAGAGATGGAAGCTCTGGCCAAGCGTTACCTGCCCCTCGTCGACCCGAGGTTCATTAAGATCATCCGAAGCCGTGGAGAGGTCATCGCCTTCGTTATTGGTATCCCTAACATGGCCGAAGGCATCCGGAGTTCGAAGGGACGCCTGTTCCCATTCGGAATTTTCATAATTCTAAGGGCTATCAAGAAGGCCCGCCAGCTCGACCTCCTCTTGGGAGGGATCAAGGACGGATACCGCAGTCGCGGTCTCGACGTGGCCTTGGCGTTCATGGTCATCGAAGAAGCCAGGAAAGCCGGCTTCGAATACATCGACAGCCATCACGAGCTTGAAACGAACCTCAAGATCCGCGCCGAAATGGAGAGGCTGGGCGGTGAAGTCTATAAGCGCTTCAGGATCTACAAGAAGCTATTACCGCCATCTTCTAATCAACTAATAGAGGAGACGCTATGAAAAAAGCTCTTGTTTTGGGTTGCGGGCAGATGGGCGAAGAAGCGATTCCGGACCTCTATAATTTCGGCAAATTCGGCGAGCTTGCCGTCGGCACCCGAAGTTTGGGGAAAGCCCAAGCCCTCCTTTCGAAGCTTCAAGGGAAACCGACCAAGGTCGAGGCTTTTGCCCTCGATTTGAGGCAAGCGCCCGATCTCTCGGAAATTCTGAAGAGATTCGACGTCGTCGTCAACTGCGTCGGGCCCAATTACAAATATGAGGTCCTCGTGGCCAAGGCCGCCATCAAAGCCGGCGTTCCGCTCGTGGACATCAACGACGATTACACGACGACATTCGAAATGTTCGAGCTCGACGAAGAGGCCCGCAAGGCCGGCGTGGCGATCATTCTGGGTTTGGGCGCCAGCCCTGGAGTCACGAATGTCCTGGTCCGGGCCGCCGCCAATCAGCTCGACGAAGTGGAAGAGATTCATACGGCCTGGGTCATGAGTGGATCGGATCCCGGCGGCCTGGCCCTGAGCTACCACCTCCTTTATTCCCTCTCCGGCCGTGCTCTGACGTATCAGGACGGAAAGCTCATCGAAGTCCGGTCATTTGTCGACGGCCGGGAACGCCTGGCGTTTCCGGAGCCCGTAGGAGCGCTCGATGTCTTCCACATCGGCCATCCCGAATCGATCACCTTGTCGCGCGTCTTTAAGGGCGCCAGGATCGCCGATGACAAGGCGACATTTAACCCAGCGGTCGTCAACGACTGGATCGTGAGCCTGGGGACGATGGCGCGGGAGGCCGGCGGGCCCGTCCGCGTCAACGGCCGGGAAATCGACCCTTGGGATTTTGCCGCCGGGCTCTTCACCAAGCGCTGTCAAAGCCTGAAGGACGTGTCTCAACAAGGTGCGCTGCGGGTTGAGGTGAAAGGAAGAAAAGGAAACAAGACCAAGAAAATTTTTTTCTCCACGGCCGGCCGGATCGCCCAAGGGACCGGAATCCCTGCCTCGATCGGAGCGCAGATGCTCGCCGAGGGCAAAATCGAAGGGATCGGCGTGCTCCCTCCCGAAGCCTGCATCGAGCCCAATGAATTCCTTTACGAGCTCCTCAGCCGAAATGTCGGCAAGCTCAATGGCTGGGTCGAGGATCTCTGACCACTGAGCATCGTCGTCATTCCGCTTCTTTGCTTTGGCTTGGGACGGCCGTAATAAGACCGCCGAATATCCTATATTCATCAAGCTGGCAGGGATTGATCAATTTATCCTGATAAACCATGGGATTCACACAGCTGTCACAAAGATTTTTTTCTCCATTAATCATCTCATTGGGTTGTTGAAAGTTAATACATTGGATATAAATCTTTTCGAATATTCTCAGGGGATTCTTCATCGATGCCTTTAAATAATTGCCGAACGTTTTTTTTACTTCTTTGTCAAAAAAGGAAAGAATAAACAATTTCTTCCCGACAACTGGATTCAGGAAGAAAGAACAGTATCTTCCTTTGAACAAATGATAAAATTCTTGAACGAGTTCAACTGTTCTCCTTCCCAAAAAACCGTGGATTCCCCTTTTGCTTCCGGCATTAAGAACAACTAAATGTTTATTCGTTTGAGGTGCGGATGTCCCATTGATATAGGCGCACGGCCGGAAATCAGAACAGCGATTTTTTACGACATCAAACATTTCGTCCGTTGAAATATTGATTTCTTCTGTATCGGAATAGCCGATCGGAACTTTGTTTATATCGATTTTCTTGCCGTTGGCCATATAATCCATTCCCTCGACGAGCGGCAGCCCTCGGAAAGCGATAAAAGTGATGTGCTGGACTTTGTGGATGTTGGCCCGGCACCATTCTACGATCTCCGGAATATTTTTTATATTGGAGCGAAAAACCGTGACATTATATCCGCATTGAATCCCGCCGACATCCCAAAGCAAATCGGCATAATGTTGCCTGAGTTCGTTCATTTCGGATTCATTTTTTCCTTCCCAACCGGGCCTGTTCTGAGCGCTATCGATATGAAAGTGGATCTTGCTCAAGCCGGCTTTTTTAAGCTCCGCCGCATAATTCCCGGTTAATTTCTCTCCATTCGTGAAAAGCACGGATTTCATTTTGCGCTTGGAAATAAATTTCACAACGTCTACAAAATAAGGATAAATCAGCGGTTCTCCGCCCGCTATACATATACAATCACAGTTGGTCAATTCCTGGACTTTAATAATTTCTTTTTTAAGCTCTTCCAACGACCGGTGTCCTTCCAGCCTCCGTCTGTAGCAATCAGGACAAAACAAATCACAATCATCGGTGACCTCAATCCACCCCCCTTGATTATCGGTCCTTGACCAAGGGAGCTTATATAGATTTCTTCTGAGTTCGTTCATGACTTATACCTCCTCCTCATTATTGTCATGACTCATCAAAGCTCTCAATATATCCAATCTTTTTTTTTGTCCTATCAATGATGAATCTCGACTGTTTTAAAAAATGCACAAAAAGTGCGGCCAGCGTTACAGCCGATTCAAAAGCCCTTGGATTTCTGAAAAGAACCTTCACCAGCAATTTCCAATACAACCAACCGGTCGTTTTATTGAATCCTACTATAAAACAAACTTTTAAAAATATGTACGCGTTCTTTAAAATTCCGGCCATGCCAGGCCTATATTTGAGGGCGGGCTTTAAATGAAGACTCGTCCGTGTCGCTCTTTCATAGTAATGATCCGGATCATAGACATATTCTATGATGTGGAGGAAGTCCTTCAATATATCCACCCTCGGTCTGGTCGTTATGAAATTCAAGCCGCTCGACATTTGATCAATTTCGATGGCATCGTTTGTTGTTGTCTCCCCCTTCTCAAACAACCGCCCTTCCCTTTCTAATCGTTTGGCCAATTGCGTATTGGGCAATGCATAGAGCGTTCCAATCATGGCCATGCATATCCCTGAGTCCTGGACGCAGTGAATGATTTTATCGGCAGTTCGATCGTTCTCCTTATCAAAACCGATGATGAAACCCGAATCCACGATCATCCCGTACGAATTGATCTTCTTGATATTTTCAATAATCGGTCTATTGATATTTTGTTTCTTTTGCGATAATTCCAATATTTCGTTTTCCGGGGTCTCAATACCAATATTGACAAATCTAAAATCGACATCCTTCATCATTTTCAGAAGTTCCTCATCGTCGGCGATCGTGATGGGGGCCTGCGTTCCAAAATAAAAAGGATAATGGTTTGTTTTGGACCATTCTCTGATCGCAGCCAAAAGCTCTTTAGCTTCTTTTTTATTGCCAATAAAATTATCATCAACAAAAAAAATATGAGCCCTATGCCCTAATTCATATAAATATTGAAGTTCTCTAATTATTTGATCCGCTGTTTTTGTTCGCGGTTTCCGGCCGTACAATTCAATCACATCGCAGAACTCGCAATTATACGGACAGCCCCGAGAATATTGAATTCCAGCCAGGAGATAATTTTTGGGCCTTATCAAGTCAAACCTGGGGACTACGGCTTGAGCCATATCGGCCATTTCGGTCGAATGGTATTCGCCGCTTCGGCAACCTTTTTCAAAGTCGTTTATCAATAAAGGAATCGTCGTCTCTCCTTCTCCACATAAAAGGAAATCGGCCGATTGATACAAATTAGGTTGAGACGTGGGATCCGGGCCACCGACGACAACGGGACAACCATATTTATGGGCTTTGTCAATGACCTTTAAAGTACCCTCTTGTTGACACAGCATACTTCCCGTACAAACAAGATCGGCCCATTCAAAGTGTTCATCCAATAGGGGTTCGACATTTTCATCAACCAATTTATATTTCCATTGCCGGGGGAACAACGCCGCCACGGTCATCAGACCTAACGGTGTGACCGGATATTTGGCTCCGGCTATCTTGCACACATCGATATAGTTCAAATAACTAAATTTTGAAAATATTGATTGGACGATGAGACACTTGATCCCTTTTTCCAATAAATTATTTATGGGCTTTCCTGAGTGGTTCATTTTCTATTCGATAACCGGAATCAATCCTTCCCATTGCAAAATGAGGATAATCCCATCCATGGATCGATGTCAACAACACCGAAGATGGCGAAGAGCAGCATAAAAAGAAAGCGTCGGGACAAGAAACTCCGCCGCCTCAGCTAAGAGATACGATAAGGTATAGAAAATTGCTTCTTTATGCTACGCGATGATCCCTTCCGTTAAGCTCGGAATCGGTGCCACCCTTCACGACAAAAAGATATATCGGGTTGCGGATTGACGTTAAGAACGAGGGAACGGCCGCAACCCAAGCCGGGCGGCCGGGTCATCGTTCCGAGCGACCGCGAAATCCCCCCAAAAGACGATAGACTGACGACCGACTTCCCTTACCCCGCGAAATCGTCGTCCATCAAAAATACTCCGCCAATCCTCGGCCGCCGTGATAGCGACCTGGGTGAAGACTCGGGATGGCGGGGGCTTTTCCGCGATGAACCTCAACTTCAGGTGGGATGCGGCTTGATTACTTATCTGCCTTTATTTCGCCCGCCGGTTCTTCCTTCGTTTCTTTCATTTTCTTTTTCACGGCGGCCTTGCCTTCTTCGGGGGATTCCGTCGTTTTCCGGCTTGTACCGCCTTCCGGCGCTTTTATCTTTTTTCCCTTGCCCTCTTCGGGGGCTTTCTTAGGCTTTTTGCCTTTACCGCCTTCTTGTTCTTTCTGCGGGGCTGCCGCCCTTTCCGCCTTTAGCTTCGCCATTTCTTCCGTTCTTTTATCGTTATCGGCAATCAGCTTCAGCCTTCTATTCAAGGCGTTGATATCCGCCTTCCATTTTCTGACGATCGTGTCCTTGTCGGCCTTAGGAGATTCGATCCCCTTTCCAGATAGGAAAGCCAGCCGATCTTTCAGTTTCTGTTCGAAATCCGCCTTTTGCCGCAAGATCATCTGCTTACGTTTTAATCCCATTTCTTCCTCCTCTCCGATTTAATGATTCTTCTCCGGCAGATCATAGATTATGATAGTTGCCGAAGGTATGTATATCAGGGTTTTCGCCAAAAAGCCATGCAAGAAGCGCAGATCCACTTTAAGAGACGAACGGCTGGTCGAGCGAGGGGCTCGGCTTGGTGAACCAGCGGGC
>Ga0315288_10006345_pt1 | contig 15003 bp, 9 predicted proteins | sample YL17G11_20_MG_FD_203454 | JGI IMG/M metagenome (GOLD analysis project Ga0315288, IMG submission 203454) | Sediment microbial communities from Yellowstone Lake, YNP, Wyoming, USA - YL17G11_20 | ecosystem: Environmental > Aquatic > Freshwater > Lake > Sediment | place: USA: Wyoming | collected... | reverse complement strand
TTTCTTTTTCAAACTCCTCCAGCGCATTTTCATATTGCGCCTTTTGTAAAAAGATCCTCCCACGTGTAAAATGAGAAGAAAAATCCGATTGTATATCTTCCAGCTTTTTTGCCGCAGCGATCGCTTTATCAAACTGCCCGCTCTCAAAATAGAATTCTGTGGCATTTCTAATAATAATGTGAGAAACCGGATCCAGCTCCAGGGCGCGTTCGAACTCACGGCTCGATTCATCGTATCTGTTGACGTTTCTCAAGAATGCCGCATACCAGAAGTGGGCTGTAGCATAGTTGGGATTCAGCTTGAGGGCTGACTTAAAATCATTCTCGGCGCCCTTCCAATCCCAACGATACTTCATCTTCGCAAAGGCGATAGCCGAATAGGACTCAGCAAGGGAACTATCGAGTTTGAGAGCCGTTTGCGCAAATTCCATCACTTTTGAAAAAGCTTCGTCGATCGTGCAAGAAGTGTAATAGGGAAGGACGGCGTACGTTTCGGCGAGCCCGGAATAGGCTAAAGCGAATCTCGGATCTTTGTCGATCGCCTGATTAAAGGATTGAATGGCTCTCCCCATGTCTTCTCCGGTCCGCTTGTTCCAGAAAAACCGGCCCTGCAAATATGAATTATAAGCGTCAAGATTTTCCGTCGGTTTCTTTTGAAAATTCAACTTTTCTTCGGGGGTGAGTTTCACTTTGAGGGTTCTGACGATATTCTCGGCGATATCGCTTTGAATCGTAAAAATTCCCTCGAGCTTTTGATCGAATACAGCAGCCCACAGCTGATAGCCGTCCTTTACGTTGACGAGTCCCGCCGAAATTCGAAGCGTTTCCCGGTCCTTACGAACGCTTCCCTGGAGAATTGTCCTCACGTCGAGCTCCCGGCCGATGTCTCGGATATCCTTATTTGATCCTTTATAGCGCATCGACGACGTTCGATTCATGACTTTCCATCCGCCGAGCGTCTGGAGCTTCGCGATAATCTCATCCAGCATTCCGTCGCACAGGTATTCCTGGTCTTTCTGTTGGGATAAATCGGCGAAGGGGAGGACGGCAATGGACGGCTGTTTGTGAGGGACTAAGCGCCAGACGATGACGGCGACGGCCGCGATCGCGACGATGATGGAAACCGGGACGGCGAGTTTTCGCAGGGTGAACTTGACCGTGATCTCGCGGGAAGTAAGAGTTTTTCGCGCGGGAACGAGGCGGGTCGCCGTGGGCACGTCCTTTTCGATTTTCTCGAGCTCCTCCCCTAACTCCGCCGCCGTCTGATATCTCGCGCTTTTATCCTTCTCCAGGCAGCGGAGGATGAGCCGGCTCAGGTCCTGGGGGATCTGGGCGTTGAGTTCGCGCGGGTCCTTGGGCGGCTCGCTCTTGTGCTTCACGCCGACCGTGAACGGAGTATCCCCTTCGAAGGGCACTCTTCCTGTGACCATTTCATAAAGAATGATTCCCAGCGAATAGATATCCGAGCGCGGATCCGTCTCTTTGCCTTCCACCTGCTCCGGGCTCATGTACTCGGGCGTTCCGATCATGACCCCCGCCCCGGTGATCCCTTTTCCCGAGAGCGAGCGGGCGATCCCGAAATCCATGATCCGGGCGTTGCCGTCCTCGTCGATCATGATGTTCTGGGGTTTGAGGTCCCGATGGACAACGCCCAGCTTATGGGCCTCTTCGAGGCCCTCGCACACCTGTCTTGCGATCCCGATCGCCTGGCCGGGGCTCAGCCGGCCGACCTTCCGGATGAGCTGCTTGAGGTCCTCGCCGTGGATATATTCCATGGTGATGTAGCGGGTGCCCTGATCTTCCCCCAAGTCAAACATCTGACAGATATTCTTGTGCCTGATTTTGCGGGCGAGCTTGAGCTCGTTCGTGAAGCGCTCGACTGTTTTTCTATCGAGGAGCGCTTCGGGCCGGATGAGCTTCAGGGCGATCTTCTCGCCGATCTTGGTGTCGTGGACTTTGTAAACCTTGCCCATGCCGCCATGGCCTAATTCTTCGACAATCTGGTAGCGGCCGGCGAAGGTTGCGCCTGTGGTCAGTTCGCGGGCGGATGTTTTAAGGGTTTCTGTGACTTCGGGATGAATGTCCTTGGAAGGGGGGAGCTGAGTTCCGCAATCCGCGCAGAACTGCTTAGTCTCAGGATTCTCAGTCTGACATTTCGGGCATTTGACGGCCACGGCTTATCCCCTCAAAAGGATGGCTAAAGAGTATCAAGGAACAGGGGAAGAGTCAAACCGCTGAAACGCTTCTTCCATCAACCGCCGCACTTCGAATTAAGTGAGCCAGTCCTCAACGGCGAGGCCGGAAATCCTGCGGAATTCGCGCGAGTTGTGGGACACCAAAGTGGCCCCCAGGCTGAGAGCATGCGCGCCGATCTGTGTGTCGAGCGGGCCGATCTGTGTCCCGGCCTTCTCGAGCGCGGCCCGGACCAGGCCATAGCTTTCGGCGGCCGGCCCGTCGAAAGCGGCGACCTCGAGGGGAAGCTGGAATTCGTCCAGCGCGAGACGGTTCTTTTCGCTTTGCGCGCTTTTGGCCACCCCATAGCGCAGCTCGGCCAGCGTGATCGCGGAGATGCCTGCCTCGCCTGGGCCGAGGGCGGTCAGCCGTCGTAGGAGCGTACTGTACTTCCGCTTGATGAGGGCGATGCAGGAGTCCGTATCGAGCATGTAGCGCATCAGAGGGCCTCGCGCTCCTGGGCTTTGGGCTGGTTCCGGTCGGCCATGAAATCGTCCGAGAATTCGTCCAAGCTCTCGACGAGCGACGCCCAGATCTCATTTGCCGGAAGCAGGATGACGGCATTGCCGGACTTCTTAACGTAGACGAAATCGCCCTCGAAACGGAATTCCTTGGGCAGGCGCACGGCTTGGCTTTGCCCGTTGCGAAAGAGCTTGGCCGTCTTCATTGGATTATGCCGGATGTATATACTATACATATATACTAATCCTTTCCCCAAGTCAAGTTTTTCCTTCAACGGCGGCCGGGGCCCCGGGCATTGCCCGGGGGTCCACTTCCGCCGTACTCGCCCGTGCATACAAACCACGGGCGAGTGGCGAGCCGAAGGCTCGTCCCTTGACAGAGGGACGCAGAGCGGATCGCAATATTCTCACATGATGGGAGAATACCTTAGGCCGCAACGCGATGTCGATGAACGCGATAAGAGTCTTTTGGGGAGCCCCCCGCTGTGTCACTTCGTAAAATAGAAATAATCGTAGACGAAGCGGGCGATTTTGGCGATGATCGCCTCGACGTCGGCGGTGTCGTCCGTGAAATCTTTGGAAAGCACGGTCAAGACAACGCGGCCGGCCCCGTCCGGAAGAAACAGAATTCCGCAATCGTTGACGGTCCCCGCGATCGTCCCCGTCTTGTGGGCGACGTTCGTCCCCCGGGGAAGCTCGCCCTTGATCCGCTTCTCGCCCGTCTCGCATTTCCGCATGATCGCGAGGACGAGATCGCAATAGTCCGGGGTCAGGATTTCTTTTTTGGTGATTTTCTCAATGAGGATGTTCATTGCCAGCGGGGTCGCCGAGTCTTCCGGATTTTCCCCGAATTTGACGATGGCCGCCTTGATCTCCTCCGGGGTCCGGGCCGGGGACCGGAGGGCCAGAAAATCGGTGATGAGCTTCTGACAGGTACGGTTGACCGACATGCCCTCGATCCCCAGGCTCTTCAACCTGGCGTTGACGTTGGCCGGGCCGACTTTTCCGAGGAGAATATCCGTCGCCGAGTTATCGCTGATCATCATCATGAAGTGGGCCATGTTGAGGACCGAGAGCTTGAGGCCCGGTGCGGCCAGATTCGAAATCATCCCGCTGCCGAGATGCTGGTCGGACTTCTCGATGCTGATCTCGTCGTCTAGGCTGAATCGGCCTTCTTGAACCTGATAGAGGAGCTCGACGAGGACGGGAACCTTGAACGCGCTGGCCAGAGGAAATATCATGTCCCCGTTCACTGCCAAGGACTCGCCGGATTCGATGTGCTTCACGGCGACGCCGACATGTCCGCCGCGGCCGCGAATCACGCGCTCGATTTGGGTTTTGAGCCGATCGATTCGGGATGTCGCCGCCGGCTCTTGAGCGAGGGCCGCCGCCGCGATGACGACCGTGACCGCGAGGATGACCGCTCCCATAAGGACGCGCTTAGCTTTCTTGTTTCTATTCATCATATTCGAACTCCTCCTTCACCCGCTCCATGATGACAATCAGATTTCAAATCCTCGTTCCTTTTCCCGCGCTTGTTCCATCAGCGCCAGGAACCGTTGATTGCTCCGTAAAGGAGCCAGGAAAGGATCGAACTCGGAGAAAAAGCGCTCGTTTGTGAACCCCATTTCAATAGAATTGGCTAGCCAATCCAGGGCCTCATCGATTTCGCCGATCATCGCGAGGCAATCCGCCATCATCCAAGAAGATACCTGGTCCCTTTTAAAGACTGCTTGGAGATCGTTCGCGATTTTTCGAAAAGCCTGGCCATCAGCATGCAGTGCAGCCTTCCACATCGCACCCAAAGAACTAACCAAACCCGCTTCGGCATTCATCATTTGATCGAAAAAGACCATCGATTGATCGCGGTTTCCCGTATAAAGGTGGGCGAGAGCAGAGTCGACTATTATATTAAGATCGTTGGGCATCATCTCAAGACCCTTTTGGAGCCAGCCGACAGCGCTTTTAAAGTCACCCCCCCAGATCTCGATGAAGCCACGCAAGCCTAGCGGAAAAATGTTTAGCGGATCCACCCCGACGGCATGATCCCCGTACCGGCGCGCCTCAGGCATCCTCCCGGCCATGGCAAGAGTAAAGCTGAGCCAAGCAAGCGCTTCGCCCCCTGCTTCGAGTTCAGCCGCCCGTTTAAACTGGCGCGCCGCAGTCTGCGGTTCTCCCCGGAGTAATGCGATAGATCCCTTTACACCGTACCCTTGGGAAAGCTCAGGATCGAGTTCGAGCGACTTCCCCGCTGCTATGTCCGCTTGGCGAAGCATATCCTCGTCAGGCCTGAATCCCGCGTTATGGTATTGCCAGTAAATGAGCGCCGAGGTGGCATAAAGAAGCGCATTTTCGCCCACGATACCCATGGCCTGGCTTACCAGCTTGAGCGCGTGATCGAGGCGTTCTTGGTTATAGCTCCAGACTTCACGTTTTGCCTGGAGATAATATTCATAGGCGACGACATCGGGAATATGCTTTTCTTTAATGCGGTGATTTTCTTCCGGCGTTAGCTTGAGTCTTAGGGCATCGACGATAGACCGCGAGACTTTCTCTTGAATATCAAAGACATCATCCAGGGTGCCCGTATATTTCTCGGCCCAGAGGTGGGCATCGGTTGACGAATCGATAAGCTGGGCGGTGATCCGCAGGTTGTTTCCGGCTTTCCGGACACTGCCTTCCAGGACGTAGCGGACGTTGACCGCCCGGGCGATCTCCGGAATCGTCTTCTTCGTGCCTTTGAACGTCATGGCCGAACTTCTGGATATAACAAGAAGGTCGTGGACATGGGACAGATCCGTGATGATCTCTTCGGTCATGCCGTCGCAAAAGTATTCCTGTTCCGGGTCCGGGCTGATGTTTTCGAACGGCAAGACAATGATAGATTTTTCAGCCTTCGGCACACCAAGCCCCGAAAGTCGGGCCGCCTTGAGATCTTTCAGCAGGTCCGCCATGTTCTGGTAACGGCGGAGTTTGTCCTTCTCCAGAGCTTTTTGAACAAGCTGCTCGACCGGCCGCGGGATGTCTTTCCGAAGTCGGCACATGGGCTCCGGAGCATCGTTCAGAATCAAATAGATAAGAGCCTGATCGTGTTTCCGCCCGAAAGGCATCTGTCCTGTCAGCATTTCATAGAACATCGCTCCGAACGACCAGATGTCGGTGCGATGGTCAACGGCTTCCCCTCTGGCCTGTTCGGGAGACATGTAGGCGATCGTCCCCATGATCCCGAGGGTCTGGGTGACGTCGGCTGCCGCGGTCAGTTTGGCCAAACCAAAATCCATGATCTTCGCCTGGCCCTTCTCTGTCATCATGATGTTAGCTGGCTTGATATCCCTATGAATAATGCCTTTCTCGTGAGCTTCTTTGAGTCCTTCGCCAACCTGGCCGGCAATGTCCAGAGCCTCTTCCATGGATAAGGGCCCCGTCGCGATCTTCTCTTTTAAGCTCTGGCCTTTGACGTAGGGCATAACGATATACGTCGTGCCTTCGGCGTCGCCGATTTCAAAGACCGCACAAATATTAAGATGGTCTAGAGCTGCGGCCGCCTGCGCCTCCTGGAAAAAACGCGCTTTCGCCTGCTCATCTTTAATCAGCTCAGGCGGCAAAAACTTGAGGGCGACCGTCCGCTTGAGCTTGGTGTCCTCGGCTTTATAAACGACTCCCATCCCGCCTTCCCCGATCTTCTCGAGAATTCGGTAATGTGAGAAGGTCTTTCCGATCATCCCTTTACTCCATGATCCTCACCAATCAAAGACCTATCCTTCTCTCCGAAGCCACAATGAAACGCCTTTTGGCTCTCCTTGCGAGCTTTGGGAAAAGTGGCTCTTAGGTCCCATTCCCCTTTGTTTTTCGCTTGTTGGATTTCGTGAGTTCTTGGAGCATCTCCAGATCGGTTTTATCCTGGAGCCGCGAGGACCGCCTTTTGAGAGACACAAGGTCCTCAAGTCCGATAAAATAGACTTTTTCTTCCCCATATGCTCCGCGTCGCTTGTTTTTCCAGATTCGATGAAAAGAGAGCCCTTCGACCGAGGTCAACAGGTCGATTCTCAGAGGCTCATATCCGAGCTGGATGATTTTCTTTTTTTTCCGAAAATCCCGTTCTGTCAACGGAAGGCTCTCGAATCCAAATGCCTTGAGAGCTCGGACCACCCTGACGCTGTTCTCTGCGCTGGACTCTATGAGAATATCGATATCTTTTGTATATCTCGGCTTAGCATAGAAGGCGACCGCATAGGAGCCGATGATGCAATAGCGGACGCTATGTTTGTTGAATAATCCGAATAACTCTTCGAAGTCTTTTTCGGCCCTCAAACTTTTTCCCTTTTTCAAGCTTCGCCGCGCTTTCACGCAAGATTTGAACGGTATCCAGCCGCTCTTCCTGGCTCATGGAGAGATAATAATTTCTATCAAAGGCTTGAGCCTCTTCAAAGGAATTGGAAATCCGAACCCATATCTTTTTATTCATTCAGCCTATGATACCCGAAACAGAAGGGTGCAACAAGCCGTGCCGCAGCACAGCTTCACTTCCGGCATGCTTGCCCCAAAAATAGCATTCTTCAGACCTCACCCAAGCTGCCGAATCACCGGGCTGATGTGGCCGTGGTTTACCATGAAAAATCGGTCAGGTCAACCGAATATTCCAGATAGCCGAAAGTCCGAATCAGGAAATCATGTTCTCTTTAAAGCCGCCAGCCGCTTCGCGGCGTCTTCGACCTCGGGCAGGCCCGGGTCGGCGTCTTTCCAGAGGTCGAGGAATTTCTGATACTGTTCCCGGGCTTGGACCTTCTCGCTTTTTTCCTCATAAACTCGGCCCAGCCTATAGTGATACAACGGATGGATAAGGAATCGGAGCTGGTTTTTGGGGTCGATGGTCATCAACCGCCCGTATTCTGAGATGGCTTTGTCGAGGTCCCCTTTTTTCCAGTAAGACCGCGCTAAAATATCTCTGAGAAAAGGCAGGTTGGCGGAGGCCAGGCTTGCCGTGTGCATCAGCGGCGGGTCCGGGGGAACGATTTTTTCGGCAAGGGCGATGGCTTTATCGGCGGAACCCCCCGCCAGTAAAACTTCCGCCTTCAACAGCTCATATCGGAATGTCATATCTTTTTGATCGGCTGAATCAACGGCGGGCAGGAGAGATTCAATTTCCTTAAGCGTGGCCTTCGCGGCCTCAATTCGCCCTTGTCCAAGGTCCGCCCGTCCGCGCTGGAAACCGTCCTGCGCCGCAAAAAAAGTCCTGGCGGACGGATTCCGCTTGAAATTAAAATCGCGCCATGCCTGGGATGCTTTTAGGGCAAGCTCGAAATCCCTATGATCAGAATAAATATATCCGGTGATCCAGTCTATGGTGGCACTTCCATACGCGAATTCCGCTTTTTCGGCCTGCTTCTTTAGGGCAAGATATTCGGCCAGGGATCGGTCCCAACGGCCGAGGAAATAATCAAAGTAAGCTTTCAGCCAATATCCTTCCCATTTCGCCGATGGAGTCGGCGCCCGTTCGATAAACTGATCGATCCAATTTATCGCCTCTTCATAATTTTCTTTGAGGGCAAAACTGTAGGCCAATCCTATGCAGGAGCTGTAAAAATCGGGCTTAATGGCCAAGGCCTCCTTGTATTTAGCGATAGCCTCATCGAGCTTTCCCATGCGCAGGTACGACTCGGCGATGGAGTCTATTGGGTTGGGAAGTCCGGGATTGACGGACGCATACCGCTCGAAGTATTCGATGGCTTTCTCCATATGGCCTATCTGGGCATAGTCATAGGCGAGTTGATTGATGGCAAAGCCGAAATTCGGATCAAGCCCTATGGCCTTGTTGAGCTCCTCGATAGCTTCCCGATATTGTCCCTGGCCTTCATAATACGAACCCAGTTCGGAGTGGGCGTATTTTTCTTCAGGATATTTTTTAGCCAATTCGGAGAGAAGACGAAATCGTTTCGGCGGATCCCTTTCGATCGTGCTCGCATAGGCCGCTTCAATATAAAGCCGCTCTTTCTCGGTGGCTTTCTGAGAATACTTTTTGGCGATCCCGAAAGCTTCGTCCCGGGCTTTATGATCGAGCAAATTATGGTTGGCCTCGGCCAGGCAGAGGTAAGCCACGGCAAAGGTCGGATCGAGTTCGACGGCCTTCTTCAGAAATTTTTGGGCGTCCAGATAAAAAAACTTTTCATAGTCGTCCCGGCCCCTGAGGAAATAGTTATAGGCCTCCATGGAGTTGGTCGTGAGATCGATGATCCTGGCCGGGGCTGTCGCCGCGATCTTGCTCTCGGATAGTCCGATCCCCCGGGAGATCGTCCGGCTCAGCTCGTCGATCTGGCTTTTGAGGATGCTGCCGACACCCTCGCCCCTCGCTCCTGCGCTTTTGAGAAGCTTCTTTGTCCCCGACTCAAGGACTTTCACGTCGGTCGCGAACATCTCCCCGGCTTTGACAAAGCTTCCTAAAACGATGGCCTCGATGCCCTCCTTTCGGCAGAGCTCGAATCCGAGATCTTCATCGATCAGGCCGCCGGCGTCTTTACCCAGCTGCCTGAGGACGTCCTTCATCCTCTGCCATGTCGCCACGCGCAGATACCTGGACTGCTCAAGGCTTGTAATCAAGAGGTTAGGAATGGCTTCCTGAAGATAGTCGAAGGCCTTGTCGCCGGTTTGATTCTTGAAGCTGATGACGGCGATAGAATGTCTGGCCGGCTCCTTTTTGGGGATCAAGAAGAGGGCGAGCAGCCCTGCGCCGATAACCGCTGTGATAATGAGGGCAGGGATAAAAAGCTTCTTCAGGGTGAATTTGACCGTGATCTCGCGCGAGGTGAGCGTCTTTCTTTGGGGGACGATGCGGTCCGTCGTCGGAATCCCCTTTTCGATTTTCTCGAGCTCCGTCCCGACCTCCGCCGCCGTCTGATATCTGGCGGTCTTATCCTTCTCCAGGCACTTGAGGATCAAACGGCTGAGGTCGTCGGGGATGTTCGGGTTGATCGACTTCGGGTTCTTCGGCGTCTCGCCCTTGTGCTTCATGGCGATACCGAGCGCGGTCTCCCCGGTGAACGGGACGCGGCTCGTCGCCATCTCGTAGAGAATGACCCCCAGGGAATAGATGTCGGAGCGAAAGTCGACGTCCCTGGCTTCGGCCTGTTCGGGGCTCATGTATTCCGGCGTCCCGATCATCACTCCGGCGCCGGTGATCCCTTTATCTTTGACCGACCGGGCGATCCCGAAGTCCATGATCTTGGCGTTCCCGTTCTTGTCGATCATGATGTTCTGGGGCTTTAGGTCCCGGTGGACAACGCCAAGGCTGTGGGCTTCGGCCAGCCCGTCACAGACCTGCTTTCCGACGCTCAACAGCATGCCCAGGCTCAGGCTCCCGGACATGTGGATCATGTTCTTCAGGTCTTCGCCGTGAACATACTCCATCGTGATGAAGTGGGCCCCATCTGATTCCCCGATGTCGAACATCCGGCAGACGTTCCGGTGTCCGATCTTGCGGGCCAGTTTAAGCTCGTTGCCGAAGCGTTCCAGGGTCTCCGGGTCCGAGGCGACCTCCGGCTTGATGAGCTTCAGGGCGATTTTCTCGCCGATCTTGGCGTCATGCGCCTTGTAGACGCGCCCCATTCCGCCTTTGCCCAGCTCCTCGATGATCTGGTAGCGGCCGGCGAAGGTCGCGCCCGTGGTCAGCTCGCGGACGGATGTTTTAATGGTTTCCGTGACTTCGGGACGGACGTCTATGGAAGCAGGCAGCGATGTCCCGCAGTCCGCGCAAAAATGGGACGTATCCGGATTCGATAAATGGCATTTCGGACACTGGACGGTCACGGCTGATACCCTCCAAAATATGGCTAAAGAATATCAAGGAGCGGGGGAAGAGTCAATCCGCTTGAGGCGCTTCTTCGCTTAAGCGCGGGAGATACAACATGAGAATTCTATTGACAAATTGTATTTCTGGCGAAATAACTTCGGGGATGAGATTGACGTCCTGCTCGACCAGGGAACAAGACTGATTCCCGTCGAGCTCAAGTCGGGGGAGACTCTGAACGCGGATTTCTTCAAAAGCCTCCATAAATGGAGAATGCTGACGAAGGATACGGACAGCCCCGCTTACCTGATTTACGGAGGAAAAGAAAAACTAACGCGGCAGGGAATACGGGCGGTTCCCTGGAATAAAGCCTCCCAAGAAGTCCGGAATCACTGACGCGGCTCTCACTCCTCAAAATGCACCCACTCGTATTTCACCCGCTCCATGAGCTTCTTGAAGCTCTCCTCGCCGCGGATATTGGCTAGATAGGGATCATATTCGTTGAGGAAGGAGTAATAGGATGGAGTTTTCATGCCGAGCCTCCCGAATTGTTAAAGGAGGATGCCCAGAGAAAGTGATCAGGCCGCTGAAGCCGGGCGGCTGATCCCGATTCACCCTCAATCCACCAGGCCGAGCCTTTTCAACAACGCTTTCCTGCGAGGATCCGAAAGGAAAGGCTTCAATAAAGGGTTCACATTAGAATAAAGCATATAATAATCACGAGCTTCGATGCCTTTCTCAGCCCAGACCATCCCCTTGTCGAAATCTCCCAAAAGAGAATAAATGAGGCTCACGAGCGAAGGGAGGACAGCGCCAAGCGCCGTTTCGTTCCGGACTATGAAGTCACGGGCTCTATCTTTTTCTCCCATTAACAAATAAGCCACATTGGTCATGGATTGTCCGATGAGCGATTCGCTTTCTCCATAGGCTTTCAACGCATCGAACAGGTCCTGATATCTTGAGGCGAAAATAGATGCCCAATAGAGTATTAACCTGTGGTTTGGATGCGTCGGATCCATTTCAATCGTTTTTTTCAGCTCGGCAATCGCCTCATCATAGCGGCCGGAAAACATATAGGAAGCCCCTAGGTTTTCATAGGTCGTCGGCACGGTCGGATCTAATTCTATGGATCGCTTGAGGTGGACGATCGCTTCATCAAAACGGCCGCGCATGTTCAACAGGCGGCCGTACCAGTAGTGAGCGACCGGGTATTCCGGATCCAGCTCGAGCGCCCGCTTGAATTCGCCTTCGGCGCTTTTAACGTTGAACTCGAGATCCAGATTGATGAATCCCATCGAAGCGTGCGCTTCGGCGAGCCGCGGATCGAGATCCAGCGCCGTCCGAACGGCATCCCTGGCTTCTTTATTTTTCCCCAACATGGAATAAACGTCGGCCAGGCCCGCATAGGCCTTGGCATACTTGGGATCGATGGCGACCGCCTGCTTGAAATATTCCTCGGCTTGGCGATAACCGGCTTCATTCCGCCTGTTCCAGGACTGCCGGCCCTGAACGTAAAGGCGGTAGGCGTCTGCGTTCCCGGTCGGCTGTTTGCGGAGAATTTTCTGGTCTTCGGGAGTCAGGGCCTTTAAAAGCGAAGAGGCAATCCGCTCGGCGATCCGGCCCTGAATGCCCATAATGTTGGACAGTCGATCCGGATAATGTTCATCCCAGATTTGATTTTCGCTTTTGGCCTCCGTCAATTCCGCATAGACCTCTATCTCCCCCTTGGCCGCTCGGACCTTTCCCGTGATGAGGTAATCGACGCCGAGCTCCTCGCCGATCGACTTCAAACTTTTGTTTGTGCCTTTGAACCGGGTTACGGCGGAATTCGACTTGACCGGAAATTTTTTTAAACTTCTGAGCCGGCCGGTGATCTCCTCGGCCATGCTTTCGCCGAGTTCAAGCCGGCTATCCTGGGAGAGTTCATCCGCGAAGGGGAGAACTGCGATCGAGAGCTTGTCCGGTGCCTTATGAAGAAATGACCGCCAAAGAATAAACGCCGCGGCCGCGATCCCCAGGCCGGCCAGAACGGGGACGAGCCAACGGCGAAATTTCACCGTGACCGTGATCTCCTTGGACGTTGCGGATTTGATTTTCGGAAGCATGCGCTCGGTCGTGGGAATGCCTTTTTCGATTCTTCCGAGCTCCGTCCCGAGCTCGGCCGCACTCTGAAACCTCTTGTCTCTATCCTTAGCCAGGCACTTGAGAATGAGCCGGGCAAGGTCATCGGGAAGCTGAGCGTTGTGCTTCTTCGGATCCTCTGGCGCTTCATACTTGTGCTTGTGGGCGACGCTGAGCGGTGTATCGCCGGCAAAAGGAAGCCGCCCCGTGACCATCTCATAGAGAATGACTCCCAGCGAATAGAGATCCGACCGCTGATCGGTGTCTTTCCCCTCGACCTGCTCCGGACTCATGTACTCCGGTGTTCCGATCAGCACCCCGGCGCCCGTGATGCCTCTTCCCGAGAGTGACCGGGCGATTCCGAAGTCCATGATCTTGGCATCCCCGTCCTTGTCGATCATGATATTTCCGGGCTTCAGATCTCTATGAACAACTCCCAGCCTGTGCGCTTCCTCCAACCCCTCACACACTTGCTTGGCAATGGATATTGCGGTTCCTATGCTGAGCTGTTTTGCCCTATGGAGGAAGCTCTTCAAGTCCTCGCCCGGTACGAACTCCATGGTGATGAAAGTCGTGCCTTCGGCCCTGCCCAGGTCGAACATTCGGCAGACATTCCTGTGGCTGATCCTGCGGGCAAGTTTCAATTCGTTCGAGAACCGCTCGATCGTTTCCTTATCCAGGGTGATCTCGGGCCGAACAAGCTTAAGGGCGACTTTCTCCTTGATATCGGTGTCCTGGACTTTGTAAACCCGGCCCATGCCGCCATGTCCCAGCTCTTCGATGATCTGGTAGCGGCCGGCAAAGGTCGAGCCTGTCGTAAGCTCTTTGATGGGAGTATGAATAGTTTCTGTGACTTCGGGATGGATATCTTTGAGCGAGGAGAGCTGCGTGCCGCAGTCCCCGCAGAATTTAAGCGTCTCGGGGTTATCGGAATGACATTTCGGACATGTGACGGCCACGGCTGATTCCCTCCAAAATATGGCTAAAGAATATCAAGGCGCGGGGGAAGAGTCAATTCGGTCGTTGACAGCCCTCATGCCCCATTGTAAGATTTCCCTTAGAAAAGCGGTGGAGGACGATTGAAGAAACGCCCGACGGTCATAGGCGTTTTATGCCTTTTGGCTTTGTTGCCGGCGGCCGGTTCTTCGCAAAAAATCTGGAAGCTGGGCGGTCGCGTCGTCCCCGGTCCACTGCCGCCGCGCGCGGAGGATGGGGCACCTGCTCTCGATGTCCAGTCCGATGTCGTTTATGGCGAAGCCGGAGGCCGGACACTGAAGCTGGATTTCGCCAAGCCTTCGCTCTGTCGAGGCCAGAACGTGCCGCTGATCGTCTATATCCACGGGGGAGGATGGCGGACGGGCGATAAAGCCGAAGCGTTCGGACAGAGCGTCATCAAGATGGCGTTTCAGCTTGGCTTCGCCGTGGCCTCGATCAATTACCGGCTTTCTCCAGAGTTCCGTTTTCCGGCGCAGATTCATGACTGCAAGCAGGCGGTCAAATTTCTCCGGGCGAACGCGAGCGCTTTAGGCATCGATTCCAATCGGATCGCAGCCGCCGGCGGATCTGCCGGAGGCCATCTGGCTTCGCTCTTGGGGACCGCGGACGAAAAGGACGGTTTGGAAGGGACGGGATGGTCTGGAATCTCGAGCCGGGTCATCGCCGTGGCGGAGTATTTCGGCCCGACGGACTTGTCCGACACGGGATCTCAATTCTCAAGCGAAGGGCTGAGCATGGTTACGGATCTCTTGGGATGCGACCCTTTTGTCTGTCCGGAAGCGGCTCGCCTCGCCTCGCCCATCACCTACGTCTCGCCCGGTGATCCTCCCATTCTCATCGTCCACGGCGAGAAAGACGTTCTCGTGCCCTACCGCCAGGCCGAATTGTTCGCCGAAAAATTGCGCCTGGCCGGAAACGCCGGGGCCTTGATCAAAGTTAAAAACGCCAATCATCTCTTCATCCCGAATCCTTTGCTCGCCGCCATCACGCCCTCCCTCGATGTCATCTATTTTATCTCCTTAGCCCATCTGGCCCGATATTTGGAGCCGGCCTTGGCGGGGGATTTGAACATGGACGGCCGGAAAAACTACCGCGACTTACGGGAACTGATGGAATGTCTTGGACTGACGGGCATCGGCCCGGGGGGAGTCCAGGCGGCTGATTATTGGAATCCCCTCGCGGACCTGGTTCCCGACGGCGTTGTCGATTTCAGAGACATGCAGGAATTTTTAAGGAAACGATGATGACCGATTCGACAAAAAAAGCGGAAAGTTCATCTCTCGGCCCTCGGCAGATCGAGGTGTCCCCGGGAATCGAGATACTGACCGAGATTGAAGACAGATGGGAGATAAAGAAGGTCAGACATCCCGCGGCTCGAGGAGCAGGCGCAATCCCGCGAATATCTCCGCGACTC
>Ga0315288_10006343_pt1 | contig 15004 bp, 11 predicted proteins | sample YL17G11_20_MG_FD_203454 | JGI IMG/M metagenome (GOLD analysis project Ga0315288, IMG submission 203454) | Sediment microbial communities from Yellowstone Lake, YNP, Wyoming, USA - YL17G11_20 | ecosystem: Environmental > Aquatic > Freshwater > Lake > Sediment | place: USA: Wyoming | collected... | reverse complement strand
GGGGAAGTTGGAAGTGCCGAAGAGGGGACTCGAACCCCTACTCCCGTTATACCAGGAACTAGCCCCTCAAGCTAGCGTGTCTACCAATTCCACCACTTCGGCATGCTCGGGAGGGTTCCTCCATTCCCGAAAAAAAATTATCATTTTTTGACTGGAACGGCCTCTTTTTTTTGGGCCGGAGGCTGCTGTTGCTGCTGGGAAGGCTGTTTTTCATCGGTCTTCTGGGGAGCCTTCGTTGTTGTGTCTTCTTTCTTGGGTTCCGTAGCCGCAGCCTTGGCTTCCTGTTTGGGGGCTTCGACGCTCTTGACAACCGATTTCGCCTCCCTGTCCGATAGGACCCACAGGGCGAAGGACGTCAGCATGAATAAGACGGCGCAAATGGTCGTGATCTTGGACATAAGCGTGGCTGTTCCACGGCCGCCGAAGGCCGTCTGGCTGCCCCCGCCGCCGAAGGCGCCGGCCAGGTCGGCCGCTTTCCCAGACTGGAGCAGGACGGCCACAATCAGAACGGCACAGATAATGATGTGAAGAATGGTAATAATCGCGCTCACTTCTTCTTTTCCTTATAAGCCTTTACGGCTTCTCTTGAAATTTCAACGAAAGATCCCGCCTCCAGGGAAGCCCCTCCGACCAGGAAACCGTCGATATTCTTTTCTCTCAAAAGAGAGAAGGAATTGGCGGGATTTACAGATCCGCCGTAAAGGATTATAGCACAGGAGGCAAGCCCATTTCCATATTTTTCTTTGAAAAGATCCCGGATAAAAGCATGGACTCCCTCGGCCTGTTCCGGGGTGGCGGTTTTCCCCGTGCCGATGGCCCAGACGGGTTCATAGGCGGTCACGATGAAGCGAAATTCATCGGCTTCAACCCCGGCCAAGCCGGCGTGGACCTGGAGGGAAATGACCTCCATGGTCTTTCCCTGCTCTCTCTCCTTCAAGGTCTCGCCAATGCAGAGGATGGGCGTAATACCGTGCTTCAAGGCGGCCTTGACCTTCCGGTTGACGATCTCATCGGTTTCCCCGAGTTGCTGACGCCGCTCGGAGTGACCGATAATGCAATATCGGCACCCGATGTCCAGGAGCATGGCTGCGGAAACCTCGCCGGTGTAGGCGCCCCGTTCCTCCCAGAATACGTCCTGTCCGGCCAACCGGATGGAGCTTCGCCCCAGGATCTTCTCGGCTTCGCTGAGGGCGACATAAGGAGGCGCCACGACGACTTCCGCGTCGGCGATCTCCGATTCAGCCGCCAGGATTCCTTCCAGGAGTGATTTCGCCTCCGCGATGGTCTTATTCATCTTCCAGTTCCCGGCCACCAAGGGAATCTTGGGATGGGGGAACCTGCGGAAGCCGACGTCGAGGGCTTCCAGGCCGGGCAGCGTCTCATTGGCCAGGTACTCCAGTGTCGCGCCGCCGCCCAAGGATATATGGGTGATCTTGTTGCTCAAGCCGAGCTTGGCGACCGCGGCTTCGGAGTCGCCGCCGCCGATGATTGTGGTGCCCGTGGAGATGGCCACGGCCTCGGCGATTTTCAACGTTCCGCCGGCGAAAGCCTCCTTCTCGAAGATGCCGAGCGGCCCGTTCCAGACGATCGTCTTCGCTCGGCTGATGATCCAGGAATAGAGATCCACCGTCTTGGGTCCTATATCCACGGCCATCATGTCCGGGGGGAAGGGAAAGGCGTCTACGATACGCGTATGGGTCGCATCTTCCAGCGAGGCAGTCAGCAGGTGGTCCAGGGGCAGATAAAAGTCCACCCCTTTCTCCTTCGCCTTTTGGAGAAGGGACTTGGCCAAAGCCAGTTTATCGTCTTCGACAAAAGAGCGGCCGATCGCGTACCCCTGCGCGTAGAAAAAGGTGTAGGCCATGGCTCCGCCGATGAGGATGGAGTCGGCCTTCTTCATGAGGTTCTCGATGACGGCGATCTTATCCGAAACCTTGGAACCGCCCAGGATGGCCACATAAGGCTTCTGCGCCCCTTCGACGGCTTTCTTCAGGAACTCGACTTCCTTTCGCAGGAGGTATCCCGCCGCTTTCTCGTGGACATGTAGGGTAATCCCCACCACCGATGCATGGGAACGGTGGCAGGAGCTGAAGGCGTCATTAACGAAACAGCTGATTCCCTGGGCCAGCTGCCGTGCGAACTCCGGATCGTTCGCGGTTTCCCCTTCCCTGAAACGAAGGTTCTCGAGGAGGAGAATATCGCCGGGTTTCAGATCCGTCTTCAGGCGGAATACATCGGGGCCGATGACGTCCGGGGCCATGATGACTTCCTGGCCCAGGAGCTCGCTCAGCCGGCGGGCGATGGGTTTGAGGCTCAGCCCGGGGACGATCTTCCCCTTGGGCCGTCCGAGATGGGAAGCGATGACGATTTTCGCCTTGCGGGAAAGGAGATAGCGGATCGTGGGAATGGTGGCCCGGATGCGCGCGTCGCTTCGGATCTCGCCCTCTTCCGTCAAGGGAACGTTGAAATCCACTCGGAGAAAAACCGTTCGTCCTTCGACTTTCAGTTCTTCGAGCTGAAACATGATTTCCCCCCTAGCGAGCGATATATTTGATCAGGTCCTTCATCCGGCAGGAATAACCCCATTCATTATCATACCAGGCCAGGACCTTCAACAGGTTGTCTGTCACCAGGCGGGTAAACTCAGCGTCAACGACGGCCGAGTGGGAATTGCGCATGAAATCGACCGAGACCAGGGGCTCGTCTGTAATATCGAGGATCCCCTTGAGATTTCCCGCGGCGGCCTTGCGGAACGCCTCGTTGACTTCCTTTTCCGAAGCCGGCTTCCGCAGAACGGCCACGAGGTCGACGAGCGAAACGTTGGCGGTCGGTATGCGGATAGCGATACCGTCGATCTTTCCCTTGAGATCGGGCAGGACCAGGCCGACGGCCTTGGCGGCGCCGGTTGTGGTCGGGATCTGTGAGAGCGCCGCGGCCCGAGCCCGGCGAAGGTCCTTATGGGGCTGGTCGAGGATTCTCTGATCGTTGGTGTAAGCGTGGATGGTGGTCATGAAGGCTTTTTCGATGCCAAAGGCTTCATGGATGACTTTGGCCACCGGCGCGAGACAGTTTGTGGTGCAGGAGGCATTGGAGAGGACGTGATGAGTTCCGGGTTGGTAAGAGCCTTCGTTCACTCCCATGACCATGGTCAAGTCCGGATCGGTTGCGGGAGCGGAGAAAACGACCTTTTTGGCGCCCGCATTGATGTGCTTCATGGCTTCGTCTTTCCTCTTGAATTTGCCCGTGGACTCGATGACGATGTCCGCGCCGACGGCTTTCCAGGGAATCCCGGCCGGGTCTTTCTCGGCAAAGACCTTGATCTTGTGGCCGTTGACTACGATCGCGTCCTGGGTCCAACCGACGTCCCCGCTGAAAGGGCCGAGGACGGAGTCATATTTGAGAAGATGGGCCAGCGTCCGTGAATCCGTGATATCGTTGACGGCCACGAATTCGATGTCAGGATCATCGCTGGCTGCCCGGAAGAGATTTCTTCCGATGCGGCCGAATCCGTTTATTCCGACCTTGATTTTCATGAACAACCTCCACGAGACATATTTTGAGATAATAAGTAACACAAAAAATTCGATTAATCAACGCCCAGGATCATCGGGGAATCGACCTCTGTACCCCCGATACGCTTGGAGCAGAGAATTGCTCCGCTTTTTGTGATAAAATCGGGACCGGAATATGCCTGAACCAGGCTTCGGCGGGGAGAAGGAGCTAGGCCATGAAGATTCTGAATTCGTTACAGATGAGAGAGATCGACCGGACGAGCATTGAAGAGATCGGCATCCCGGGGCCGGTCCTCATGGAAAACGCCGGCATCCGGATCACAAACGTCCTCAGGACGAAGTTCCCGCGGCTCGCGCAAGAGGAAATCGTCATCGTCGCCGGCAAGGGGAATAACGGCGGTGACGGCCTGGCCGTGGCCCGCCACCTCATGAACCTGGGGTCCCGGCCCGAGGTCCTGCTCTTGTCCGCAAAAAGCGATGTCCGGGGAGATGCCGCAATCAACCTGGGAATCGCCGAGCGGATGGGCGTTCCCATCCAAGAAATCTCCTCCTCGCGGGAATGGAATCGGAAAAAACATGTCCTATTTAAAGCCAGCCTCATCCTGGACGCGATATTCGGCACCGGTCTTCTCAAGCCTGCAGAAAACCTTTTCGCCCGGGCCATCGGGGACATCAACCGCGCCCGAGGTTTCAAAGTCGCCGTGGACGTTCCGTCCGGGCTGTCCTCAGACCATTATGAGCTCATCGGCCCTGCGGTCAAGGCCGACCTGACCGTCGCCCTGGCCGCGCCGAAAATCTGCCACATCTTCCCGCCGGCCGAGGAGCTGGTCGGCGAGCTGGTCGTAGCGGGTATCAGCATCCCTGGATTTCTCCTGGACGACGAGAAATTCAAACTGGAGCTCGTCGGAGAAAACGCCGTGGCGCCCTTTTTCGGGAAAAGAAAAAAGGACTCCCACAAGGGAACCTACGGACATCTCCTGGCGATTGCAGGTTCCCTGGGCAAAACGGGAGCGGCTGTCATGTCCGGCCGAGCCGCACTCAAAACCGGCGCCGGCCTGGTGACCGTGGCCACGCCGCGGACGGCGCTCCCATCCATCGCCCGCTCCATGATGGAGCTGATGACCGAGCCGCTGGCCGAGACCGAAGAAGGCACGATCGCTGCAGAAGCTTTGACGAGGGCGGTCGAGCTCAGGAAGGGAAAGGACGCTCTCCTCCTTGGTCCGGGAATCTCGACCAACCCTTCAACCGTCCGATTCGTCTCAGGCCTTCTCGCCAGAGTCAAAGGCCCTGTAGTTATAGACGCCGATGGGCTGAACATCCTGGCCCTGAAGCCGGAGCTCCTCTCGGATCTTCCCAAGCCGGCTGTCCTGACCCCTCACCCGGGCGAGTTTGCCAGGCTCTGCGGCTTGAGCCCTAAAGATATTTTTGCCGGAAAATTGGAGTTGGCGCCGACGTTCGCCGCGAAGCACGGGGTCTTTCTTGTCCTCAAAGGATATCGCACGATCGTCGCCTCGCCGGACGGCCGCGTTTTCGTCAACCCCACCGGAAACCCGGGCATGGCGACCGGCGGGACGGGCGACGTCCTGAGCGGAATGATCGCTTCCATGATCATCCAGGAAAAGGACGTCTTAGGCTCTGTTATCGCGGCCGTTTATCTCCATGGACTGAGCGGAGACATCGCCGCGTCAAAAACGGGCGAGAGGGCCTTGGTGGCGGGCGACCTGATCCGCTATCTTCCCCGGGCCTTCAGACGCCTGGATCTCCATTGAATAGGAAACGGAATCTTCGAAAAACACGGGAAGACATGCATGAGAAGGGCGAAAGCGGATGATACGGGTTTAGGCGAGCCAATGAGTTGAACAGCATGACCACCCGTGCCGGTCGCAAAGAGAGTTTTGTCACCAGGTCGGAAGAGGAGACCTTCAACCTGGCCAAGAGCCTGGCCCGCGCTTTCAAGGGGAACGAGGTCGTCTTCCTGACAGGCGACCTGGGCGCCGGCAAAACCGTCATGGCCAAAGGCATCGCCGCAGCCTTGGGGCTCAAAGACACCGGACGGGTATGCAGCCCTACGTTTACCCTCCTGAACATCTATCAAGCGAAATACACGATCTATCACATCGATCTTTACCGCCTGGAAAAACGGGACGAGATCCTGGACCTCGGCTGGGAAGATTGGCTGGGGGATGGTGTCGTGATTGTGGAGTGGGCCGAAAAAGTCGGCTTCGATCCCGGATGCCCGGTCATATGGATCACCATTCGCTTCGGAGAAGGAGACGAGCGGCATGTATATATTCAATCCTGGGAGTCTTTCAATACTCAAGAACGGCTTTTTTGAGTTGACAGGCCGCCCGGCGGGGGTCTGCAGCTTGGCTGATAGCGGAGATCACGGCAATCCCATCCGCACCGACCGCGATGAGAGAGCGGGCGTTTCCGGCATTGATCCCGCCGATGGCCAGCACCGGGAGACGCACCTTTCGGCGGATAGCTTTGAATCCCTCGATTCCCAGGACTTCCAGGATCTCTTTTTTCGATGATGTAAAAAAAACGGGTCCTACGCCGAGATAATTGGCGCCTTCTTTTTCCGCTTGGCAGGCTTCCGCGATGGTGTTCGCCGAAATCCCGATCAAGGCCCGCTTGCCGAGAATCCGGCGCGCTTCGCCGGCCGGCATGTCGCTCTGGCCGAGGTGGACGCCCTGGGCTCCGCAGACCAGAGCGATATCGACACGGTCATTGATGAACAGCGGGATACGTCTTCTTTCCAAAAATCCCTTCACTCTGAAGGCCACGTCGAGAAATTCCCGCGTGCTCCAGGTTTTGCTGCGGAGCTGGATGATGGTCGCCCCGCCAAGAACAGCCCGGCGGATCAGGCTCATGATATCCCGGTCGCCGGCCGCCGTCGCGTCCGCGATGAAGCACAATTTCCAGTCGATCGTCATAAAACTGTATTGTTTATAAATCGGATTCCGGTTGGAGGGAAGGCCGGAATCGACTCGCTCGCGAAGTCCCGATATGGTCGCTCCGTCCATCCCGGCCTTCCCCCTTGAAACTTTCATTGATTCCGTCCCTCCCACATAATATTGATGAATAATGCGGGTCAGATACCAGCTTGTTTATTATATTGAAACGTCCGGAAATAATGAAGCTCTCCTCTGACATTGACAAGCCGATCATTTCTTCATAAATTAATTCCATCCCCGATGAAAGGAAGAGACATGATCGATCAAGTCAAAGCCAGAATCCGCGAAGTCAAGGATTTTCCCAAACCCGGCATCGGTTTCAAAGATATCATGCCCGTGGTCCAGGACGCCGCGCTCTATAAATACGTCATCGACCGGCTCGCCTCCTGGGCCCGGGAGAAAAAGCCCCAGCTCATCGTCGGCATCGAATCGCGGGGCTTCCTCTTTGCCGCGCCCGTCGCCCACAGCCTGGGCATCGGCCTGGCCGTTATCCGCAAGAAGGGCAAGCTGCCCTGGAAAACAGTGGCGGTCTTTGCCCCCAACGAATACGCCGTCGAGCAGTTCGAGATGCACGCCGACAGCATCAAGCCCGGCCAGCGCGTCCTGATCCTCGACGATCTGATCGCCACCGGTTCCTCGACGATCTCGGCCGTCAACCTCGTCCAGAAACTCGGCGGCGCTGTGTCCGGCTTCGGAGCGCTGGTCGAGCTCGTTTTTCTGGGCGGCGTTAAAAACATCAAGAAAGCCCATCCCGGCCTGGACGTCTTCAGCCTGATCAAATTCGATTGACCGGCCGGCTTGCCTCCGCGAGGCCAAACATGAGCCAATTTTTCGAACGTGTTTTCAAACTGGAAGAAAACCGGACCACGGTCCGGACCGAAATGCTGGGCGGAGTGACGACCTTCATGACCATGTCCTACATCATCTTCGTCCAGCCGGCCATCCTGTCCCAGTCCGGCATGGACCGGGGCGCGGTCATGGTCGCGACCTGCTTGGCCTCAGCCATCGCCACCCTGCTCATGGGGCTTCTGGCCAACTATCCCGTGGCCTTGGCACCGGCCATGGGCCACAACATCTTTTTCGCCGTGATCGTCTGCGGCACGTTGGGGTATTCCTGGAAGGTGGCGCTCGGCGCCATTTTCATTTCGGGCTCAGTACAAATCGTCCTCTCTTTCCTGGGTGTCTGGGAAGGCCTTGTGGCCGCCGTGCCGGACTCCCTCAAGCACTCGATCGCCGTGGGCATCGGCTTCCTGATCGCCCTCATCGGGCTGGAATACGGCGGCCTGGTGGTGAGCACGCCGGGCGTTCTGGTTGGCCTGGGCGATTTGACCAGCCGGCCCGTGGCCCTGGTTCTCTTCGGCGTCGCGCTCACCGCTTGCCTGATGGCCCTTAAAGTGAACGGAGGCATCCTCCTGGGGATCCTGGCCACCGCGGTCCTGGGCATCCCGCTGGGCGTGGTCAAATACGCCGGCCTCGTCGCCGTTCCGCCCAGCCTCGCTCCCACGCTCCTGAAATTGGACATCGCCGGCGCCTTCAAGAGCGGGCTGATCACCGTCATCTTCGTCTTTTTCGTCCTGGATATGTTCGACGCGGTCGGGACCCTGATCGGCGTCAGCTCGCCGGCCGGATTCCTGAAAGATGGGAAGCTCCCCAGGGCGAGCCGGGCCATGCTGGCCGACAGCATCGCCACGACCGGAGGCGCCCTGCTCGGCACCTCCACCGTATCGAGTTACATCGAAAGCGCCACGGGCATCGCCCAGGGCGCCAGGACCGGGCTGGCCAACGTCTTCACCGCGGCCCTTTTCATCATCGCTCTCTTCTTCAGCCCCGTCGCTTCGATGATCGGGGGCGAATTTGTCTTTAAGGGCCAGCTCCTCCACCCCGTGATCGCTCCACCCTTGATCATCGTCGGCTACCTGATGATGAAATCGGTGACCCGGATCGACTGGGACGACCTGACAGAGGCCATTCCGGCATTCCTGACCATCATCATCATGCCTTTGACCGTGAGCATCACCGAGGGCATCACGTTCGGGTTCATTTCCTATTCCCTCCTGAAGCTCGTCACGGGCAAGGGGAAACAAGTTCACTGGCTGGTCTATATGTTTTCGCTTTTATTTATCCTGCGCTATTTGATCAAGTGAGATGCCGCCCGGCCTTCCCGAAAAAAATGGAATTTGAGGTGAGACGATGAAACATAGCGCGCCCCGAACTCTCATCATGGCTCCGGTTCTCCTGGCCATCGCGGCCGTTGCCTGCACGCATGTCATCCCGGAAGCCCGGCTGGCCATGGAACCCAGCGGCAGGAAATGGGTCAACATAACGCTGGCCAAGATGACCCTCGAGGAGAAAATCGGCCAGATGGTCGTGTGGCAGTACACCGGCAAGTTCTTCAATGCCGACAGCGATTTCATCAAAAACCTCGAATCCCTGATCCGTCGCCGCAAACTCGGCGGGTTCATCCTGTTCCTGGGCGAAGTCTACGAGACCGCGGTCCTGACCAACAAGCTCCAGGCTCTGTCGAAAATCCCGCTGCTCATGGCCTCGGACTTCGAGCGCGGCGCGGGAAACCAGGTCACGGGAGCAACGCTCTTTCCGCCGCTCATGGCCGTGGGTGCGGCCGGCTCCGAAGCCCTGGCCTACGAGATGGGGAAGACGACCGCCCTGGAAGGACGGGCCATGGGCATCCACATGACTTACGCGCCCGTGGTGGACGTCAACATCAATCCCGAGAACCCGATCATCAACACCCGCTCGGCGGGGGAGAGCCCCGAGGAGGTAAGCCGTTTAACCGGGGCCTTCATCCGCGGCTGCCAGGAGAACGGGATGATGGCCACGGCCAAGCATTTTCCGGGCCACGGCGACACCCAGCAGGATTCCCACAGCCTTCTTCCCACGATTAACGGGGATCGTGAGCGGTTGGACAGGGTGGAGCTTTATCCCTTCAAGAAAGCCATCGAGTCGGGAGTCGCGGCGGTCATGACGGCCCATCTCCACGTGCCGGCCCTCGATCCCGCGCCCGAGCTTCCCGCCACGCTTTCGCCGTTGATCATGACGCGCCTGCTGCGCGAGCAATTCGGCTTCCGCGGCCTTCTCGTTACCGACGCCATGAACATGGGAGGCGTAACCAACAGCTTCTCCGTGGAACAGGCGGCCGTACAATCGATCCAGGCAGGCGTTGATTTACTCCTTCTGCCGGCCGATGTCGATGCCGCCTGCGAGGCCCTCATTCAAGCCGCCGGGAGCGGCCAAATTCCGGCGAGCCGCATCAACAGCTCGGTCCGGCGCATTCTCGAGGCCAAAGCCAGGCTGGGCCTGCATCGGAACCGCTTCGTCGATATCCCGAGCTTGTCACGGAAAATCGGCTCCAGGAAGTCGCTGGAGCAAGCCGCTTTGACTTTCGAAAGCGCGATCACCCTGGTCAAGAACGAGGGGGACATCCTGCCGCTTTCCGGAACGGGGAAAAAGCTTCTCGTCTTCTCCTTGAGTTCGGACGCGGCCGATTACTATGCCGGCCGGCCGTTTATAACGGAAGTGCAGAAGCGCGCGCCCGAAACGGTCGGCGCTTATGCCGACTTAAAAACCGGGCAGGAATTCCTCGAAGAGGCGAAAACCAAGGCGGCCGATGCGGACGCTGTCATTTTCGCGCTGTTCTCAACGGTCAGCGCCAACAAGGGAAGCGTAGGGCTCGAGCCCCGCCATGTGCAGATAATCAAGGATGTCGTCGCGGCGGGAAAGCCCGTGGTGGTCGTTTCATTCGGCAGCCCCTATTTCCTCAGGAGCTTCCCTGAAGTGAGCGCTTATGTCTGCGCCTACCGGAACGCCACCGCGGCCCAGGAAGCGGCGGCCAAAGCCCTCTTTGGAGAAATCGAGGTCAAGGGAAAGCTCCCCGTCTCCATCCCCGACCTTTATCCGATCGGACATGGCCTTAACCTACTAAAAAAATAAGGCTTTACTTAATGAACCGCGCCTCGGCCCAGTCGGCGTGGTCGGATGCGTTCCCGTCGGCGCAATCGCTGACGTGAAGCTTCACCGTCATGTATTTGCCGATATCCAGAGCGACTCTCCGGGCCGGGTCATCCTTGGTCATATTTCCGCTCCGCCAGATGATCATGCCGTCGCCGTAAACCAGGAACTCGATCGTGCCCGCATCGCCCAGGCTGGCGGCGTCCACGCCGCACTCGGTCTCAAAGGTCCGGAACATGCCCGCCACCGGGTAGAGGATGTCTGAAGTCGCATGGGTGCCGATACCCCGCTTATAGACCCGGTTCCCGATCCTGAGGGGATTGCCCGTGACCGCCCGGTCCATTTGCGAAGTTCCCCAGCCTGAAGAAATGGATTCGGGCTCGATGTCCGAGAGATAGACTTCCGCGGGCACCAGCTGTTCCAGCCGCAACGAGGACGAAGCGGCTTTAGCGCTAACGGTCCCGTCGGACCAGACGCCGTAGACCGAAACTTCATGATCAGCCCCGGGCTTTAGATTTGAGATTTCGCAATAATTCACGGGCGTATAAATACGGGCTGAGCCATCCAGATGGACCATGTAACCCGCGCTCAAGTCATAGAGCGCGTTCCAGTTGACGAGCACCCGGTCCAGCGCCTTGAGCTGGAAGCGGATGTTGGCCGGCGCCTGGGCCGGGTATTGATAGGACTCGGCGGGCTCGAACTCCACTTCCCAAGTCGCCTCTCCTGTCAAATCAGGAGTGAAGCTCAGCGCGGCCCAGCCTTGGTAATTCCGGATGACAGCCTTTCCGGCGCTTGAATCAGCGCGTTTAACCTTCAAAGCCCGGCCCTTCCTGGGAAAGGCGAAGCGGAGCTCGTAAGGATCGTTTTTAACCATCAGGCTTTTTCCCCTGTAGGACGTTTTTGCGGCATCATAGACCAGGTCCCTGAGGTCCACCCATCCCTGGGTGATGTGCCGGGAAGTGGATATGAGCTGTGGCTTTTCCTCCGCCGGAACGAGGGCCAGCACGCGACAGCTGGCCGGGGCCAGCGTCACGTAGAACCCTTTCTCCCAGCAACCCAGGTATTCTTTGTTCCAAAAATCATAGACATGGACCAGGCCGCCTTCGGCGATCCCCAGGTCCTGCCACAGAAGCTCGGCGCCGGAGGACGAGCTCGGGCTGAAGTTGAAGCATCCTACGACGTCGTAATTCCTTCCCAAGTGGCTGATCTTCAAATCCCAGACCTTTTTGAAATGGCCGGCGGGGAAGAGGTCGAAGGGACGGATGTCCACGGCCGGATAGACCCGTTTCATGATCTCCACCCGGTCTTCGGGCAGGTCATACAGCCGGTCGCTGGACATCAGCGCCTGGCCGGTCAAGCCCTGCAGCGAAGCCCAGGCACGGGCCATATCCAGCGTCAGGGGATTGCGGAGCAGCATGACGTCAGGATCGGAATACCAGGCGATGTTGTGGAGGAAATAATTAGACATGGTCGCCCGAACGGCCACCTCAAACCCTTCCCAGGACGCGACGACATCGTCGCCGGTGCGAGAACCGTTCATGATCCCGACTCCTTCAAGGGGCACGCCCCAACTGCCGAGAAGGTAACGGTCCGCCCCGATGGCGTCCCGGATCGTCTGGAGAGATTTCCTGTAGAGTTCCACAGGATCCTCGCCAGGGTCGGCCATGAGATCTTTCCTGGATTTGAGCTGCTCGATCACAATGGGCTGGCCGTCGATCTTGAAATAATCAAAACCCCAGGTTTGGGACATTTTCAGGAAAAGGTTGGCGAGATAAGCCAGGGCTTCGGGCTTGGAGGGGTCGAGGAGGAAATCCCCCTCCCAGGTTTTCGAGGCGGAATTCCCTTCCTTATCCAGGAGGAAAGCCCCGGAAGAGCTCACCACTTCGGGGTTGCTCTGTCCGTGGGGCGCAAGCCAAAGCCCGGGTTTGAGCCCATAGCTCTTGACCTTCTGGGCGAGGGCCGCCATACCGCAGGGGAAACGTTTGTCGATGGTTGTCCAGTCACGGTTGTTGCCGGACCCGTGGCCCACGCCCTGCCAGCCATCGTCGAGTTGAAAATAGGTCGCCCCGAAATCCCTCAGGTTCGCGGCCAGCCAGGCGGCATTCTTCTCGAATTCCTGCTCGTTGATTTCCTGGTAATAATAAGTCCAGGAGCACCACCCCGAGGGCGGAAGTTTGAAGAAGGATTTGTTGATCGGCTTAAAGAACTTGATGTTGAGCTTTTCTTTGAAGTAATTCGGGATGACCGTCCCGTCCAAAAGCTTCACTTCATCCTGATCCGGGGAGAAAACTCCGTCGGCGATGGGTGTCCTGATCTCCCCCAGCGTCATGATGAAAAGCTCGGGATTCGAGCCATCCTTGATGCGGCAGGGAATAAGAGAAGGCCAGGCTTTAACCTCGCCGGCAAAGCTCGAGCCCTGCAACCCGTCTTTTTTCCCACAGGACTGGAAGGCCAGGGAGGAAGCCAGCCAGAGTGCGCAAAAACCCAAGACTTTCAAGCGTTTTCCCGACATGACAACCTCCTTCGCCTGAGCCCATTTTAAAGAAAAACCGTATGGCAAAAAATTCCCTTCCCTATATTTAGTCGGAAAAGCCGGTACAGGTTGATATTGTTGTCAAAAAAGGATATCTGGGGGTTCAGCCGGCCGGCCATCCGGCAAACGATTATATAAAAACGGGTGCCCTCAAAACGGAAAAGAACCTAAAAACGGAATAATTCACGACTCCGCGTGTCTTCAATCATCATGAAAAGAGAGAGGAGCGTCGCCTCTCGCCGTCCGGCTTGGCGCTCGGCCGGCCGCGAGGCCGCGGATTTTGACTTGAATGTTTGGGAGCGCGTATAATGCAACCGGATGAATGAAGCCATGATCGAGCTGAAAAGGATCACGAAAAAATACGGCGCCATCGCCGTGGTCAAGGATGTGAGTTTCAAAGTCTCACCCGGCGAGGTCCTCGGCTATCTGGGCCCCAACGGCGCAGGGAAGACGACGACCATCAAGATACTGGCCGGGCTTCTCGATGCCACCGACGGCGAAATCATCTGCGACGGCGTCAACATCAAAAAAGATATTATAGCTTTCAAGAAGCGTCTGGGCTATGTGCCCGAGCAGTCCGAAATCTATCCTCACCTCAGTGCCTATGATTACCTTCTTCTGGTCGGCCGGCTTCGCCAGCTCAAGGAAAAATCCCTCAAAGAAAAGATCGAACGTTTCATGGAGCTCTTCAGCCTGGCCGACGACATGCACGCCGCGATCTCGTCCTATTCCAAAGGGATGCGGCAGAAGGTCCTGATCAGCGCCGCCCTGCTCCACAATCCCGACGTCCTGCTCCTGGACGAGGCGCTCTCCGGACTGGACGTGACCACGACACTCATCGCCCGCGATCTCATCCGCCGTCTGGCCCTGGAGAATAAAGCCGTCATCTTCTCCTCCCACGTCCTCGAGGTCACGGAAAAAATCTGCTCCCGCGTTATCATCCTCCACAAGGGAACGATCGTGGCCAACGACTCGGTCGAAAACCTGAGGGTTCTGATGAAGGTCCCTTCCCTGGAAAAGATCTTCAGCCAGTTGGCCGTGGAGGTGGACACCGACGCCGTGGCCGGCAGCCTGGTCGAGGTCATGAAGCAGACGGCCTGATGAATCTCGAGGCTATCCCGGACAGGCTGACGGACTATCTCCGCGGCGAGGCGCGGCAGTTCGTCATCCTGACCCGTCACTTCTTCAACCGCTTCTTTATCAACGACATCGTCGCCTTCGAGGAACAGATGAAGGAGAAAACCATCGCCGCGATCGCCCTGCTGGGCGGCCTCTGCGGATACGTCGCCAATACCATCTTTTTCAAATATGCCAGCGAACTCTTCGGAGCGGACATCAGTCAGAGCTGGCTCGAGAAATGTTACTTCCTTTTCTTCGGCATGCTCCTCATGGGCTTTTTCACGGTCCTAGAGTGGGATGTCATCTTCCCGGATCGCCGGGACTACATGAACCTGGCGTCGCTCCCGGTGAAGATCCGGACCATTTTCGTCTCGAAATTCGTTTCGCTCTCGAGTTTTACCATTCTTTTCACCCTTGGTATTAACTCTTTTGCCGTCTTTGCCGTTCTCTTTTACCTTCCCAAATGGTACTCGAAAAGCGTCCTTTTCCTTCTCCTCTTCGGTGTCGTGCATATGGCAGTGTCCTTCGCCGCCAACTTCTTCATGTTCTTCGCCTTTATTTTCCTCCAAGGCCTCCTCATGACCGCGCTCGGTCCCGGATTGTTCCGCAGGCTTTCGTTGCTCGTCAGGTTCGCCCTGCTGACGGTCTTCGTTTTCCTTCTCATCGTCGCCGTGACCGAGTCGGTCGTGATTTTCCGGATTTTCGACACGCTCCCGGCGCTGAAAGAGAAAAACGCGGCGCTCCTCTATGCCTTCCCGCCCATGTGGTTCGCGGGGCTTTACGAAACACTTCTCGGCAACAGCGACCCCGTCTTCCACCGGCTGGCGCTCATCGCGGCGGCCTCGCTGGCCATTCCTGTTCTCGGCTTTTTCGCCGCGGCCTCGCTGAGCTACCGGCGTCATATCCGGAGGGCCGGG
>Ga0315288_10006342_pt1 | contig 15006 bp, 14 predicted proteins | sample YL17G11_20_MG_FD_203454 | JGI IMG/M metagenome (GOLD analysis project Ga0315288, IMG submission 203454) | Sediment microbial communities from Yellowstone Lake, YNP, Wyoming, USA - YL17G11_20 | ecosystem: Environmental > Aquatic > Freshwater > Lake > Sediment | place: USA: Wyoming | collected... | reverse complement strand
GGCAAACAAACCTAATGCTACTTTGTCAACGAACTTTCCGACCATTACGCGGCTATCGCAATTCTTAGCGTCCAGCGAAGTATTGAATGAAACTACCGCTCCTGCCATATATATAGTGGGATTTTAGAGCCGCACGGCGGCTGCCCCGCCTGACCGGGAAAATTTCAAAATTTTCATGTGCAAAAAAACTTGACATTGACAGGGAAAGGATGGTATTATTATACGCAGAATTGGTTGGTGGAGATGCACTCCCCGGGGATATTTTCCATATTTGACCCATAACCTCCTTATCCGGCGCAAGCCGGTTAGGGGGGGTCTCCTTTTAACCATGCCTCCTGCTTGGCTTCGGCTGGGTGGGAGGCATATTATTGATTAGGCTGTCAGACTATTAGACTGTTAGGCTATTAGGAAAAGATCGCCGCATTGGGCCTTTTTCCGCTAACAGTCTAGCGGTCTAATAGTCTCACAGCCTTACTTTTTCCTTGATTTTTGCCCGCCCGCCTATATCATAAACCCTCTTTATATAAACCTGCTTCCAGAAAAGTTACACGGGAGAACATGATGAAGATTGTTGTCTGCATGAAACGCGTGCCCGACACCGAGGCTAAAATAAGAATAGACGCCTCGGGAAAGGCCATCGAAACAGCCGGCTTCGAATTCGTGCCGAACCCTTACGACGAATACGCCCTGGAGGAAGCGGTAAAACTGAAGGAGAAAATCGCGGGTTCCGAAGTCGTGGTCCTCACCGTCGGCCCGAAGGACTCCGCCACGCAGATGCGCAAGTTTCTGAGCATGGGCGCGGATCGCGGCGTATTGCTCGTGGCGGATACCGCGAACCTCGATTCGTGGGCGACTGCAAGGCTCCTCGCCGACGCGCTCAAAACCATCGAGCACAACATCATCTTCCTCGGAAAACTCGCCACGGACACCTACGATTTTTCCATGGGCGCGCAGTTGGGCCAGATGCTCGATCTGCCCGTGGTAACTCAGATAGTAAAATTCGCGGAAAACAACGGCAAGGTAGTCTGCGAGCGCGAAGTCGAAGGCGCGAAAGAGGTCGTGGAGGTTGCCCTCCCCGCCATATTCACCGCCGAGAAGGGCCTCAACGAACCGCGCTACCCCAAACTGCCCGACATTATGAAGGCCAAGAAAAAGCCCATCGAAGAGCGCGCCGTCGCCGTTCCGCCGTCGAAGGTTACTGTTATAAGGATGGACTATCCGCCCGGCCGTCCGCCCGGAAAGATAGTCGGAACAGGCGTCGAAGCGGTGCCCGCGCTTGTCAATCTGCTTAAAAATGAAGCAAAAATCATCTGAGTGGAGGCAGCAATGGCCCAGGATATCCTAGTATATTGCGAACAAAACCAGGGCGCTTTCAGAAAGGCCGGCGTTGAAGCGCTGCACAAGGCGAGCGAAGTCGCCCCGATGTATCGGGGAGGCAAGGCGATTGCCGTCGTAATCGGTTCCGGCGTTTCCGCCCTCGCCCCCAAGACGGGAGAGTACGGCGCTGCAAGGGCCATCGTCATCGAAAATGACGCCCTGAAAAACTTCAGCGTTTCCGGCTACAGCCAGGCGTTCGCGGCGGTCACGAAAAAGATTCAGCCCGCCGCGATTTTCCTCCCCGCCACCACGCAGGGCAAGGACCTCGGCGGCGCGCTCAGCGCGCTGCTTGAGACCGGCCTTGCCGCGGACTGCACGGAAATCAAGGTGGACGGAGGAAAACTGCTCGTGACCAAGCCCATCTATTCGGGCAAGGTTTACGCGACCGTGCAGTTCAACTCTTCGCCGGCGATTCTTTCGCTCAGGCCGAACGTCTTTCCGGCGGGCAATCCCCACGCGGGAAAGACCGCCGAAGTGGAGAAGATGGACGTGGCCGTCACGCCGCGCGAATCCGTCAAAGAAGTAATCCCCACCGGCGGCGGCAAGAAAGAGTTGACCGAAGCCGACATCATCGTCAGCGGCGGCCGCGGAATGAAGGGGCCGGAGAACTACGCCATCCTTGAAAAACTCGCGGCTCTTCTGAACGCCGCGGTCGGCGCGTCGCGCTCCGCGGTGGACGCGGGCTGGCGGCCTCATTCTGACCAGGTCGGCCAGACGGGCAAGACCGTTTCGCCGAAACTTTACGTGGCATGCGGCATTTCCGGCGCAATCCAGCACCTTGCGGGAATGCGCACGTCCAAGTGCATCGTTGCAATCAACAAGGACAAGGAAGCGCCGATTTTCCAGATTGCCGATTACGGGATTGTAGGTGATCTATTTGAAGTTGTCCCCGCCCTTATGGAAGAATTGAAGAAAGTCCTTTGAGAAAAACCAATCGGGCTAAAGTGGGAAAGCCGCTCGCATGCGCGGGCGGCTTTTCTATTTGCGCGATGGACTATTGCGCGGGCGCAACGCGCGCGGCTTGGCATGCGCCGGGCCGCCCCAGCAATAACGCGAAGAGAAGAACCGCCACGCCGCTGAAGTGCATCGCCAGTCTCAACGTCACGTATTTCATCAAATCCTCCACAGTCCACGGCGGCGGCGTCACGAGCAGCACCAAAAAATAAACCGATACGTGAGCGGCCAGAACAAGACTTATAAATAGAGTGTTTCTCTGGAAAACCCTGCCCATGAACAAGACACATGCAACAACAAGAACCGGCCAGAACAGCGTCCATCCGCTTACGCCGCCCATGCCTCTCTTCCCCACCAGTTCCAGCGGCGTCATGCCGTCAACCGCGTATGTGAGAACCGTCCCGGCATTGTGTTCGAGACCGTACTGGATGCGGTCAAGCGTAAGTTGCCGCGGGTAATTCGCGTCAATCGCCGGCAGCCCCGCCCGCCACACCAGCCACGGCGCAGACAGGACAAATACCAGCAGGGGCAGGAGCAAAAGCCTGACGACTTGCCGCCTTTGCACCGTCGCCCCGCCGATCAGCACAACGAACAATGCAACGAACGATACGATGACCGCTATGGCAAGCCCTTCATTCTTCGTGAAAACCGCGGCTGACAAGAGAATCGCGGCCGTAATCAACGTCAGGAATCTCGAACGCCTCTCTTCGCCCGCCAGCGCCTCTCCGGAAAGCCATCGCAAAAGAATTATCACCGCAAGAGTGTAAAAGAAAACAAGCGGCAGGTCCGCGTAGCCGCTCGATGCCGATCCCTCGCTGAGACCGCCCCAGTTGTAAATCAACGGCAGAAATGTCGCGAACACCGCCAGCAGCGCGATCGCCGCAATCGGGCCGAGCCGGCGGCGCAGTTCCGAGTAAACGCACATCAGCAGGCAAACGTAAAACGCCGGGAAAAGCAGTTTCACGCGCAGGTCGTCAACTCGCCCCATGAAAGCGTAGGAATACGTTTCCAGGATCGGCACGAGCAGCGGATAGTTCGGGTGCTGGTGCACCTGCGACTCGTCATGGAAGTCGGGCGAATAGAGAGACTCGTAATAAAGTATCTTGGCCTTGTATCCCCAAATCTGCCTGGCGTCGCCCATGAGGGGGAGTTGCTGGGAATCGTGGAACACCGCAACGACCAAGCCGACGATGACGGCAAGAAACACAATCTGCACAATGCGCGCAAACAATCCCCGCCGCAACGCAAGCCCTCTGAACGGTGCGGGGCGCGGCTTTCGGCGGAATGCCGCGAACAGTCTCTCGCAAAACAAGGCCGCCGCCGGGAAGACGCATACCAGCACGGCCAACTCGTGAGTGATTCTCCCGCCCGCAAGAAAATAAATGAACAACAGCCACGCGACCGCGAAGCAGCCCGCGCCGAACATCAGCGGAAGCCTCAGCCAGAACTCGATTCTCTTCCCGCCGAAAAGCACAAGCAGGGCCAGCCTGCCCCACAGGAATATCGAGATTATGACCAATATCATGTCAATCATTTCAGCACGTTTCCGTTCTCATCGTATGCCATGGTTTTGAGGTTCTCGACGCCGCCCGTCACGCCCCAGGTAAACACGACCGTCCTTTTGACCGGTTCGCCCGGCCGCCGGGAATTGAAGTCCCTGATAAGCCATAGAATCCGCTCTTGACTCGGCGACTTATAGCCTCCCACCACAATGCAGCGCCCTTTGTAAGCGACCGGCGCCTGCCTTTCCGGAGCGGAAAGCGGCAATTTATCAGGCGCTCCAGGAAATGAACGCTTATGATACGCGGCGTAGGCGAGTTCACGGAAATCATAGTCGCTCACAAGCACGAGCAATGTGGCGCCTTCGGGCGTCCGGTCAACTTCGTCGGCGATTTTCAGCGCAATCTCGTCGGCTTTTTGCGGGGCAAGCGCCTGCGGGTTCCATGAAAGATAAATGCCCTTGAGGCCGTCCAGCAAGGCGAAAACGGTCATGCCCGCCAGCATTATCAGAAGCGACAGCCGCCGCGCGGAAAATGAATGCGCGTCGCTGCGGGTATTGCGGCAAAATTCTTGCATGCGGTTTTCCAAAGGATTTGACCCTCGCGGAAGAACCATGCTCACTCAATGCGGGATATTCTAATGCCATTCGCCCATAACGCAAGAACCAAACGCCGCCAAATATCCGTTGACATTCCGCCGCCGCAGTGTTACCATTATTAAAAATGTGCTACGCATGGAGGAGGCCATGGAACATAAACTGACCCGATTCGGCGTGTCCACGCCGGAGACCCTCATTGCGCAATTCGATCATCTCATCGAAAAGCGCGGGTATTCCAACAGGTCCGAGGCGATCCGCGACCTGATACGCGACGCCATTGTTCAGGAAAGAGTGGCCGCGCCGAAAGGCAGCGTCGTCGGCGCGCTCACCCTCGTGTATTCTCATCTCACGCGGGAACTCGGCGACCGCCTCACGGAATTGCAGCACAAGGATCACGGGGCGATCATTTCTTCCCTGCATGTGCACCTTGACGCGCACAACTGCCTGGAGGTGATAATCCTCAAGGGCAAGGCCGCGCGCGTCAAAAAGATCGCCGACAGCCTGATAAGCATGCGCGGCGTCAAGCACGGGAAACTTTCGCTCACGGCGGCCTGAAGTACGCGGCCGGCAAGGCTACTTTGTCAACTTCGTCAAAGCGCATGACGGACCGGTCGGGTTTTCGCCAGGGTCAGACCAACTATTCTACGACTGGTCCGCCCGTCCTGCGCTCCGCCCCGATCAAATCGGGGGGGTCTGACCCGTCGCGGTATGCACGCTGGTCGATGCATCGGATCGTACCGGAGTTGACAAAGCAGCAGCAGTAAGAATGTTTAATGGAGAACGACGATGCACATACCGGATGGATTTGTAAGCGCGCCGATCAACATCGCGGCCGCCGCCGCAAGCGTTGCGGTGATAGGATACGCCCTGAAGCGCACGGGCGAGTTCCTTGACCAGAAAAAAATACCGCTCCTCGGCGTCGTGGCGGCATTTGTTTTCGCCGTGCAGATGCTCAATTTCCCGGTGGCGGCGGGGACCAGCGGCCATTTTGTGGGGGCGGTGCTCGCCGCCGTCCTGCTCGGCCCGTTCGAAGCCGTGCTGGTGATGGCTTCAGTTCTCGTATTGCAGTGTCTGATGTTCGCCGACGGCGGAATAACCGCGCTCGGGAGCAACATCTTCAACATGGGCATGGTCGGCGCGCTTGTCGGGTATGTCGCCTTTAAGGGGCTGCGGGCGGTTCTGCCCGGGAACAAAAGCGGAATGCTTGCGGCGGCTGCAATCGCCGCGTGGGTCTCCATTGTCGCGTCCGCGCTGTCGTGCGCGGTGATGCTCGGCGCGTCCGGAAGATACCCGCTTGAACTCGCAATCCCCGCGATGACGGGCGTTCACGCGCTTATCGGCATCGGCGAAGGCGCGATAACGGCGGCGGCGCTGGCGCTGGTGACGGCGGCAAGGCCCGACCTTGTCCGCGCATTGCGGCGCTCCGGGGGCGGTGAGGGGGAAAAACCCGCTGTCGCGGGCGCATGGGGCTTTGCGACCGTCGGGTTGGGAGTTGCGCTTGTGCTGGCGGCCACGCTGTCGCCTTTCGCATCCGGCGATCCGGACGGCCTTAAGAAAACCGCCATAGAGGAATCTGCGCGCCAGATCGCGGAGGCGGCGAAGGCCGAACTTTCCCGTCCCGAAGTTTCACGCATAACGATTTCAGCCAATCCCGCCGTGGCGGAAAATCTTGAAAAAGAGAACGGCGCGCCGCGCGCAATTCTCGCGCCGGCGGGCGCCGACGCGCTTGAAAAGATAAAAATTGAAAAATCGGACGAGATGGAAATTTTCGCGGGACGCATCGAGGCGACGGACGCCTCGGGCGCCACCCGCGTGAGAGAATTCGAGCAACAAGGCCAGGTCTGGAAGCACTCCCCTATTCCCGACTACGAAGCGGGGCCGGGCAAGAGCAACTTCATAAAGGCGGGCCTCGCCGGGCTTATCGGGACGCTGCTGGCGTTCAGCCTGGCGTTCGCCGTCGTCAACATGATAAGAGGGCGCAAGCGTTGAAGCACTCATTTCTGGACAAGTACAGCGACCTCGACAGCGCCGTGCATCGCATCGACGCGCGGGTGAAGGCGCTTTGCGCGCTGGGAATGATTGCCGCGGTTGTCACCACGCCTGTTGAGCGCGTGCTGCCTTTCGCGGCGTACTTTGCGATACTGGCGAGCGTGTTCCTTCTGTCCGGGATACCCCTGCGGCATATCCTGGCAAGGCTCCTCATCGTCGCGCCGTTTATATTGCTCTTCGCGGTGATTGCGCCTTTCGTGCCGCATTATTCCGGCGAAGCGGGGCATCGCGTCGGGGTTCTCGGCCTCAGGTATTACCCTTCCGGAATCACGATGCTGATTTCCGTCACGGCAAAAGCGATGGGAGGCGTCCTGTGCATCGTCGCGCTGACATCGACGACGCCTTTCAGCGAACTCCTGCGGGCGCTTGAGCGGCTGCGCGTGCCGAAATTCTTCCTTGCCTTGCTGAGTTTCGCCTACAGATACCTTTTCATCTTCATTGATGAATTTGAGCGAATGAAACGCGCGCGGGACGCGCGATCCTTCGGCGGCAAGAGGTGGTGGCACATGCAGGTCCTGGGAAGAATGGTCGGCACAATGTTCCTTCGGAGTTTCGAGCGCGGTGAGCGCGTTTACGGCGCGATGGCCGCGCGCGGGTTTGACGGGGCGTTCCGCAGCATAAGACCGCTGAGGATAGACGCGGGGGATGCCGCGACCGGCGCGGCTTTTGCGGCGCTGGTGGCGGCGGCGTGGCTTGCACTGTGAAAGGCGGCAATGAGCGCGGCAATAGAAATCTCGAATCTGCAATACTCGTATCCTGACGGGCGGGCGGCGCTCAGGGGGCTTAGCCTGCGCGTTGAGCGGGGCGATTCGGCGGCCATAGTCGGCCCCAACGGCGCGGGGAAATCAACGCTGCTCCTTCATCTGAACGGCCTGCTGCCGCCCCAAAACGGCTCGGTGAAAATCCACGGGATGCCCGTTGCCGCGGAAAATTTCAAGGAAATCCGGCGAAGGGTCGGGCTTGTGTTCCAGAACCCGGACGACCAACTTTTCTGCGTGAGCGTGTTCGACGACGTCGCGTTCGGCCCGTTGAACCTTGGACTAGGCCCCGAGGACGTGAGGGACCGCGTGTCGGAAAGCCTTGTGGCCGTCGGGATCTCCGGCTACGAGGAACGCAGCCCTCATCACCTGAGTTTCGGCGAGAAAAAACTTGTCGCCATCGCCACGGTGCTGTCGATGCGGCCGGACATACTTGCATTTGACGAGCCGTCGTCGAACCTCGACCCGCGCGCCAGTTATGCTCTCATGGAAACGATAAACGCGCTAAAGGCGACGAAACTCATCGTCACGCACGATCTCGCCTTCGCGCGAGCCACCACTAAGCGCACCGCCGTGATAAATGAAGGGCGCATCGTTGCTGAAGGCCCCACGGAAAGAATTCTATCCGATGCCGCGCTCCTGCGGGCAAACGGCCTTGCGGCTGATGTCCATGCCTGAAGCCAAATATGCTCCCACATTCCGCGAAAAGATGCTAGGATACCGGTTTAACTTGCGGTGCAAACGGAGACGGCGCAGAAACGTATCATTAAGATTACATCCTCCTTGCCAAATCACTTGGGAGAAAACCGATGAGATTGCTTTTATGCGGGCTGATGATGCTTTTCCTTGCGGCGGGCTTGCTGATTCTTGTTGCGCCGGCGTATGCGGATGAACCGCAGAAGGCCAATCCGCCGGAACAGAAGCCGGACGAGGGCATCAAGGTCAAACTGATCGCCCCCCACCAGAAGGACGAGAACTTCCAGGTAATCTCGGCGGGCAACGTGAAGGTATTTTACATGGAAGGCTGGAAGGACGCGGCGGAGAAGATGGCCGAACAGACCGATGAGTGCATCAAGAGCGCGCTCGGCCTTGTTTCCATCGAGCCGCAGGGGACGTGCGAAATAACGCTCCGGCCCATCACCCTCGAAAAAGGCGTACTGCCCGGCTCCATGCAGTCCACAGACCTGAACCGGAGAATCATGTCGTGGCCGATGGCCGTTCCGGAGGGCGGGGCGGCGGACTTCTCGCCGGACGCGCTTGAAACGAAACGGAATATTCTCTCGGCTGCGTCGCACACATGCACGATGGCGATGCAACTGGCGCAACCGGACGCGGCGGCGAGCGACCCGAGATGGTTCGTCGAGGGCCTCTCGCTGTACCTCAGTTCCAGGATTGCCGTGCAAATGGCGGGAAACGACGCGGCAAACGTGAAGGAACTGTACAATATGGAATACTCCGACAAGATCCTGGAGCACTACCGCGACAAACTGCTGGACTGGAACACGCCGTCGGACGGCGCCTGGGCCTACGGCGCGGGCTGCGCGCAGATGTTCGTCGAGATTGAAAAGATGTTCGGCGCGGATGCGATTAAGAAGATCGGGTCGGGTTTTGCGCAGGCGGAGAAAGTTGACAAGGATTCCCTGGTAAAAATCATCAACGACGCCATCGGCGCGGACCTGATTGAGTTCCTCGGCAAGTATGAAGCGCCCAAGTACCCGCAACTCGGCGTGGGGGCGGACGCGGAATACAAGGGGTCCGGCATCCGCGTCGCCTCGGTGATGCCGAGGACCGCCGCCGCCAAGGCGGGATTCGCGGCGGATGACATAATTGTCAAGGCCAACGGCAAGGAGATTAACGCTGTTGCGGACCTCCAGGCGATTGTGAGGGAGGTCAGCGTCGGCGGGGAACTGAAGGCGAATGTAAAGCGCGGGGACAAAGAGATTGAACTTACAGCAACGATTGGGGAGCCCGCATTTAACTTCCCGCCGGACCCGGAGCCTAAAAAGGCCGAACCAAGCAACCCGGTGGACGAATATTAATGGCATTGGGCGGATTACCTGTTACAATGTACCCCCTTAGCGGAAATGATGCCGAATAACCCGAAAGAAATTTCCAAGAGTCTTTTAAACCCTTTTTCCGGAGAACGAACATGAAGTTGCAGACCGGCGGAATGATGCTTTTAGTTTTTGTTTTTGCGGCAGGCATTGGATATGCGGTTGATCCGCAGCCGGCACAGCCGCCCGCTCAAGGCGAGAACCCCCCGGCGCAGCCGCCGGCACAACCTCCTGCGGACGAATCGATGGCGCCGTACACATGCACTGTGGGTCATGTTACCGTCACCGGCACGAAGCCGTGGAAGGACGTGATTGATAAACTCGCGGCGAAGATAAACAAGGCGCTTGACGGGCCGATAGCGAAGTTCGGGCTTGAAACGAAAGCGTCGATTCAGTTCGGACTGGCGCCCATGCCCGCGGAGAAGGTAGCAGAAGTCACGTCGGTAGTGATACCCACGGAGCAGGACAGTACGGTGCATTATGTGATGGCCGTGGCGGAAGGCACGCAAGACAAATTCGATATCAACAGCATGACGACCGCAGCACAGATTTACCTGTGCCTGAACGTTGCGTACGCTATGGAAATACCGGCGGTCCAGCCTGAAGTGCTTAAGAGTTATCCCAAGTGGTTCTGGCTCGGCTTCACCGCTTATTGCGGCATGCTTGCCGCCCAAGACCTGGCGGGCGATGAGTCGTACAGGCTTTACAACAGCCTTTTCGGCGAGAAGAAACTGGAACTCTTCAATGAGAAACTGCTGACGTGGAACTGGAAGGAAAAACTACAAACCGACGAATACTTCGGCAGGGTGTGCGCGGAGATTTTCATACAGATAGAGAAGCAGTTCGGCCCGGATGCGCTGGTCAAGATAGGCCAGGGACTCGCCGCGGCCCCGAAGGCCGACAAGGATGCACTTGTCAAGGTAATCAGCGACGCGATCGGACAGGATTTCGCCGCGTGGCTGAAAAACTTCAAGTGCACGGCAAAGTACCACGTGATTGGCTTCAACGCGGACGGGCAATATACGGGGCCGGGCGTCAAGGCCGCCTCAATTACTCCGGATTCAGCCGCCGCGGAAGCGGGCTTCCAGAAGGACGACATTATCGTCAAGATTAACGGAACCGAGATAAGGGACAATCCGCAGTTGGGCCATGTGCTTGCCGGGATCGGCGTCGGCGGCAAGGTTGTGGCGACTGTGAAGCGCGGGGACAAGGAAATAGAACTCACGGCGACGTTGAGAGAGCGCACGGTGTTCACGTTCGACGTCAGCGAGTTCCCGACTCCCCCACCGCCTACGCCGCAGTCGGAAGAAGGGGAACCGCGCGCCTAGCATCATGTCGCGGTCTTTGTCCGGCCACGGCTGAAAAATGTTTAGGAGAGACGGCATGAAAGCGATTACAGTTGCTTTTATTGTTTTTGTATCAGCGCTCGCCGCGGGCTTCGCCCATGCGCAAGGCCCGGCGGCGGGAGCGCCTCCGAAATTCGTCCAGCCCGCCGGGCCGGGAGAGAAGTTCATGGACCTTGCAGTCGGCAACGTCAAGGTCCTTTATACCGAGGGCTGGACCGACGCGGCCCGGAAGATCGCCGAGAAGACCGACGGCCTTCTCAGGGCAGGCCTCGCGAAAGTCGGCGTGCAGCAGCCAAAAAGCGCAATTGAGATAACCCTGCGGGCTGTTGTGCCGGATGACCTTGTGCTGTGCATCCCTCAAGAACAGCCGGACCTGCAGAAAAGCAGCATACGGTATCCGATCGCCGTGCCGGAAGGCGGCGCTGATGCCTTCACCCTGGACGACATGCGCGTCAAGGGGAGCATCCAGAGCATTCTCAATTACGCTTTCCTCTTTGACATAATAGCGTCCAATTCCGACAGCATCCCCAGCAACCCGCGCTGGTTCCTCTTCGGCCTTTCCACGTACCTTGGCGCCGGGGCGGCGAGGGAATTGGCGGGCGATGACGCCGGGAAACTTGTCCAGACGCAGTGGGGCGACAAGGTGCTTGAAAACTACCACGACCGGTTGTTGAAGTGGACCGATAAGAAGCCCGGCCCACATGACAAGGCATACGTGCTCGGCTGCACGCAAATGTTCATCGAGATCGAAAAGAAATTCGGCCCCGAGGCGATTGAGAAGATAGCCGCCGCTTACGCCAAGTCGCCGAAGGTCGATACCGACTCGGTCGTAAAGATAATCAGCGAGGCCATCGGGCAGGATTTCGTCGAATTCCTCAAGTCTTATGTATCTCCTAAACACCCGACGCTCGGCGTAATCGCGGACAAAACGTTTGCGGGGCCGGGCGTGAAGGTTCTCGACGTGCAGGCGGAAACCTGCGGCGCTGCGGCGGGATTCGCCCCCGGCGACATAATAATGAAGGTCAACGGCGAGGAACTCAAAGACGCGGAAGCGCTCAACACGCTCATTAACAAGGCCGGCACCGGCGATGCTCTGAAAATGACCGTAAAGCGCGGAGACGCGGAGGCGGAACTCAACGTGACCCTCAGCGAGCCCGTCTTCCAGTTCCCTCCCGCGCCCGGCGAGGAAGTGGCGCAGGGGCAGCCGCAAGGCCCTTCGCCGCTGACCGAAGAAGAGATACTGGACGCCTTCAAGAACGGTCTGAAGCAGAGCGGCTTCACGCAACAACAGATTGACCTGATGTTCAAGTATATCGAAGGCACAAAGCCCGGCGGGCCGCTCGGCGTTGACTTGGAGACCGGAAACAAGATGGTCGAATACCTCAAGATGAAGGGCTTCTCCGAAATACAGGCTCGCATGCTGGTAACGGTCTTCAAACTCAAACCTGAGGGCATAAAGGAAGCCATCGCGGAAGTAAACAGGATAAACGAGGCCAACAAGGACGAGAACATCACCCCGGAGCAGCTGCTGGAGAACCTCGGCTGGCCAAAGGACGCGGCACAGTTGGTGGTGATGATGATGCGGCAAAAGGGCATGACCGACGAGCAGATTAAGGCTGACATCCGGGCGGGCAAATTCCAAAAACCCGGCGAAGGGGGATTCCCAATGCCGATGCCGCCGCCAAACATGCCGCTGCCCCCGGGACAGCCGTAGCAGGCTTGCCAAAAGACAAAAAAAACACGGGCCTTACGCGATTGCTGTAAGGCCCGCGGTTTTTTAGGCCACCATACATATCCCGGTCCGCACAGGCGAGCCGGGATATCGTTGTATTGCGAATCGACGGAATTACTTCTTCGCTGCGGGCTTCTTGGCCGCTTCCTTTGCCGGCGCGGCGCCCTTTGCGGCTGCGGCAGGAGCAGCGCCCTTTGCGGGGGCTGCACCCTTGGCGGGCGCGACTCCAGCGGCGAGCGCGGCTTCGGCGGCGACTTCAGCGCCCTCAGCGCCTTCAGCCTTGGCTTCTTTTTTGCCCTTCTTGCGGAGTTTTATGCTGAGGACCTTCGGCAGGCCGAATACCGACCTGCTCTCGTCCCACCGCCCGTCCTCCAGCAGTTTCTTTATTCTCTCCGCGCGGCTCAAGACGTTGCGGTGCTTCGTAAGCGTGCTTTTTGCCACAAGGCTTTTGTGCAGTGACATCTGAAACTTCCTCACTTAAACGTCCGGTATTGCGATGCCGGGCTTTCGCCGGCGCCTGCTATGCTTGCTTGAAAATCGCCTCTCCCGCCTTTACCCCCAACTCATCCGCCACACAAGGGCACTTCGCAAGGACGAGATAGAACAACCTGCCGCCGAATTTCCCGTCACGCGCGTACTCGTCAAGCGTCTCATAGTTCGCCTGGCCTTTGCTGATTATCAGATCCGCGCCGCGGAAAACTTTCCAGAACTCGAGCGAACATCTCCCAAGAGGAAGGCCAAGGGCGTCCGTTCCCGGATCCACCATCCGCGCCACCCTGTCAATCCCCGCCTGCCGCGCGTCTTCAGCGGTTACGTCGTTGATTACGGGAGTGCGCCTCACGACGCACGTAACTTCCACGCCTGTGAGATGCTCGATTAGAAGCCTGTCAAGCACGACCTCGCCCGCATTGTCGAGCACATACACCAGATTACGCGCTTCAGCCAGCATCTTGCGGAACTTTGGCGAATCGTCGATGCCCAACTCCCGCTCTAAAACCGTCTTGACCGTGGCGTCAAAATCATATTCCGGGCCGATTCCGGTGTCGATGACGTTCGCGGCGACGGCGAGTTTTATTGCGGTCTTCAGCGGATCCTTGCTCTCCCTCACCAGCCGCGCAAACTTCTCGTAATGCCCGAGCATCCGCTCGTTCTGCTCGCGTTTCTGCCGGGCGAAAGGGTCGGCCACGCCGAGAATTTCATACGCGCGCATGAGGCAGTCGAAACTCACCTCGCCCGGACTGCGGTTCACGTCGGTGGTTGACAGGACCTTCGCCGCGTCAGCGAGCACCGCCATGATCTTCGCGTCGTCCTTCGTCACCAGATTTGTCGCGGAGAGCACCTGCCTTAGAACGCACGGGAAACAAACTGGCTTCGCTAACACTGCGCTCGGCTCTCCTCACAAAACAGACAGAAGGGACTAACGCCCCTTCTGCTTGATGCACCTGTCCGGAAAATCCCGTTACGGCCTCGGCAAAGCAAGACCATCCTCGTATGCGTGCTCTTCCCCGACCAAATATTTCTTATATTCCTCCGCGGACTGCTTTGTCTTGAAGCGGCCCAGATAAAGCACCCATTTCGAAGACGCCGGATCCGGCTTGCCCGCCACGTTGGGATAACCCTTGTCCTTCAGAGCGCTCACCAACTCCTCAATGCCGGCCCTGGTGCTCGTCATCAACTGAAGGCAGTAAATTCCCTCGCCGTCGTCCGGCCTTCGAGCCGCGGGCTTCGCGGTCTTCTCGGCCGGATTCTCCGGCGTAACAACCGCGGTCGCTACGGCCGCCTTTTCCTGCCAGGCCTGCGCGTCCTTTCTCCCGACGCTCTTGCCGGCGGAATATCCCCACACAAACGCGATGACGAGAAGCCCCATCATGAACAGGGTCACGACCATCGCGACGTCATACTTCACCACAAGGGCCTTACCGCGATAATGCCCGATGACGCCCCTGCCGGGCTGCAGAGGCTGCTTTGCGGACCTCACTTCCGCCAGCGGGGCGGCGGAAGGTTGTGTCAAGGCCTGTGACGCAGCCGGCGCAACGGGCTTGTTCTGCGCTTGCTTTTCGCCTATCCCGCCGAGAAGCAGCGTAGGACGCGGCGCAACGGAATTCGGCTCCACCGGAGTAAATTTCTTCGTCTCCGCCGGCGGCTGCTTCTGCGCCTTCGCCGCCGTTTGCGCACTGCGTTCTCTGAGCACCTCAAAGAGCTTATAAGCGTTTCCACCCTGCTTCATTTCGATTCTCCTGACAGGCGAAAGGTAGCGCGCCTCTCAGCCCCCTCGGAAACTGATAAGAAACGCCATGCGTGATGGCATGATTATACCAGCGAAGAGTCGCCAGTCAAGCACAAAACGTGCCGGCCCCTCGCATCACTTATCTTCCTCCCCGGGCGCGAGATAATCGCGAAATCCCTGCGTGCATGCGGCAAAGAGCATCTGGCAATCGCCGTATTTCGGGTCCTTGCGAAGCATCTCCAGCGCCCTCGTCGAACCAAGTACGCTTGCGGCGGTCGACCAGGCATCGGCCGTCATGCCATCCCTGGCGATTACGGTGACGCTGGCCGCGCCTTCCACGGGCATTCCGGTCCGCGGGTCGATAATGTGCGAATATCTGTGGCCGTCTATCACAACGAACCGTTCGTAATC
>Ga0315288_10006341_pt1 | contig 15009 bp, 14 predicted proteins | sample YL17G11_20_MG_FD_203454 | JGI IMG/M metagenome (GOLD analysis project Ga0315288, IMG submission 203454) | Sediment microbial communities from Yellowstone Lake, YNP, Wyoming, USA - YL17G11_20 | ecosystem: Environmental > Aquatic > Freshwater > Lake > Sediment | place: USA: Wyoming | collected... | reverse complement strand
CTACTAGGTATTGCCATTTCTTTAAATAATATATTATTATGGGGTGGTAGTTGTTGTTGTGGTAGTAGAATTTATACTATTAGCAGTCACTTTAATAAGTAACTCTAATTGTTTAGAGATTTGCCATAATAGGTTATCTTCTGTTCCCCAACCTATGCCTCTTGATGGTATAGCCATTTGTTTAAATTTTATTTGTTATACAAAAATACGTATTTTTTAACATTAGTATATGATTTTCACCAAATTAAAATAACAAAAATAGTTAGAACGAGTCTAACTAGATTAATTATTTACATCTAATGTTATTGTAAGTATCCCTAGATACAATATATATGTGTTGTAATTATATTTCTCATCAGCATGTAAGACATCCCATCCTACAGCAAATCTATCGTGAGGCCAATAGAGAGCGAATGTTAATTCCCAATCCATTTTATCCCTGTCCATTATAAAGCTTCTTGTAATTCTTAGAAGACTTAAGTTTAGATGTCTGTGATTTAGCGTGCACACCTGGTCTGCTCACTTTGATTTTTACCTTCTTTTCTGAAGTGTTGGTTTGTTTTGCCATGTTAAAATAAGTTATATTCTAGAATGATTCCATACCCTGGTGGGTTGTTTGGTTGTACAAAGTATTGTGCTCCTACACTGAATCTAACAAACTCAAACATGAAGTTTGTATATAATGTAGGTTCTCTTAATGTAAACTGTGTTGATTGAACACCAACATATCCATGTATTTCTAAAGGCTTCTTGCTCTTGATAATCTCTTTTTGTATATCAAGCATTCCCTTCTGATAGAATATGATAGAATCTTTTATATCTAATTGATTCTTAAATTGAATCTCTTTGTTCTGATAGTTCTTGATTCTTATCTCTTGCTCTTTGAGAATATTCTTAGCAAAGTCATAACGTACAAGATCAGAAACAACCTTCCTAGAAACAGTTTCACTAAGGGTAACGACAGAATCATTTTTCTGGGTAACGTTCTGTGAAATAGCTTTGCAGCCCACTAACAGGCAAGCTATCAATAATCCTAATTTGTACATATTCTTTTTCTTTAATGGTTTTAATTCTATTGACAATCACTGTGTCTATCTTAGAAAGACTATCAATCAGCTTAGCAGCTTCATGATCTCTTTGTTCTAAGTAAATGATTTTACCCTCTAACTTTTCAGTTTGTTCTAACAATACAGCAGTCTTTTGTTGACTATATAGTGTAAAGAATATCCAGATAACGGTGATGATCACCGCTAAGTACTGTTCTCTTAAATAATTTAGCACCTTTATCATCACTTATTTATATGGTAAATAACTTGTTTTACCTGCTGATTTAACAGCTCTTAATATTTGCTTACGTTGTTTACCAGTTGATTCATATGATACATGAACCCAGTCAGGATTAATTTTATTTCCAAATTCCCAAATTAACTGATCAAAGTTTAAGTTATCTTTGATATAGTTAAATATTTGTGCATTAGTAATATCTGTTCCATCCATATCAATATCAATAGCTTCACCAGAACAATGCTGACTAGTTAAGCTACTTCCTTTGATCACCTTATTCAAAGCTAAACTTCTATAACCAGAAGAAATATGAATAGGTTTACTAAAATGATCTCTAATTGGTTGAAAAATGTTTTCAGCTAACTTTTTAAAGTTTTCAATGTGTTCAGGAGTAGGCATATTACTTATCCCAAATCTTTTTGCAGAGTCACTTCTTGTTACCTCTACTAATGATAGGTTTTTTGATAGTTGCATAATTTATTTTTTAAAATATAATTTAGATTCTGCTTCTCTTCTTGCTACAAGACCTTTTAAAGTTTTTCCTCCTGCCTTTACCCATTTCATAAATTCTAGTTTAATAGTTTCATCTTCTGGGTTAGCGTTAACTTTCTTTAGTAGAGTGGAAGACTTTAAATTTGCTGGACCTAAGTTGTAAGCAAACGATACTAATGCATCAAATTGATTTTGATTAATGTCATCTCTGCAATAACTATCTACATACTTCTCAAAACTAACAAGCATATGTTTTAATAACTCAACTGATTCTGTTTCACTAAGAGCTTTATCAGTCATAGTTACTTTCTTACCATTAGGATAGAATGTTGCTCCATATCCAATTGTTGGTATACCTGCTGGACATTTATATGGAGCTGATTTAAAACCTTCAAAAGTTTTAATCATTTCAATACCTGCTGTTCCTGTTTTAGTTATCTTCATTATTGTTTATTCTTAGTAAATTTATCAATTGATGTAAGTCCTAATGCACCAAATGCAAATAAAGCTACAGACTCTACAAGAATGTCTGAAGGCTTAATTGATTCATGACTAAATGTGTTAGCAATTAAAGATGCTACAAGTGCAACAACACATAGAAGTCCTGCTACACGTTTTGATGAAACTCTAGTTGTTTCATCACTTACTAGTTCTTTCCAAAATCCCATAATTATTTTATTGTGTCTTTGACAGTTATTGAATCTTTATTTTTACCAAGCACTTTATCAAAAAATGATCTTTTCTTAGGCAACTTATATTCGTTTATTTTTTTGTTAGCTACTACTAAACAATCTTTTGTGATAGCTATCTCTTCTTTTAAATCAGAGTTTTCTGTTTTAAGATTAGAATTTTCTGCTTTAAAAACATCTTTCTGATGAACAACTTGTTTAACATCATCTTCTAAACCTTCAGTTTTTATTAATAGACTATTCATCTTCTCTACATCATTAGAGAATATAGAATCTATTGTTATAACAGCTTCTTCTTTTTTAGTAACGTTAGGTTTGTTACATGATACTAACAATAGTATAAAAAGTATAAATATCTTTCTCATTATTTCAATCCTTTAATTTGGTCTAACAATTCTAATTTTGCAGCAGCTCTCGCTAGTGTGCTATCAGATTTCTTAAGTCTTTCGTCTAATAGATCTACTTTTTTATTTAACTGTTCAACATTAACTCCACAGTTCTCTATTTGAGAAGTGTAGTTCATCTTGTTGTCAACATATAAATATCCAACAGCAAGAATTACCAAAAACAATAACCCTTTAACTGGGTCTTGAGAAAACTCTTTGAATGAAATAGGCATTTCCATAATAATTATTATTATTTTATTTTACTATATAGGTTAGCAATATATTGAACAAGAGCTGCACCAACAATAATTATTCCTACAGTCCAGGTAAATCTCTTTTTAAACTCTTCTTGTTTCTGAAGCTTAGTTTCCAAATCTTTAATTCTATCTTTAAGCTCATTTATGTCTGCAACAAAGCCACCAGTTTTTGTTAGTGCATTTCCCAATATTGCATCCACTACTTGTGTCAGTTTGCCATCTATAGAAGTCATCTTCTCCTCTAGATCATAAAGTCTTTGATCCATGCTTTTCAATTCTTTTTCAACGTGTTCTAACTTGTTTTCCATAATAATTTTAAGGATATTTTTATAACATACAGGAAGTTTTAAAAATTCAATAGGGTATAACTATTTACGTACAAATATAAAATTTATATTTGGAATAATGAAGGACTGAAAATATATTTCCAACATAATATAGCATAATATAAATATATTTTTCATACCTTTGATTTCAAAATCAAATACCATGCCTTATAGTTTTACCTACTTCAAAGAAGAAGTGAGAGAATGGTTCTTAAAGAACGTTCCAACTAGTAAAAGAATACTAGATGTAGGCCCAGGAATAGGGACCTATTCAGATCTATTGCGTTCATTAGGATATAGAATAGATGCTGTAGAAATCTATGAACCATACATAGATAAGTATAACCTGATAGACAAGTATGATAATGTCTTTATAGGAAGTATTGTTACATTTGATATCAATGATTATGACTTCATCATTCTAGGAGATGTGTTAGAACATATCCCTGCCAACTATGCAAAGGAGTTGATTAGAGATATTGTAGCTGCTAAGAAAGAATGTTTGGTAGCTATACCATATGAGATGGAACAAGGAGAACATGAGGGTAACATACATGAGACTCATCACCAACCAGACCTCACACATGAGGTGATGGCAGAAAGATATCCTGATCTATCTTGTATATATAGAAATGAATACTATGGGTATTATACACATACGTATATAAAGGAAGAGAAGATGTACGTGCTATATGCATCTCCATCTTATTATGATGTTGTATGTATGGCTGTAAAGAGTCTTAATAAGGTGAGTGATATTCCTGTGCTAGTATATATGCTAGATGATTATAGAGAAGTGCCTGGTGCATCTACTGTATGGTGGAAGTGTGATGTAGAAGACTTACCTAAGGGAACTTACATAGATAGAAACAAGAGTGATGTATACAAACTATTAATACAAAGACCCCTTATAGTTAAAGATGCTCTTGAAAGATTTGCTAACACTATATGTTATGTAGATTCTGACAGTGTGGCCACTAAGTATGTAGATAGAATATTCAACTACTATCCTACAAATTCGGAATTTCCGTATTTCACAGAGGGTATATATGACTATCTATTTATTAATGGAAGAGGAGGAACTGAACTAGTTAAGACATTAGAATATCCAGCATGTCAGTTGTTTGGTGTACATCAAAATATTAGAGACAAGTATAGACAGACAGGTTACTTTGTAGCTGGTCAGAACACTATACCATTCTTAGATGAGTGGAGTTGGATGTGTAATCACCCAGAGGTGTTAAAGAATCCTCAATACTATGCTCCTTATCACGAAGAGACAATAGTAAACGTGTTACTTTGGAAACATAAGTTCTTAGATGGTCTTCCTTATATATATACTAATGCTAGCTATGATAGATTAGATAAGATATACAATGAAGATAATTGGGGTAAGTATATGGAATCATGGTTTAAGTTACCAGCTTGTGAGCAGGATCTATTCTTCTTACATGGAGAGAAACATCCTGTTATAATGTCTAAGATGATGTCTAAGATGTCTAAACGTTTAAAGATAATGTTCCTTGCTCCTCACTTGTCAACAGGTGGTATGCCTCAGTTTCTTCTTAAAAGAATAGAGACATTACATGCTTATACAGAAGTAGATATCTTTGTTGTAGAATATCAATGCCATGGTTTAGACTTTGTTGTACAGAGAGATAAGATTATGGACATTGTACCTGTACATACATTGTATGAAGATAAGAATGAACTGTTTCAAATTATACAACAGTTCAAACCAGACATTATACATATTGATGAGATGTCTGAGAGACTTGATAGAGAGATGATTGTATCATTATACGATCATAACAGATCATATCGTATCATTGAAACTTGTCATGATATATCTTTTGTACCAGAGACTAAGATGTTTATACCAGATGCTTATGCATTCTGTAGTCCATATCATATAGATACATTTGCTAGCCTTGATGGATATAAACAAGTGATTGAGTATCCTATAGATTATAATCCTATAAAGGACATTGAACAAACTGCTGCACAAATAAATCTTGGAATGGATATAACAAAGAAACATGTTGTAAACATAGGACTTTGGACTAGAGGAAAGAACCAGGGAGAAGGAATGGAAGCAGCTAGACAAATGCCAGACGTACACTTCCACTTTGTAGGTAACCAGGCTGGGAACTTCAAAGACTATTGGGAGCCATTGATGAAAGATGTTCCAGACAATGTAAAGATATGGGGAGAGCAAACAAACACTGATTTGTTTATGAAAGCTGCAGACTTGTTTATGTTTAACTCTACATGGGAATGTAATCCGCTAGTGTTAAGAGAAGCTATCAGTTATGGCAAACCTATACTAGCTAGAAACCTTCCTCAATATAAAGACATGTTCACTAAGTATATAACTAATTTAAATCCTATTATGATAGTACCACAGATAACAAGTATGTTAGCATCTCCTGTAAATTATCCTATACCAATTGATAATCCATCTATATTCTTTGCTAAGAATAACTTAAACTTGTATAAGCATGCAATGTCTGTTATTCCACACAAAAATGATGTAAATGATTATAATATAACACAACACTTCGTAGGCCAACCATTCTTAGAGATAACAGGAACATCTACTAGTGACTTTCTTGTAGAGTTTTATGATGGCTCCACTTTAGTATATCATGATAAAATAAAGTGTAACCATTGGATAAAACTTGCTAGAGAGTATTACACCAATTGGAGAACTGTTGTTTATAAAGATGGAGAGAAAGTGTACGATAAATTCGTACAGTTGGAGAATAGAAGAGTGTACATAGCATTTGATAGCTCTTCTCTAGGAGATACAATAGCTTGGATGCCATATGTAGAAGAGTTTAGATGTGCACATAACTGTGAAGTGATTGTAAGCACATTTAAGAACTTCTTGTTTGAAAAAGAATATCCAATGCTAGAGTTTGTTGAGCCAGGAACTAATGTAACTAATCTGTATGCTATGTACAAACTTGGTTGGTTCTACAATGAAAACAAAGAACCAGAGTTACCAAACACTATTCCTTTACAGCAGACAGCTACAAATATTCTAGGTCTTCCTTATGAAGAAATCAAACCAAGGATTGTAAACAGTAGAATACATCTTGCAATGAGACAAGTTTCAATAGCTACTAATTCTACAGCAGGATGTAAGTTCTGGACCAGAGAGCATTGGCAAGAGGTGATTAACTACCTACATGATCAAGGATACAAAGTGATTAATACATCATTAGAGAATAATCCATTTGACAACTGTCAAGGATTACTTGACAACTCAATGACTAACACTATGACTACTATATACAATAGTAGATTCTTTATAGGACTATCTAGTGGACTTAGTTGGTTAGCATGGGCACTAGATGTGCCAGTGATCATGATCAGTAACTTCACTGATAAGCATCATGAGTTTACATGTCATAGACCAGTGAATACAAATGTGTGCCATGGATGTTGGAATGATCCACAATATACATTTGATAAAGGAGATTGGAACTGGTGTCCTGTCAACAAAAATACTGAAAATCAATTCATTTGCCAAAGAAGCATTACTCCTGAAATGGTTATTAATGAAATCAAAAGACTATTATGAAAACTTGTATAAAATGTAATATTGCAAAATCTTTAGATGATTTTCCAAAAAGAAAAGAAAGTAAAGATGGTAGAAGAGGACACTGTACATCTTGTGAAAAACTTAGAAAAAAAGAATATAGACTTAAGTATCCAAATGTAGATAAAGAATACCTCCTTAAAAATATTGATAAGATTAGAGAATACAGAAAGAATTTAGAAAAAAGAAAAAGAAATAATGATTCTTTATATAAATTAAAACATAACTTAAGAGTACGTACATGTGAATATTTTAAAATAACTAAAGTAACTAAAAGGAATAAAACATTTAGTATGATTGGAATAACTCCATCAGAATTAAAAAATTATATTGAAAATAAATTTACAGATGGTATGACTTGGGATAATTATGGTGAATGGCATATAGATCACATTATACCACTAAATTCTGTAGACTCTGAAGAAGATATAATTAAATTATGTCATTATACAAACTTACAACCATTATGGGCTGCTGATAATATAAGAAAGAAAGATAAGACAGTTTGAATGTCAGAAGAGTGTTACACCAGAGATGGTAATAGAACAAATAAAAAAGCTCCTTAATTAGGAGCTTTTTTTATTATTATGGACATGGTGAATATTCCCATGGTCCAGTACTAGATACTACACAGAATGCACAACCCGATTCATTTGAAAGATATGCACCTGCAGGAATTGTAATAATAGAATTATTATTTCCACAATCCAGAACACTAACATCTATTGATGTAGTTAGACTTGGATTATATACATCAAATATACAACATCCATTGTCATTAACATTTCCTGTAATTTCGTATACAAAAGCCATGCAAACTGTTTCACTAGGTGCCAGTGAATAATCTAAAAGCCATGTTCCATCACACTGATATCCTGTAATTGTTGCAGTGTCACCAATATTTTGATATTGTCGACAACATTGTGAAACTCCTTGACAATATCCTTTAAATACTTGCTGTATACATTCCTCACAAGTATCAGAAACAGCAGGTATATCTACTACAGTTAATGTAGATGTTCCTGTATCACTCCATGATATTACTCTGTAACATCCAGCTCCTGTAGTGTGCACTATTGTTAATACATATCCTACAGGATAACTAGCAGCAAGAGACACTACTTCAATCTCTTCTGTACAACAGTTTTGTACTGTATAATATAAAGTTTCAGGACATGGATTACTTTCTAAACATCCACCAGATTCATCACATTTACTGTCATTGTAATCAGTAACAGGTGTAATGAAAGAAAGATTTGGGAATGCAGGGTCTGTTGGAAAAATTTTCCAACAGAATCCAAATGTGTCAACAAATGTATCATATAAATCAAGACTAGGAAGTACAGCTTGAAGTGCTTCTAATGTAGTGTAACCATTTCTTAAGTTACAACAAGATTCTAATAATACAGGTGTAGGACAAGCATTAGATGTTATACATGTTTCATCATTACAATTAGTAGCTGGATATGATGTTCCAACTGTTACAACATTTGTTATAGGAAGAGGTGTTGTACCTAGAACAGACCAGCAATATCCATTTGTATCAACAAATGTATCACCAACATTCACACCAGGAAGAGCTCCTGAGAAGAATTGTTCGCCTGCTGCACAACAAGAATCAACAACAAGATTTTCAGGACATGGATTTGCACTTAAACAAGTTTCACAACTAGTATATCCTGTCACTTTAGTTCTAATTCCTGTAACATTATCTGTAGTAAGTGATACAACTGTCCAGCAGTTTAATTCATTATCAACAAATGATGCACCTACAGCAGTACCATTATCAATAATAACTTCTGTATAAGCAGGATCACAACAGTTTCTAATTAATAAATTATTTCCACCAGCAATACAAGCTTGTGTAGCTGATAATGTGTAAGATATTCTACATTTTTTATTACTTCCTTCTTCATTAGCATCAGTAAAATTAAAACCTACTACAAATAATGTACTACATCCAGGAAGAATTTCTGTCAATACAACTTCTTCTGAGAAACAAACTACATTAATATTAGTATCAATAGGATATGTTGAAACAGGTATTAATGTAAATGTAGATACATCAGAAGAATTAGCAAAATTTACATCTGCACAACTAAAATGAGAAACAGTAATATAGAAATAAGGATCTATAATAGCTGAAGCAGAATTTAAATATGCAATACCACATATTTTAACTGTATCTCCAATATTTAAATCAACAGGAAGTGGAACGCTGCAATTAGCATATTCAGAACTAATAGCAGTAATATTTCTAAAACCATCTGTAACTGCTTCAGCATTGTATACACTATTCAAACCATATTGATCATCTCCAATATACATTTTAGTAACATTGTTTAACCAATTTGAATCTAGATAACCAGTTTGTTGTGATATATTAATATGATCAGGACATGTACTTCCTCCACCACCACTAGTTCCAGAAGAACCAGCACTACCAGATGTACCATCTGTACCAGTATTTCCTTGTGGACCTTGTGCTCCAGAAGTCCCTGAAGTTCCAGTTGTACCGCTTGTTCCTGTGGTCCCACTAGTTCCTGATGAACCATTTGATCCATTCACTCCTGAACTACCTGATGTACCAGTGGTGCCTGATGTTCCATTTACCCCTGATGTACCACTAGTTCCTGTGGTTCCACTTGTGCCAGTAGTACCGCTACTACCTGAAGTTCCATTAATTCCAGAACTTCCTGATGTTCCAGTAGTACCACTTGTTCCGTTTATACCACTAGTTCCAGATGTTCCGTTCACACCTGAACTACCGCTTGTACCTGTAGTTCCAGAAGTTCCATTAATACCACTGCTTCCAGATGTTCCAGTTGTACCTGAAGTTCCATTAACACCACTAGTTCCACTAGTACCATTAACTCCAGAAGTACCTGAGGTTCCATTTATTCCTGACGTTCCAGAAGTTCCATTCAAACCAGAAGTACCTGATGTACCATTTGTACCATTAGCACCATTAAGTCCACTTGTACCACTAGTTCCAGAAGTTCCTGTAGTACCTGATGTTCCGCTGGTTCCATTTATTCCACTAGTTCCTGACGTACCATTAATTCCTGAAGAACCACTAGATCCTGAAGTACCATTTAATCCGCTAGTACCACTTGTGCCATTAACACCAGATGTACCATTTATACCACTTGTACCAGAAGTTCCAGATGTAGCTGAAGTACCAGAAGTTCCACTAGTTGCAGATGTACCACTAGTACCCGAAGTACCAGTGCTACCAGATGTTCCTGTAGTTCCACTTGATCCTGAACTTCCACTAGAACCTGATGTACCATTTATTCCTGATGTGCCACTAGTTCCGTTTACACCTGAAGTGCCACTAGTTCCATTAATTCCACTTGTTCCAGAAGTACCATTAGTCCCATTGATTCCACTAGAACCAGATGTACCTGTGGTACCTGATGTTGCAGAGGTTCCACTTGAACCACTTGTAGCAGAAGTTCCACTAGTTCCAGTGGTTCCTGAAGTTCCAGTGGTTCCACTAGATCCAGCAGTTCCTGAGGTTCCGTTTGTACCATTTATACCAGAGCTTCCAGATGTACCTGAACTACCTGAACTACCAGATATTCCACTTGTGCCTGATGTACCAGCAGAACCATTTGTTCCACTAGTACCTGCAGACCCTGAAGAGCCTGATGTACCTGTAGTCCCAGAAGAACCAGATAAACCAGAGCTTCCACTTGTTCCACTTGTTCCACCTGTACCATTAGTAGCAGATGTACCACTACTTCCACTAGTGCCTGAAGTTCCATTGATTCCTGAGCTTCCAGAAGATCCTGTTGTACCACTAGTAGCAGACGTTCCTGAAGTACCTGTTGTACCTGATGAACCTGATGTAGCACTTGTACCTGAGGTACCAGTAGTACCTGACGTTCCTGTTGTTCCACTACTACCAGAGGTAGCTGATGAACCTGAGGTTCCAGAAGTACCATTACTTCCATCTCCTCCTGTAGCACCATCAAGGTTAACGTACCATGCACAATAGAATCCTGATCCCACAGTTCTTGTAGGAGCACCAAATACTAATACTCCTGTAGAAGGGTTATAAGATACCACTTCACATTCTTGGTAATTGTTAGCATCGTATGCTATTATAATAGATTGAGCTACTGTATATGCCAAGTTAGTGCCTACAGTGATTGTACCACTAGCACCTAACGTAAAGCATGTAGCTGATGTTGTTGCGTATTTATCTCCTGAATATCCTGATGTACCAGATGTGGCAGAAGATCCACTACTTCCTGAGGATCCACTAGTTGCACTAGTTCCACTAGTACCACTTGTAGCTGAGCTTCCTGATGTTCCGCTAGTTGCTGAAGTACCTGATGTTCCATTCGATCCATTGATACCAGAAGTACCTGCTGATCCATTAGTACCACTTGATCCACTGGTTCCTGTAGTTCCTGATGTTCCATTTATACCAGATGTTCCAGAGGTACCTGTAGAACCACTTGTTCCACTAGTCCCACTAGTTGCAGAAGATCCAGAACTACCACTTGTAGCAGATGTTCCAGATGTGCCACTAGTTCGATTGGTTCCATTGATTCCGCTTGTACCATTGATTCCTGATGTTCCTGAGCTACCACTAGTAGCTGAGGTTCCAGATGTACCAGAGGTTCCCCCTGTTCCATTAGATCCTGACGTACCACTAGACCCACTTGAGCCAGTGGTACCACTTGTACCTGCAGATCCACTAGTAGCACTAGTACCAGATGTTGCAGATGTTCCTGATGTACCAGTTGTTCCAGAGGTAGCACTAGTTCCACTAGAACCAGATGTACTACCTACAGAAACACCTATTTGTTTTGTTACAACAATAATAGAAGGTGCTGCAGGGTGAGCATAAGGAACAGTTTGTGCAGGGACAGCTGTAATTTGTATATTTGCAGATACAGAAGCAAATAGAATTTCTAAATAATCATTAGCTTGTAGTTCTAATATAACAGATACAAATGGTAATTGTTTTCCATTGTTACTACCTAAAGATAAAATAGAATCTGTACGAACTATATCCGTACCATTTTTTCTTAAGAATATATCTACATCAACAGCAGTTCCACCACTTGTTTTTTCTATTTGTAATGAATATCCAATTTCGTATATACCAGCATATGGATATCTAATCTGTTGACCAAAGTCTAAGATGATACCATTAGCTATTTCTGTTGTGTTGTATGTAATAACTGTAGGAGTGTTTGCTGCAGTTACAGATTGATTTGTACTATCAGAATAACTAGCATACCAGTTAGCTATAGCAGTTCCTGAACTTCCATTTAATCCACTAGATCCACTACTACCAGCACTTCCGCTTGTTCCTGATGTTCCTGTTGTACCTGCAGTTCCAGAACTACCAGCTGTACCTGATGTACCAGAAGTTGCTGATGTACCAGAAGTACCTGTGGTTCCACTAGTACCAGAAGTACCAGATGTAGCACTTGAGCCACTAGTACCTGAGGTTGATGATGTACCACTTGTCCCACTTGTTCCTGTTGTTCCAGATGATCCATCTGTTCCTGTAAGTCCAGAGGTTCCACTAGATCCACTAGTTCCTGTTGTACCTGAGGTTCCTGTTGATCCAGAGCTTCCTGACGTACCACTAGTGCCACTAGTCCCAGTTGTTCCACTGGTACCTGTAGTACCACTAGTTCCTGCAGAACCACTAGTTCCAGAACTTCCAGAAGAACCATCACCACCACTAGTTCCATTTAAGTTTATATCCCATATACAATAATTTCCACTACCCACTACCACTGTAGGGCTAGCAAAAACTAAATCTCCTGTAAAAGGATTATATGAAATTACAATAGATTCTTGATAGTTAGTTGCATCATATGCAATAACAACTGATTGACCAGGAGTGTATGCCAATCCTATATCAACAGTGAGTGTTCCTGAGTTACCTAATGTAAAACAATCTGTAGAGACTGTTCTATATCTATCACCATTTACTCCTGAAGTACCACTTGTTCCAGCTGTAGCAGATGTACCACTGGTCCCTGTAGTACCAGAAGATCCTGAGAATCCAGAGGTTCCTGAAGATCCTGAAGACCCAGTAGTACCTGAGCTTCCACTTGTGCCTGTGCTACCACTAGTTCCACTACTTCCAGATGTACCTCTACTTCCTGATGTTCCACTTGTGGCAGAACTACCTGAGGTTCCTGCTGTAGCACTAGTCCCTGATGTACCACTTGTACCTCCTGTTCCACTTGTAGAAGAAGAACCAGATGTACCAGCAGTTCCACTAGTACCTGTGGTACCAGAGGTGCCTGAAGTGGCTGATGTTCCACTAGTACCTGATGTGCCTGAAGATCCACTGGTACCAGAAGTACCACTAGTTCCATCAGCACCAGCACCAGAACATAACTTATCATTAATTTTCTTTAATGCAGATTCAAGGGTTTCATTAGTATTAATACCAGTACATACCAAGTTAGGTCCTTCGTAGAATACACAGGATGCACTTAGTAGAATTGGGCAAGGATTAGCTGCACAGATTACACTCATTGGTTTGTATTATTAGTGAACGATTTTAAGAAGATCTCCTGTACGGTAGATCTGACCAGCAACTAAGCCAGCAAATAAAGCAGCTGAATTGTTAGCATACTCAGGTGTTACTAAAGGAGATGTTAATACAAGGCTCCAATCAGCAGCTCCTGTACCTACAGCTTTAGCAAAATACAGCATAGACTTAGCTACGTTTAAATAAGTTTGTCCTAGATATGTAGCAGATGTGCTAGGAGCAATAATACCAGTTTTTGGTACTAAGTTAGTATTTATTTTACCTAGTATTGTTTGAAGATCCTCTAAAGGAGCAACATCAATATTAGTTAAATAAGGGCCATTGTATATAATGCATTTAGCATTCTCATACACAGCACATGTTGGGCAAATTGCAGCTGTTCTCATGTGAGCAAAGTTAAGTATTAATTATATGTTTTAAAAGCGTTTGTAGTAAATACCTGGTATAATATAGCGTTACTGTGTTCTAGAGTCTGGACTAACTCTGATTCCCCATTCTTTAGCTCCTTCAGGATCAACAAATGGCCAAATTTCTGTTTGCCATTGTGAAAGACCAGGTATCAAATTGAAAAAAGCTTTTCCAGTGTGTGCTTTATCTGGTTCATCACCAAACTCTTTTGAGAATTGAATGAACACTCTCTCCACTTTAGTAAGTAATGTAAGAGATGGAAGTATAGATCCTTTAGTCATTCCTTCAAATGATAGAGGATTATAATAGAATGTCACCTCATCAGAGATTTTATTTAAACCTTTAGCCCACCATTTATATCTATTCTTTTCAAGATCTGATGCATCTTCTGGTGGTTCAGCAGCTTTAGCAGCCATCAATGAAGCCATTAATACAAGTAAAAGTTTTAACTCTTTCATTTGATTACTTAATTCTTTTCTCATAACATCATAGAATTCTTCTTTAGTTATGTCTAACTCTTGACCAGTCTTTCTATAATACTCTTGTCTTTTTTCTTCTAGCATCTCATCTAGGATTCTTAATCCTTCTTCTGAACCATTAAGAATCTCTCTTATCTTAAAGACATTTCTCTTTCCTAAGAATGCCCATGTTTTAATAAATGCTCTTGTTCTACCATACTCCCATGTACCCACCTCAACATTCATACTCATCTCACCAATATGTTCAGAAACTAATTTAGGTATCCATGTTTTGAACATCATGAATGAACTAAATATAGCATCTCTTCTATAGCCAGCTTTGTTATCTTGATTCATTTGACCATTAAGCTTTCTACCATATTCAACTATCTTAGTTCTAAACTTAGCAAGTTCTTCTTCAGATACACCAGGGATTATCACTTCATCATCTTCTATCTTAGCTGTTTTAGTTAAAGAAGAAGATTCTCTAAGTGCTTTCACTCTATCTTCAAATGTTCTCTCTAGTTGTTTTCTTTCTGACTCAGACATCTCATACTTAATCTG
>Ga0315288_10006339_pt1 | contig 15011 bp, 4 predicted proteins | sample YL17G11_20_MG_FD_203454 | JGI IMG/M metagenome (GOLD analysis project Ga0315288, IMG submission 203454) | Sediment microbial communities from Yellowstone Lake, YNP, Wyoming, USA - YL17G11_20 | ecosystem: Environmental > Aquatic > Freshwater > Lake > Sediment | place: USA: Wyoming | collected... | reverse complement strand
GTTTCAATTGTCTAATCTGTTTGGCGTCCATGTCATATCTCCTTTCAGAATAAAGGTTTCCAAAAGAAGATGTCGGCTGGTCGCCTGAAAATCTTGAGCTAAAATGGCGTTGTAGGATTAAGCGCACGCTGCATCAGGGGCTCAGCCTCTTTAAGGCGATTGGTGGCCTTATACAACTGCGCCAGGTTGTTCAGGTCTGTGGCGACTTTGGGATGGTCTTTGCCTAAGGACGCTTCATGTATCGCCAGCGCTCGTTTTTTCCAGTCCTCAGATTCACGATATAGCCCCTTATAATGTAAATATGTCCCTAATACACTCATAAGTCGAGATGTGGGGTGGGCAATTTCGAGATCATCTGCCTTTTTTGCTATCGTTTCAGCATGAGGGCGAAGAGCGTCCCATACAGGCCAGGTGCGCACATCGTCTGAATCCGTCGGGGCGAAATCGTTGACAATCCGAAGGGCTTTCTCAATCCAGTCGCGTCTCTTATCCTCCGGTATGCGAGTGCGAATAACCTCCTGCAAAATCCGGTGCACGGTAAAACCACCCTGCTGCCTGGTTATCATCGAGTATGCACTAAGTTCCGAGAGGGCTGCCTTAATTTTAAGTTTTGATTTACCGGTCGGCTTTTTGTCTTCGAGCAGGTTCATTGCTTCATTTACAATGTCAGTGCTTTTCTCGAACATCTCAGTTGGAATCGGCTCCGGGGCCAAGAACGACGCCAGGCGCAAAACAGCACGAGACGGTTGGTCAAGCTGGTCGAACGTCCTCTGCCACGTCACTGCAACCGATACATCATACTGCATCTCGCGCTGGTCATACCATTTGAGGACATCTTCTCGGTCATTTTCCCATTGTTGAAGATATTCAGCCATGCTGCATTGGTTGTGTGCAATATATGCTGCCATTTGCTCTAAGAGCAACGGCAGATACCCCGCGCCTTGTGCCAATTTCTTGGCCATCTCTTGATCCTTTTCTGTTTGAATTCGCCTGCCTGCCGTTCGGTCCAAGAGGAATTCTCTGGCCTTGTCTTCTTCAAGAAGACCCAATGTCTTGGGCGAAACGGCTCCGCTCCACCTTGTATAGCGTGACGTAATTATCACACGGCCATTTGATAATTGCGGCAGCTTTTCTTCGACTGCCTGGGCTGTTTCTTTGGTGTCGGCATTATCGAATATTAATAGCCAGCGATGATTGTCTCTGAGCCACCGCATTACAGAGGCAATCTGCTCATCTTGCTTTTTCAGTCCCAGGCCGAGGACGTCTTCAGCGGCCAAAGATGCAAGTGAAGCGTTTAATATATCGGGCGTCTCGGAACTAACGAAAAATACCGCCCCGTATTTCTTATTCTCCCATGCCCACCATGCGAACTCTATCGCCAGCCGCGTCTTACCAATCCCGCCAAGACCCTGAATACTCTGTGTAATCGCCGTCGCCTTTCCGCGGCCGACCTGCGCCCTCAATACCTCCAATATCTTCTCACGACCCTTGAACAGATTGCCTATAGAGGAATATGGAATATTGAGAAGATGCTCTTTTTCTTTGCTTGGCTTCTTGAGAGAAGATGCATCAATGATGTGCCTGTCCATCTCCTCGAGTTTATCAATTACATGAGACTTAAATAATCTCTCATTCTGTTTGCACACTTCATAAGTTGCCTCAGCAAGCTTTGTTAGTTCATCACTTGCCGTTTGTTCCGATAAAAGAAAAAAAGATTGTGGGTCGGTAACGGTCTCCTTTACGTTGCGCCAGCTCTCCAAAAGAGCCTTGCGCCAGTCATTTTGAGTTGGCAATTTGTTTTGTATGAGCATGTGTTGTACATTGTGATAACAAGGTCGCTTGCGTTCCGTTGTTGATGGTTCGACTTTTGAAAATAAAGCAGCCGGATTTACATACATATTTTCCGGTAGAGCTTTTGCCCATTTCTTTATTGCGTCGTCAAGCTCTTTCGACAGCGTATCATCCGAAACAAAACGGGCAAGTACCTTATCAGCCAGCTTGCCACATATCCACTTTATAAAGAATCCGGTTATTGGATCAGCCATTATTTCTAATCCTTTTGCATAGAATCTTTTTGAAATTAAATAATCAGCTTTCCGAGATTGACGTCAAAGACGGTTTATCCTCTTTTTCCTCTGTGTGCTAAACCCAATCGAAGGAATCAATACAATAATCAATTGGTTGGCCGCCGAAGTTGCCGGAATCCACTCAGCCGGCAGACTATTGGATACCTGCTTTCGCAGGTATGACAAGGCAAACCGGTCAGTTTGAGTAATTATACGGTTGCGGTCGGGATATGCGACATTTATTTGGGGGAAAAAAGGGCGAGGATAAAGTGACTAAAGTGAGCTAAAGTGACTAAAGTGACTAAAGTGAGCTAAAGTGACTAAAGTGGGCTAAAGTGGGCTAAAGTTGAACCTTGCCCGCTCCCTTACGGTCGCGGGTTGTTGGGTTTTGTATCTTTCGCGGGTTACCCACTCCCTTACGGTCGCGGCTTGTTGGGGGTTTCTTTGGTTTCAGTCAGGGCGGCTATCTTTGGTAGATGGGCAGGTAGTGGTAATGGATGGACATGCTTAGCATCGCCAGCGAGGTGACATAGACTTTTCCGCCCTCTTCGTCTCTGACGCCGAGCGGCCAGGAGCCGTCTTTGTTTTGTCTGTCCAAGAGCAGCTCGCGGACGACCTTGCGCGCTCGCTCGGCGTATTCGCCTCCGCGCTGGAACATTCCCTGGGCGTAGTAGTACATACCGTAATAGAAGTGCTCCTTATCCTGGAGGCTGGGGATATTGTAGTTCAGGAAGTAATCGGCGGCGCCTTTGACTTCCGGGGCATCATATTGACCGCAGATCTGGAGCGTAAGGAAGCCGCCCGCCGCAGAGCCGAACCGCATGTTGCCGTCGCCGGGCTGATAGCAGAAGTACCCCTGGGTCTTGTCCTTGTTGTCCTGCTGGTAGCATCGCTTCACGTAGTCAACGGCCTTGTCGATGGCTTCTTTGGGCACTTCGATGCCGGCGCCCTTCGCGGCGCGCAGGGCTATCAACTGCCAGGAGACGACCGACAAGTCACTGTCCTTTGAATCGGGATTGTAGCGCCATCCTCCCTCGTGTCTCTTGTCGTCCTTCTGGAGGGCCTGGGCGCGGAGGATAAGCTCAATGGCTTTTTGAAGCCGCAGGCGTATCGTTTCGTCCTGCTTGTCGTCGATCCCCATGCCGAGGGCCTCAGCGAGCATGAGGGTGATGATGCCGTGGCCGTACATTCGTGAGTCGTCTTTGCCGCCGAAATAGCCTTTTTCATCCTGGCGATCCGGGTCCAGGACGTATTCGAGCGCCTTTCGCATGGCCTGGCCTTCCTTGGTCTGGTCGGCGGGCTTGTGACCGACGGCGAGCATCGCCATTATCGCGAAGGAGGTCATAGTGGTGTGGTGCCGGTTGTTGTCCACAATCGCGCCGTTTTGCTGCTGCTGGCTGAGCAGGTATTCCACGGCGCGGGCGGCGCTCTGGTTGACTCTTTCCCAGTCGCGGTCCTCGGCGTTCTTGTCGCTGGTGCTTGGGCGGACCGGCGAAGCGGCGGACATTCCTTCGACGCTGCTCAGGATGGTGAGCTTGTCGAACCATACAAGGGCAAGACAGCAGCAGATGAGCTTTTGAAACGCGTGACTTCCGGTCCGGTGTTTACGGCTGTTCATAATTCAACTCAAAAATCAAAGTGCAAAATGCAAAATTGAGGAAGTCACTGCCGCAAAGCGGCAGTTCCACATTTTTGATATTTCATTTTTGACTTTTGCATTCATCATTCAGAGTCCTTCATCGAAAATGATTATGCCGACGGCAATTGAACCGATCATTTGCCGGTCAGTCAATTCTTTTGCCTGGCCTTTTGGGAAATAACGAGGAAGTACATATTGACCATTTCACGGTAATCTTCCGCTACGGTCTCTTTGCCGGCCTCCATAAGGTCGGTTGCGGAGAGCGTTCTGAGTTTTCCCCAGTCGCCCCTTCTCAGTGCGAGGCGATCGGGGAGTTCTTCACCTGTTTCGGGCGGCATTTGCGGCGAGGTTCTATCGCTCGAAAACATCGATGCCGCGCGGTTTCTGCCCTGGGCCTGGCTTTGGCTTTGTGCCCTGGCCTGCGCCATAGCGATTTGCTGGGCCAGCAGGGCCTGGTTCATCGTCTGCCGGGCTGCGGCGGGCGATGGCTGGGCCTGTTGGGGACTACCCGCAGCCATCTGCGCGGCTTCGAGCTGGTCCAGTGTGCGCGCCATCCATTTTGCGGTTTCGTCGGCCTGGGCGCCCTGTTGCGGGCCAGCGGCATCGGCTTGAAGCCCGGCGACGTCGTCGAGCTGGTCTGCAAGGGCATCGTAGGCCCGGTCAACGGGGGGCTGAGCCTGCCGGGCGTGCGCAGCCTGGTCGAGGGCGTGCTGCGCATCGGGCAGCTCGTTTTGTGATATGGCCTGCATTGCCTGCGTCGTTTTCGTAAGCGTCTGGGCATCGGGTCGGCTGAGCCGTTCGGCGTGAATGGCGGCGCGGGCGATGTCGTCGATGACCTCCGGCGCCATTTGATTTATCTCCTGCTGGCGGCGGTCGGTGTACTCGAATTGGTCGGAGCGGCGCCGCGCCGTTTCCCTCAGGTCGCGCGCCAGGTCGCTGCCCTGTTTCTTCAAATCCGCTGCCTTTCTCTGCGCATCGCGTGTCTGGGCGGCGGCTTGCGAGCGCTGATCAGGGTTGGCATTGCCGGCGGCGTTGACCTTTCCTACGGCTGATTGCAGGTCGCCCTGGGCCTGGTCCATAGCCTTGGCAAAGTCGTCCACTTTTTCAGCAAGGGCGGCGGGGGGGGCGGAGAAGTCGGTCGGCATCTGCCGGGCGGCATCGCCGGCGGACCGGGCGGCGCTATCGAAGTTTCCGGATGCATCGGCTCCGGCCTGCTGAGCTTTTTGTGCTGCCTGGGGGATGTCTTCTTTGGCGAGCTGTCCGGCCTGCTGGGCGAGGTCCTTTGCCCTTTGTGCAAACTGGTTCTGTTCTGGGGGGGCCTGAGCGAGCTGCCTGTCGGCGTCATTTCGTTGTCGGGCCAGGTCCTTGAGCTGGGCGGCGATTTGCTTTGCCTCGCCGGACACATTCTGGGCTTCCTGGCCCGCATCGCGGGTAATCTGGACGGCCTGGTTGGCCTGATCTGTGTTCTTGTCATTGGCCGCGGATTGGGTCTTGCCGGCGGCATTGTCCAGCTCTGCTTTGGCCTGGTCAATGTTCCCGGCGAAATCCTCAACCTTCTCGGCCAGCTCAAGGGGGGAGGGAAGGGGGGAAGAATCCCGTGGAATCTTCTCAGCGCCTTGCTTGAGGGACTCCTTGGCGCTGTCGAACTGCTGCTGGGCCTTCGCGCCGAGGTCGCTTGATTTTCTTGCGGCGTCGGCGACTTTGTTATCGGCGAGATTCCTTGCTCTGTCGGCGAGCTGCCGAGCCTTCTGCGCCAGGTCCTTCAGTCTGTCGGATACCTGGGCGAGCTCGGGGTTCTGGCGGTCCTGCTTCTCGGCTATTTTGTCGAGTTGATTCGAGATGCCCTTTTCGCGGTTCGCCATTTCGCTTATGCCATTGGCGGCCTGTTGAATCGTGCTGTCAACGATTTGCCCGAGCTCGTTCTGCATTGGCGGGTTCTGGGGGAGCTGCCCTTCGAGCAGCGCCTTTAGCTCCTCGGGCGACATCTGCGCCATTCGGGAAATCTCGTCGAGCTTATCGTACCGGCTGTCCATATTTCTGGCCAGGGCCATATCCTCTTCGGCTTGTCGCAGGGCCATGCGGGTCTGCTCGGGATTGCCGGCTTTGAGATTCTCATAGTGCTGCGTGATGAGGTCTAATGCCTCGTTGAGCTTGTTTTGTTGTGAGACGGCCTGTTCGAGGGAGCGCTTCTGCGAATCCTTTTCGGTGCTCAGGGCGGCTTCCTGCAGGAGGTCCTCGGCCTTCGGAGGGGGCTGGCGCAGCATAGCGATAGCGTCGTCGGCGTCTCGCGCTCGCTGCCGTCCTTCGTCCAGGCTCAGGTCCTGGATGTTGGCGTCGCGGCGGAGCGAACCGCGAATTGTCTCGATGTGGTCGTTGAGCTGCTGCTGCTGGCTGAGCAAGCGGCCGGCGTCCGAGCGCATCTGGTCAAGCGGTTGCTCGTCGGCTTTTCCGGTAAGCTGCGATGTTTCAGTCTCGGCCTGCTCGGCGAGCTTCGAGACGGCGTGCAACTGATCGACGAGCGAGGGGGCGTACTGGGCGATTATCTTGCGGGCCTCTTCCATATAAGGCTCTATTTGCCGGCTCACGTCGGCCAATGCCCGGCTGAAGGTCTCCATTTGCTGAGCAACCGGTCTGCGTCCGCCGTCGGGGTTGTCTCTTTGTTGGGCTTCTGCGCCAACGGCCCTGAACGGTTCGGAGTCGATGGCCTTTTGCAGGTCTTTTCTGATTTCGCCGGGCAGCTCGGCGGCTTTTAACTGGTTGGGCAGAGTTCTGAAGCGTTTTTCCCAATCGTCCCAATAATTAAGCGGCTGGGTGAAGGCGTCGGCCTGCGCGAAGTCCCATCTCTCCTGCGCGGTCATTTCATCCAGAGCGCGGCCGGCTTCGATAAGGCCGTGGCCGGATTCAAGCACGCGATAGGCCTTTTCTATATGTGAAAGGGCTGTTGCCGATTGTTCGATTTGTGCGGCGTCGGTGGCGGTGGCGTGCAGGGCGTTGACGGCGGCGGCCGTGTCGGCGGTATCAGCCACGAGCAGATACGCGGGCGTTGGGCGAACGTCCTCGATTGCGGCGCGGTCGCTAAACTGTCCGGATGCGGAGCGCCAGCGGTGCTCGGCCAGGTCAGAGGCCGCAACTGTCTGCCGCTGCAGTTGGGTCATTTGTTGGGGCTCCACGTTGGGCCGGTTCTGCAAATCCCGCAGGGCCTTCTGATTCCTGGCGAGCTCCTCGACTTTCCACTTTAGCTGGGCCAGCTCGTCGGCGGACATCGCCAGTGACCCGGCCAGCTCATCGCGGCTCTTGCGGGCGTGGTTGCGGAGGGTCCGTTCGATATTCCTCAGCGAGTCGGCGGCTTCGCGAAGGTTGTTCCGGATATCACCGCTGCGTTCATTCAGCTTGTAGCCGGGTTCCTCCTCTTTTAAGATTTCTTCGGTTTGGCCTCGCCGGTTTGCAAGCTTGTCGCGGACTCGCTCGGCCTGCTTTGCCTGTCCGGATTCTGCATAGAGCGCCAGGTCGTCGAGCATTTCTTCGATGATTTGCTGTTCCTTTGCTGCGGCGCCTTGCTGGCGTGCGAGACGTCGCCATGCGTTTTTCCTGATATCTTCATCGCCCTGTTGAGTGTCCCGGCGGGCTTGTTCGAGCATATCGTCATAGTTGTTTCTGAGGCGGTGGATTTCCCGTGAGGCGGTCTGGGCCTGTTGGTGTGCGAGGATGTTCTGGTGCGAATAGCGGAGCTGATTAGCGAGGCCTTCGACGCGTCCGGCGGCGTCTGCGGCGCGGTCGATCTGCTCCTGTGAGGGATTCGGGGTGTTGTCGAGGCCTCTGCGATACCCTTGAGCTTCGGCAAAGGCGTCGTGGCGGAGGCGGCTGAGCATTCGCCCGAGCAGTATCATATCGTCCGCTTCTATTCTCGATTCGGCGAGGTGCGTGGCGTCGTCCATCGCGTTCCAGGCGGTTTGGGCGAGCGATTCGACCTGCTGGGCGGAGACCTGTGCTCTGAGTGATATTTCGTGGAGCCTGGCGGCATCGCCGGGGTTGCTCCTGAGTTGCTCGCGGAAGGTCTGAAAATCCTGGTTCATCTGTTTGGAGGCGTCCGCAAGCTGCTGCAAGGACTGTTGAAGACGCTTTCTGATTTCCCTGTTTTCGAGGTGCTTGACCGAGAATCCCGGCGAGCCGATTGTGATTTGGGTTACGAGGGATTCTCCCCTGTTGCCTTTGAGGTCGGTTGCGGCGAGTTTCGTTGAGACCTGGTCGCCGGGCTTGAGCTCGAGAGGCAGCAGGTCCCAGTCTTTCTTGACTACATATTGTTTGCCGGCCTCGACGGCTCGCCCCGTTAGAAATTCTCTGGTGGCTGGTGGCTGTGGGGGGCGTAAGATTTCTAACGGGGCGAGTGCTATGCGGTCCCAGGGGCCGCTGTTGACGCGTATAAGCTGTTCTACGTCAAGCAGGCCCAGGTCATCCCTGGCGGCGCCTTCGAGGCGGACTATTTCGTCCGCGGGCAGGATGACGCTTTCTTTGGGTTTGTCAATCGTGACGTCGGGGACCAGATCGGCAAGGGCGGCTATTTCGTAATTCGGGGCGAACTTGTTCTCAAATTTCGTCTCCCTTGCGACGAGGCGCACCCTGTACGTGCCGGACTCGACGATATCGATCTTTCCCCGCAGCAGCGTCGGCTCAACGGCGGTTAGTTTGACGGTCTGTTTCTTCTGCCCGATTTGAATCTGCAGCTCCGCGTCGCTGACGGGCTGGTCAACTTCGATAGCAAGGTCAACGGAGCTGGACTGGAGGGCCTTTATGTCGCCGGAGGCCTCGGCAATCTGCTTGTCTTCGAGGCGAGAGTAGGCCGGGTAATGGTACGTCTTGTGGAATTTAGTTGCGTGCGGGCGCCGCTGTGAGCGGACGGTGTATTGGCGCGTTGAGGCCTTTTCCGCGAAGACGCGATACGTGAGGCTCTCGCGGGCGACGGCGACAGTGGCTGCATAGCGCTGCTTGCCGAGCGGCTCGGCCTGTATGATAGTCGGGGCCTGGCGGGGCTGGCCCGCCGCGGCGGGCTGGTCCGCGAAGGTCTCTATGAAGACTTCGCTGTCCGACGGGCGGGAAAGCTCGGCCACGATGGTCAGCGGGTCGCCTCGCGGGACTATTGGCTCGGGATCGGCAGGCTCGGCAATTCTGATCTTGAGGCTTGAGACCCTTGCGACGTTGGCGGTTGGGGCAAAGGCCCGCGCCATAAGCTGGGCGTACCTTAGCTCCGGCATAGTCGTAAGAGCGATGCAGAATACGACCACCGCCACGGCCATTATGGGCCAGCGCCGCACGAGAGAGGCCGGGAGCAGGACTTTGAGCCTGTAGTTTTTGAGAAGCGAGGCGACCCTTTTCTGGAAGAGCGCGCGCAACTGCTCTGAGTCGTGGACTTGCTTGGTGGGGGACTGACCAAGCTCGACGGCGGAAAGGACTTTCTCATCGAGCTCATCGTGCCCGGCCTCGAACATTCGGGCGAGCTGCCGGAGGTCGGCAGGACGCAGGAACCAGCGCAGGGAAGTCTCATACAACACCAGAAGCGCCAGGCCATAGCCCGTGAGGCTCATCGCGATTCTGGCCCAATCGGGCAGGACAAACAGAAGGTCTATAAACGCTACTACGGTCATTGCCGCGAGGATCGTAGCGAGGACGGCGCAGATTCCCCGGATGGCGATAAAGCGGTTTCTTCGTTTGGCGAAGCCCTTCAATTTGTACAGTGTGATAGGCTCAAGCCGGCCGTCCATAATAAACCTTTCACGGATGCGGGGTTCTACAGCATTCCCGCCCGTTTTCGCAGAATCCACTCTATTGTAAGCAGCAGCACGATGGCTGCAAACCACAAATAACTCTGCCACAAGGCCATATCGCTTTGCATCACCTTTCCTTCGCTGAGCAGCGCGACGCGATCGCTCAGGGCGGATGCGTCCTCTTCGCGGAAGAACGCTCCGGTGGAATTCGAGGCGATTTCTTTTAGTATCTGCTCGTCGCAATCGAGCTGCGCAAGCTCGCCGGCCTCCGGGGGCTGGACGTAGAACTGCGCATTTGCGAGCATAAGGTCTTCGGGGTAGCCGAGCACCTCAACTTTCACCTCGTAATTCCCCGTCTGGACGACGGACGTGCTGCCGCGGAATTCGCCGCTGCTTTTATCGGCTTCGAGCGGTATTGTCGCAATTTTCCTGCCGTCGAGGAAGATATTGGCCTTGGCGACAGCGTCGGTGGTGGGCCGGCCCTGCGTGTCGCGCACCTTGGCGCGGATTTGCACGTTTTGGCCCGGCGTATAGACGAGCGAGCCGGCGTCGATGGAGACGAATCTGTCGCTGACGGCGAAGGGACTTGCCATAATCAAATTGCTCACCTGGTTCCAGTATCTCTGGTGGTACTCGTCGGCTACGCGATAACGCCATCGCCAGGTCTCGTCGAGTGCGGCGAAGAGGACCTTTCCGGCGCCGAACCGACGCAAGACAATTGCCGCGACGGACTTGTCCGCCGCGGCGGACAAGTCTTTTAGAACGGCTTCGACGAGGACCTCGGCGCCGCCCAGTGGTCGGACGGGCGCCAGCCAGTGCGGGGGCTGTAGTGAGGCCCAGATCTCAGTGTTGGTCTTGACGCCGGATGATAGAGTCAGTGCGGCAACGTCGGCGCCTTGTTCTGTAAGTCGCAGGATGCCTTTTTCAGTCAGGCGCAGCTCCTGAGGGTTTGTAATGGACTCCTGCTCCGCCCATTCGATGGGGAATACCTCGGCCATTGGGGTATTGCCGTAGCTGCGGAGGTGCTTTCGTAGTCCATCGATGATGATCAGGCCGGTTCCGCGAGTGCTGATGGCGTCGCGGATCCATTCCATTTCATCATTCTTCAGCAGAGCCGAGGGGAAATCTCCGAGCACTATCAGGTCGTAAGTGTAGAGGAGGTCTCTGGTCGCGGGAAACATACTTGGCCTGTCGCCTCGCTGGACGCCGCCGTTAGGCGCGGTCGGGTCTGCGAGGATGGCGGTGACGTCCCATTTTTCGTCCCGTTCGAAAAGGTTGCGGATGTAGCGAAATTCCCATCGTGGTCGGCCGTCGAGGATGAGCACGCGGTTGTGCTGGAAGATGGCGCGGGTCCGAAAGAGCTGCTGATTGTTGGCGGGTTCACAGTCGATCTGCTCCAGGCCGGTTATGACGGCATTGAAGCTCAAAGGGAAGCTCTGGAAGCTCAGTTCCCTGTCCTTGCCGGAGAGCTTTTTCTTCAGAAGCTCTTCTACGGGGAAATCGTAGTCGATGATTCGACGGCCCAGGCCGGTAGTGGTAAGCTGTTCTTCCCAGAGCGTCTGGTCGTCGCAGACTATCTTTAGAACAAACGGTCTGCCTGCGGTTATGTCGTCCTTTATCGCAATCTTGCCCTTGAGACGGTCCTTATGAAAGACCGATAGCGGTTTGTCGATGCCTACGACGGCGACGTCCTGGGGTTTTTCCAGTGTGCCGGTGGCGACGGTGAATATGGGTATTTCCCGGCTGCCGCATATCTTTGCATAGTGCGCGGGCGAGCCTCCGTAGTTATGGCGTCCGTCGGAGAAGATGACGGCGGCGATTCTGCTTACGGCCTGCGGTTTCTTGGTTGTTTTCTCTGTTTGAGCCTGTTCCAGTCCGATGGCCGTCATTGGCGCAATGGCGAGGTTGGTTGCTTTGGCTACAGGGGTGACGGCCAGTTCCGTGGGGATTTCGGCGGCGGAGCCGACGCGCCCGGCTCCAGTTCGCCAGAGGGATTGGGTGTCCGTATCCGTCATGGCAATGAGGTCAACGTTGTGGCGCTCGGCGAGCTTGGCGAGAAGGGGGCTTTCGCCGTGGAGCAGCAGGGCGCCGATACGCTCAATGCGGGTCGTATGGTCAAAACGTTCGATTGCCTGTCTGACACCGACCTGGTCTATTCCGGATTGAGAGAGCTTGGCCGCCCACCGCTCGAACGACAGGCGAAGCTGCTGCTGCCAGAAATCGGCCTTGGTGGCGAGTTCGGCAAGCTGCTCGGCGAACTTCTTCGCATCGGCGCTGGACTCGTTTTTTGCGAGCTGCCGGGCGGGTTCGAGCAGCTCCGAGCGGAACTGTTCGAGAGCGGCCTGGCGTGAAGTGAGATTGGGCTGATCGGCAGTTGCGGCCTTGAACGGCGACAGACGGCTGCCGGGTATCGGGCGCTCCATAGTGCCGTCGGGCAACTGCCAGCCGACCGCCACGTGGTCGTTGCCGCTGCCCTCGATGTGCAAGGCCTCGATGTAGTATCTTCGGCCGGCCTGAAGGGGTATTGGTTTGGACTTCTGGTTGGGCTCTTGCTCCCAGGTTCCCAGGGCGACCCAGCTTGCGACTCTTGCGATTTGTTGCTTCTCGGCGGGACTGTCGCTGGTGCTTAGGAACAGCCAGCTTTGGTCGTCGCTGCTTATCCAGAATACATAATCGCCCGTGGTCGGTGGGTAGATGTAGCCGCAGATTCTTGAGCAATAGTTGTCGCTCCAGTTGACTTTACTCTGAAACTGGTTCACCTGTACCGACCCTGTGGGATTGTCGGGGTAGCCTTTGGCTTTGGCGATGCTGTCGAGGTCTGAGCCGTTGAAGTTGTTCCAGTGCTCATAGAGGATAGCCCCTTTTCGGGCGAGAGTCAGCATAGAGCTGTCGAACTTGACCTTTTCGAGGCTGGCGTAGGCGTTTTCTATGTCGTCGCGGAACAATTCGGCGACTTTTGTGATGTCGTCCTGCGGGAACTGGGCGGGCATAAGCCGCAGGGCGGCCTGGGCCAGCGACTTTTGAGCATCGAGCAGGTCCTTGGGAAGCAATTCGTCGGAGAGGTATCCGAGCTGGGCGAGGATGAGGAGTTTCCTTCCGGGGGCCATTGCTTCGTCGGTTACGCCCATGCTCTGTGAGGCGTCGATGAAGACTAATATGCGGGCCAGCTGGCCGACGACCCATCGGCGGTGGATGACCGGGCCGGTGAGCATCAGGACCAGCATTATGACGGCGAGCGCTCGGATAGCCGGCAGGAGCCAGGCGTAAATATCGCTTCGCCCCGTTAGAGGCCTTTCCTGATGGGATGGCCACGCGCCGTTGTTCAGAGCCTCTAACGGGGTCCGCGAGCGCGTCAGTAATTCTCGCCGGTAGAGGAGCCACGCGGCCGCACCCAATAACAGGGCGATGGGCGCGCCGAGGAACAAACTCCAGTCACCGATGAATCGTAGGGTCGTCATTGTTTTTTGACCATTGCAAAGCGCTGTTGCAGGAGCACTTCAAGGAAAAGGAGCACCAACACAGCCGCGAGGAGCGGCTTCCATATCTCGCGTCCGAATCGCCGCTGCTTGTCAAGCTGGAGATACTGCTCAGCCGAGGAGACGGCCTTCGCCTGCATCACCTCGGCCAGGTCGGCGAATTCCTTCTCGTCGAGGAGCGCGACGTCGGATTCGGCGCGTGAGGTATTCACGACGAAATGGATCGTTTCGTTGTCGGGGGTCTCGAGCACGTAGAGGCCGGGCAGCTCGGTGTCCGCGAACTCCACCAAACAGTGGTCTTCTCTGAGGACTGCTTTGATCTCGTGTCTTTTGCCGTCGGGGTCGGTGATTGTGGCGGCCTTGTCGGCGCTTTCCGGGCGCAGAAGGGCGGCGAGCTCCTGGCCAACGTTGACGTTTCTTGGTGGATAGACGGTCGAGGCGAGATAGGTGACCAACTGCTGCATCAAGGGCAGGTATGCGGGCCTGGCGGGTAGGTTGCTCCAGTCGTCGTCGCAGGCGGTGCAGCATTCAATGACGCGCCCCTTGCCGAACTGCTTTTCCACAAGGAAAGGGTCGCCCGTATCGAGATGGGCCGCGACTGTTACATTCTGCGTCGAAGGCTCCGGCGCAGCGAGCTTATACCAGGTTTGGAGCATTGCGCCTTGAAGACTTCCGTTGCGCGGGTCGTTGAAGAGTTCGAGGGCCTGGTGGTCATAGTGCCGGGCGACGATGCCCGCCGGCTGCGAGCTAAGAGTGTCCGCCTCCAGGGTGGCTGGGGCCACATTGACGATTTGGGCGAATTTGCAGGGCAGCAATCCCTGGCCTGAAGCGAGCAATTTCGTATTGTGCCAGTCCTGATTTATGCGGTCGCCGGGGAATACGAGCAGGCCGCCTCCCCGGCTGACGAAATCCTCCAGAGCCTTGACCTGTTGATCGGATAGCTGGGGGACATTGGCCAGGACAACGACCCGATGCTCCGTAACCTCCTGGGCGGTGAGCTTGTCCGGGGTGATGACCCTGGCGATTATCAGGTCCGACAACGTTACGGCGGCGGATGCGAAGGGTTGAAGGGCTATCTGCAAAAAAGCCGTTTCCGCCCGGAGGGGTTCGGGATTTGTGTCGCCGGAGACGAGCAATACGGGCAGCTTGTCCCAGACGGGTATGCTGTAACGCTTGAAGTTGTCGGCCTTCAGGGGGTCGGCGTCGGCATAGACTTCGATTACGTGCGAGCCTGGCGCTGCAAAGGCATGGGAAAAGACCACCTGTCCGCTTTCGCCGGGGCCGAGTGTAATCTGTGAGGCGGAGCGGTTGTCGCCGTCCACGCGGAAATAGACTCGCATATCTTCGAAGGCGACCTTGCCGTAATTCTTTATTGCGGAGCGGACCTGGATGTTCTGGCCGACGCCGAGGATGGGGCGTGAGACCTCAAGCGATTCGACGGCGACGTTGTCGGTGGCCTCTTTGCCGACGCGAAACAGCGTCAGCCTCGGTGCGATTGGCAGGTTCCGGACGAGATCGGTCGCTCTTTGGCGCGCCTGGGCGGCATCCGGGCCCCAGCTTATTCTCTGGAAATCGCTCATTATCACTATGTCGCGATCGACGTAGTGCGCCTTGGAGCATAAGCCGGACGCGGCCTCGATGGCGGCGGGCGGGTCGGCCACGCCGAAGCCCTGCTTCTTTGCCGCCAGCAGGCCCCGGAGTCTTGCAAGGTCAAAGGTCGGACCTAATTGTGACGAGGCGCGCCCGCTCATCCACGCGATGCTGACCTCCGAACCTCTCGGCAGTGAGCTGAGGATGGCGTTGATTTGCGCCTTTGCCTGGTCGAAGTGCGATTGGGTGGCGCCAAAGGCGTTCATCGAGTAGCTGTTGTCGAGGACGATTACGAGGGATGTCTTTGCTTTGCCAAGCAGGGCCTTGGTGCCGGTCAGAACGGGCCTTGCCATACACAGGGCGAGCAAAACCGGGATGGCGATTCGGACCAGCAGGAGCAGGATTTGTTCGATTCGCAGGCGTCGTCGCCGGACGCGCAATATCTGTTCGAGCAGGTGCATCGCGCCCCAGCGAATCTGCC
>Ga0315288_10006335_pt1 | contig 15014 bp, 8 predicted proteins | sample YL17G11_20_MG_FD_203454 | JGI IMG/M metagenome (GOLD analysis project Ga0315288, IMG submission 203454) | Sediment microbial communities from Yellowstone Lake, YNP, Wyoming, USA - YL17G11_20 | ecosystem: Environmental > Aquatic > Freshwater > Lake > Sediment | place: USA: Wyoming | collected... | reverse complement strand
ACCCGTCCGGCTGTCACCGTAGGCCGCGAAGCGCACGCTCACCGGGCTCGATGGCGGCGTGCGGAACTCATGGCTCTCGCCCGCGGTGCCATCGATGGTGAGGCGGTACGTGTAGCGCGTCGCCGGTTGCAGACCCGTGAGGTCGACCTCGTACTCACCGCCACTGAGATCCCGGACATCGCTGGTGGCGTCCGGAGTCGTGCCGATGCTGATCTCTGCGCCCTCGGCAGCGACCCCACGGATGGTCGCCGTGCTGGTCGTCGTCGTGAAGAGCACTGGGCCTCGCGCGAAGTCGCCGGTGCCCCCGCCGCCGTTGCCGCCGTCGAAGATGTCCCCGACGAGGTCACATCCGCCGCAGAAGACGAGAGTGGCCAGAGCGGCCACCCAGAGGTAGTGCCCCGCTCGTCCGCCGAGCCGTTCACGTCGTCGCATGGTGCCCTCCCGGTTGCCGTCAGTCAGGCGCTCGGGACGAGCATACCCCAAAGCAGCCGAAAGACTACCGCGGAGTGATCCCTTTGGGCGCAGGTGCTCAGCACGTCCTGTGCGAACTGGGCTCTTGGAGCCAGTGGCTCCCACTCACCGGCATTACCGCACCACCCAAGGGAGGTACTCCGATGTCGAGCAGAACTCTAGGCCTGTTGTTGCTCGTGTTGCTGTCGGGCTTGCTCGTCTTGCCAGCGTTCTCTGCCCCCGAGGACGAGATCGCGAGTGTTGTCAGCGAGGCTACCAAGGCATTCGTCCGCAATGACGCGGAGGCAGTCCGTCCGCTCCTCATGGATGGCTCCGTGTTGCTCATCGAGGGGGCTGGAATGGACGGGGCGATGGTCGCCTCGGGTGAGCAGATGCTCGAGATGATGGCGCAGATGCCCGTGGGCACAGACACGGGCGTCACAGTCACACTCATCAAAGACAAGTCGGAGATCAACCCCGATATCGCGTTCGTCCAGGCGGAGGTCAGCAATCTGCCCGACATGCCGGGCAAGCTCACCAGCGTCGGCGTGCTCGTGAATGTGGCGGGGGAGTGGCGGATCGCCCTCATGGGCGCCTTGCCGGAGGGGACCGCCAAGAAGGAGATGCCGGCGGCGATCCGCGACATCGTCGCCGACCTGGCGGGAGGCGAGACCACCGGGATGCAGTCTGCCGTGACGTACCTGCCCACCGGGCCCTGCCTCTTCATCGTCGGCGGACCGGAGTTCCTCATCCCCATGGTCGGTGCGGACGCAGTCCGGCGCCAGGTGGCCGAGTGGGCGCTCCCGGCAAACGTCAAGGCGGAAGGCGAGGCGAAGGCGGTCGTCGGCACCGACATTGCGTTCGTGGTGCGCGGGTCAACCTTCGAGACGGAGGGCTTCACGCGGCTGTCGCGCGACATGCTCTGCCTGCACAAGGAGAACGGCAAGTGGAAGATCGTTGCCTTCATCGCTCGTTCCGCGCCGACGGGGGAGAAGGCTGCGGAAGGGGCCAAGCCTGAGGCGAAGCCCGGAGCCAAGCCTGAGGCGAAGCCCGGAGCCAAGCCTGAGGGGGAGGCCAAGGCGCCGTAGCCCCGGCTGACTGGGGCCTGTGACGAGGACCCGGCGCTCCTTGGCCCGGCTTCCGCGAGTGCGGGCCCAGGGCGAGGAGTACGACGGTTGAGAGCGGAGCACGTCACCGCCCTGGGGTCTCTGCTGAGCGGCCCGGCCCCGACGTTGGCGGCGGCCGACGGGCCGATGGGCCGCTGGCGCCTCGACGCGGATAGTGGGATCGTGTGGGATGTCGCCCGTGACACGCGGCTGCCACACTCGGACCACATCGAGATGAGCGGCCGGCTGGTGTCGGTCATCCTGCGCTACGAGGTGGACGCCGAGCGGCGGCTGCGGCTGGAGCGGACCGTCGTCTACCCGACGCTCCGCACGATCCCCAACGACACGCACGCCAGCCTTCAGCAGGCGTATGGTGCGGAAGTCGAGCCGCACATCCGTGCCAACGGCGGCGCCGTGATGCCGATGCACGTGGACGACGTGGCCATCGATGGCGTCGTCACCTTCAGCGGTCGAACCGACGAGGGGCTGGCGATCCGCCGAACGGCGTTTCCCGCGTTCCGCCAGCGGTGCGCCATTGAGCTGTTCGACCTGCTGAATGACTCGCGGGACTCACTCACCATCGAGGTGGACCCGGTTCGCGACGATACGGAGCGCGAGGGGGTCTATGGGCGATACGCGCTGCAGGCGGCGACGACCTGGTCGGGCACGCGCGTGCTCGGCCCGGGTGAGGGGTGCTCCTTCGCGCTCGCCTTCACAGGTCGGCTCGCCGCGGACGCGCCCGTAGAGGTCGATGCCGATCGGGAGCTTCGCACGCGCCGGGAGTTCGTCGCTGGGCTCCTGGGCGCGCTACGCCTGGAGTCCCCCAACCCAGTGCTTGACCGGGCGTTCGACTTCGCGAAGGTGCGCGCGGCCGAGAGCGTGTTCGAGACAAAGGGCGGCCTGATGCACAGCCCGGGCGGGTACGCCTACTACGCGGCGATATGGGCGAACGATCAGGCGGAGTACGTCGGGCCGTTCTTCCCGTTCCTCGGCGACCGGGGCGGCAACGAAGCCACGCTGCACTGCTATCGCCTGTTCGCGCGATACATGGGCCCGGACTACAAGGCCATCCCCTCGTCCATCATCGCCGAGGGCGTGGACACGTGGGCGGGAGCCGGGGACCGCGGCGATGCGGCGATGGTGGCATACGGGGCGGCACGGTACGCTCTGGCGCTCGGCGACCACGCGATTGCGGAGGAGCTGTCCCAGACCATCGAGTGGGCGCTGGAGTACTGCCGCCGGCAGAAGACGCCAGAAGGCGTCATCACGTCCGACTCCGATGAGTTGGAGGGGCGCTTCCCATCGGGCGACGCCAACCTCAACACGTCCGCCCTGACTTACGGCGGGCTGTGCAGCGCCGCACACCTGGCGCGGTCGCTCGGCCGGCCCGAGACTGCGGAGGCCTACGACCGCGAGGCGGACGCACTGCATGGGGCCATCGAGCGCCACTTCGGGGCGGATGTGGAGGGCTTCCACACCTACGGGTACTACGACGGCAACACGGTCCTTCGCGCATGGATCTGCGTTCCGCTCACCATGGGCATCCTCGATCGCCGGGGGGGCACCATCGCCGCGCTGTTCTCGCCGCGGCTATGGACTGAGGACGGCCTGGCGACCGAGGCGGGCGACGCCACCTTCTGGGACCGCGCGACTCTCTATGCACTACGCGGCGTGTTCGCCGCCGGAGAGACGGACGCAGCGCTGCGCTACCTCACGGCATACAGCCGGCGTCGGCTGCTGGGCGAGCACGTCCCCTATGCCGTGGAGGCCTACCCGGAGGGTGGACAGCGGCACCTGTCCGCGGAGAGCGCGCTCTACTGCCGCGTCATCACCGAAGGGCTGTTCGGCATCACTCCGACGGGCCTGGACTCGTTCGAGTGCGCACCGCGTCTGCCAACTGGGTGGGATCGCATGGCGCTCCGCAGCGTCCGAGCCTTCGCGCGCGAGTTCGACCTTGCTGCCGAGCGTAGCCCTGACGGTGTCGTCGTGTCGGTCGAGTCCGGCGGGCAGCAGGTGTGGCGGGCTGTCTGGGACGGCGCCGCGCCGCTGGCTGTACCTTTGAGTGGCCTCGCGCCGCACCCCTCTCCTCTCGGGAGAAGGCCGGGGTAAGGGACAGGGCGTGACGCATCCACCATGCCTCGTAGAGGAGTCACCGTATGCTCATCGCAGCTCTGGCCATATCGATAGCGGCCCCCGGCCCCGACTTCCCCCGGATCGCGAACCTGTGGGGTTCAGGCGCCACGACCGCCGGCGCCGACCAGTGGGCGAAGTACGACCTGCTGGTCATCGGAGGCGGGTCGGAGTCCGACATCCGGGCGTTCCACGATTCCCTCACCGCGCGGAACCCCGGCATTCGCTTGCTGGCTACCGCGCCCCTGATGAACATCGGTGGGCCCGAGGGCTCGCCGTGGATGAAGGATGAGTGGTACCTCCGCCGACCCAGCGGCGAGACGATCAACTGGTGGGCCGGGCAGATCTACGTGCCGAACATCCTCGCCGATGCCTGCCTGGACGCGCTGGTTGAGCAGACGGTCGATGCCTACGGGCCAGTGCTGGCCGATGGTGCCCTCGACGGCGCGTTCTACGACAGCGTCGTCGGGTCGGCCTCGTGGCTGGGGGAAGTGGACACCGACCGGGACGGCGTCGCGGATGTGCCACCCGAGGTAGATCCGAAGTGGCACGCGCGACAGTGTCGCTTCTTCGACCGGCTACGCGAGCTCTACCCGAACATGCTCGTACTGGCGAACGACGTCGACAGCGGTCACGCGCCCCATCTGAACGGGCGTCTCTTCGAGGGAGCGACGCTGCTCGATCGAGTGGCCAACCATTCGATGGACCCGGGCCAGGCGGCGGAAGTGCTCCGGGGCTGGATGGCGGACTCGCTTCAGCCGGGCGTCACGTTCGCTCTGGCGTGTCACCCGCTGGGCTGGCAGGGATGGCGAGTCGGGAAAGGGCAATCGGTGACCACGCCGGGCGAGGTGGACCGAGTCCGCCGGGACTTCCGCCGGATGCGACTCGGGCTGACTACAGCGCTCATGTCAGATGCCTACTACGCTTACGACTTCGGCACGGTATGGTACGGCCTGCCCCTGTGGTACGCCGAGTACGATGCCCCGCTCGGGCAACCCTTGGGGCCGGCGCGAGAGGTGGCGGATGTGCCGCCCGTCCCTGTCCTCGACTGGTCTGCCGGGCAGCCGACCGACGGGCTGGTTCTCGACGCGGGGGCCGTCCCGGGACCGGACGGCATCGACTGCGCGGCACCGGACGACGCCACCGGGTGGCGGCGCCTCCTCGGCACGAACCCGAGGAGCGTCGCTCTGCGGCCGGGCCACGCCTACAGGATCGAGGCCGAATGTCAGGTCCTGAAGGCGCCCGGCGTCACGTTCCAGTTCAACGTCAGGACCCCCACCGGCGGGTATCTTCATCACGACAAGGGGGTCGAGCAGAACGCCTCGCCGGCAGGGACCACATGGAGCATCCGCACGACGGTCGTGCCCGACGACTTCGACGACTACTCGGCGGAGTGGCACTGCGCCGGCGCGGGGGCCTTGCGGGTGAAGAGCCTTCGCGTGCTGCTGGTAGACCAAGTGTACCTCATGCGGGAGTTCCAGGGCGGCGTGGCCGTTGTCAACCCGCTGCCCGTGCCCGTGGACGTGCGGTTCGACCCGCCGATGCGCCGGCTCAAGGACGACGCCTGCCCGCGGCACATCGTCGAACAGGACGACTCGGACGAGGGGTTCTCGGCGCCCGGCGCGTGGCAGACGCTTGCGGGGGAGGGCAGCTACTATGGCGTGGGCTATCGGTCGGCACGGAAGCCCGGCGAGGCGGCCCGATGGTCCATTGTGGCGCCCAGTACGGACACGTACACCGTGTTCGCCTGCGTCCCGAAGCTCGAGGAGGTCACTGATGCAGCGCACTACCTGATCGCCGGTGAGGGCGACCAACGGGAGGTCGTCCTCGACCAGCACGATCGCGACGGCGGGTGGATCCCTCTCGGCGAGGTGAGCCTGCGCGAAGGACAGACGTACGGGGTCGATCTCCAGAGCAGCGGGACAGGGGCCACGGTTGCCGACGCCATTCGGTGGGAGAGCATGGCGCGCCTGAACGATGGCGCACAGGTACCAGTGGTCACTCTGGCTCCCTTCGATGGCACAGTGCTCGTGCGCGAGTGACGGGGGCATTCCTGTGTCTGACAGGGTCGTGATCAAGCGCGAGAAGACCGGGCAGGTCAAGGCTCGGCACCCGTGGGTCGACGCCGGGATGCTGAAGAGGGTCTCCGGCCCGGGGCAGACCGGAACTGCCGTGCGCCTGTCTGGTGAGGATGGCGCCTTCCTGGCGTATGGCCTGTGGGCCGGTGATGACCGGTTCCCCGTCCGTCTCGTGAGCTGGGACCCAGAGGACACCCCGGGGCCGGGGCTGTTCGTCCGCCTCGCGCTGGAGTCCGCCGGGCGGCGGGCCGCATTGCCTCTGGCGGGGACGACCTCCTACCGCGTTGTCTTCGGTGAGGCGGATGGCCTTCCCGGCCTGGTGGCGGACCGGCACGGCGACTACGTCATACTGCTGCTGGAGTGTCCGGCCCTCCGGCTGTATCTCCCGCAGATCGCGAGCGCGCTGCACGAACGCCTCTGTACGGGTGGGGTGCTCCTCCGCGCGGAGGATGGTCCACAGCTCCTGGCGGGGACGATGCCACCCCTCGACCGGGTGGCGCAGGCGTCCTCGCCTGCGTATGCGCAAGCTGCATCCACCGGCAGGGACGCCGGTGCCACCGGGCTGCGGGGAAGGGTGCGCATCGCGGAGCCGCCGCTTGAGTTCGACGTTGACGTGCTCACTGGCCAGAAGACCGGGTGGTTCTGCGACCAGCGCGAGAACCGGCGAGCTGCCGCGCGGTATGCCGCCGGGCGAACCGTTCTCGATGTGTTCTGCTACACGGGAGGGTTCTCCGTGGCCGCGCTCCGCGCGGGGGCTGAGAGCGCTTGCCTTGTCGACTCGTCAGCAGCGGCGCTCGCGCTCGCGGAGCGGAACCTGGACCTTGCCGGTTCGCTGGGCCGCGCCACGGTCGTGCGGGAGGACGCCTTCGATGCGCTCCGCCGCCTGGGCCGTGAGGGGCAACAGTTCGGCATGGTCATCGTCGATCCGCCGAAGCTCCTCTCTCCGGGCGCGGAGCGACCGGCGGCCGAGAAGGCCTACCTGCGCCTCCAAGCGCTGGCGATGCGACTCGTGGAGCCGGATGGACTGCTCGTGACGTTCTCCTGCAGCGGCGCGATGGACCGGACCCGCTTCGACGCCATAGTCGCGGAGGCGGCCGGGACACGCGCATGTCGCATCCTGGAACGCCTCGGGCAGCCCGCCGACCATCCGGTGTCCATGTCGTTCCGCAAGAGCGAGTACCTCAAAGGGCTGATCCTGCAGATGGGGTAGGGGGGTCAGCCCACGAGAAGGCGTCACCATGGACCGCCGAACGTTCCTGCAGGCATCAGTGGCCGGGGCGGCGTCGCTCGCGGCTACACGGAATGCGCCACGAGCCGATGGAGGCGGAGCTTTGCACGCGCGAAGACCCAACATCGTCGTCATCCTCAGCGACCAACAGCGCTGGGACACGGTGAGCTGCTACGGGGAGCCGATCCTCCCCGACCTCACGCCGAACCTGGACCGCATGGCCGCGCAGGGTACCCGGTTCGAGCGGGCCTACACATGCCAGCCGGTCTGCGGACCCGCTCGGGCCGTGCTGCAGACGGGGAGGTACGCGACGGAGTCCGGGTGCTTCCGGAACGATGTTGCGCTGCCCCAGCACATGCCCACCATCGCACGCGCACTCACGGAGATAGGTTACGGGACCGGCTACATCGGGAAGTGGCACCTCGCCTCGGACGGGGCTCGAGGCATCAACCACCAAACGGCGCCCGTGCCGCCTGAGTGGCGCGGTGGATACGAGTACTGGCTCGCCTCCGACGTGCTGGAGTTCACATCGCACAGCTACGACGGCCACGTCTTCAACGCCGGCATGGAGCGTGTGGAGTTCCCTGCGGGCCGGTACCGCGCCGACTGCCTGACCGACTATGCGGTGGAGTACCTCAGCTCCAGGTCACAGGATCGCCCGTTCTTCCTGTTCGTTTCGTACATCGAGCCGCACCACCAGAACGACCATCAGCACTTCGAGGGTCCGCACGGGTCCAAGGAGCGGTTCGCGGGTTTCCGCGCGCCCAAGGACCTGGCCGGGCGTGAGGGCGACTGGCGGGCGGAGATGCCGGACTACCTCGGGTGCATCAGTGCGCTCGACGATGGAGTGGGGCGCATTCGCGCTGAGTTGCATCGCCGCGGCCTGACGGACGACACGGTCGTGATCTACACCACCGACCACGGCTGCCACTTCAGGACCCGCAATGGCGAGCACAAGCGCACATGCCACGAAAACACGATCCGGATCCCGATGATCGCCACCGGGCCCGGCTTCGCCGGGGGGCGCGTCATCCCCGGGTTGGTCAGCCTGATCGATGTGCCGCGGACGATCCTCTCGGCCGCCGGTGCGAAGCCCTTGCCGCAGATGCGCGGCCGGTCTCTGCAACCGCTGGTGGCGGGCAGTGCCGTCGACTGGCGCGAGGAGGCGTTCATCCAGATCAGCGAGAGCCAGGTCGGCCGCTGCGTCCGCACGCCCCGGTGGACCTACTCCGTCTACGCTCCGGACAAGAAGGGTTGGGCGGACATGGACAGCCCGCAGTATGTGGAGCAGTACCTGTATGACAACGAGGCGGACGCTTACCAGGAGCGCAACCTCGTGGCTGATGCTACCCTGTCCGAGCTTCGGGCCGACCTGGCTGATCGGCTAGTGCGCCACCTCAGCGACGCCGGTGAGCCACCCGCAGAGATCCTGCTCGCAGGCGAGTGACTCCCCGTTTGCCCGCAGGATCCCGCTGGGCCACACCGAATAGAGGGTGACACCCGGAGAGGCCGCATGGGGGGGACCGAGCGAAGCTCGGCGGGTCCCCAACCGGCCCCGGCCGCGAGCCTCCCGACGGCGGGGCCGGTTGGGGGCCCACCATCCGCCTGCGGCGGACGGTCCCCCCATGCGGCCCCTCCTGAGCGATAGCCGAGGGGAGCGACCGCCCAGCCGATGAAGATCGTCCACGCCGCAGACCTGCACATCGACAGCCCGCTGAAGGGACTCGAGCACTACGAGACCGCTCCCGTGGAACGGGCGCGGGATGCCACGCGGAAGGCCTTCGCGAACATCATCGACCTCTGCCTGGAGCAGCGGGCGGACTTGCTCCTCATCGCGGGCGATATCTTCGACAGCGACTGGCGCGACTACCACACGGGGCTGTTCTTCGTCGCCCAGCTCTCCCGCTTGATGGAGGTCGGTACCCGCGTGTTCCTCGTGCGCGGCAATCATGACTGCCGGAACGAGGTCACGCGCAGCCTCCGCTGGCCGCGGCACGTCCACGAGATGAGCGCCAGGGCTGCTGAGACGGTCCTGCTGGAGGACCTTGGCGTAGCCGTCCACGGGAGGAGCTACCCCCAACGCAGCGTCGAGGAGAACCTTGTGCCCGACTACCCAGAGCCGCGGCCGGGGTTGCTGAACATCGGGCTGCTCCATGCCAACGTGCACGGAGTGCCGGGCCACGACAACTACGCCCCGTGCTCCCGGGATGACCTCGTAGCCAAGGGGTACGGCTACTGGGCGCTCGGGCACGTGCACCAGCACCTCACGCTGAACGAGTTCCCCCATATCGTCTACCCGGGCTGCAGCCAGGGGCGGAGCATTCGCGAACCGGGGCCGAAGGGGTGCGTCCTCGTCACGGCATCCGCCGGCGAGATCGAGTCAGTCGAGTTCACCGAGTGCGGCGTCATGCGCTGGGAGAGTGTGGAAGTGCCCCTGGGCGAGGAGGCACGCACCGTCGACGATGCGCTTGACCTCTGTGAGGAGGCGGTGAGACGTGTGGCCGACCGGGCGACGACGCCGTTGGCATTGCGCTTCACAATCGCCGGCGCGTCCGAGGCCCACGCCTCGCTGGCACAGGACCGAGATCGCGTCGTGGCACGCATCCGCCAGATCCCCATCGACCTGGGGATCGACGCTTGGATTGAGAAGGTCGTGGTTGCCACAAGGTGCCCGCCCGACCTGTCGGAGGCCGATGGGCTCATCGCCCGAACGCGGGCGCGCCTCCGCGAACTGGCGGCCGGCGGCGATCTCGAGCCGCTCATGGCGTCACTCCGCGTGCTCGATAAGGCGGCCGGCGCCGAGTTGCGCGACGCCGGGCTTGACCTGACCGGCCCAGCGGCCGTTCGGGCGCTGCTGCCTCAGGTCGAAGGCGTGCTGCTCGCGAGTCTGATGGGTGGGCTGTCGTGAGAATCGAGCGGCTCACACTGGAGAGCTACGGCCATTTCCAGGCCCTCGAACTGGACTTCCCACTCCAGAATGGGCGCGACTTCTGCATCATCTCAGGCCCCAACGAGGCGGGGAAAACCACCCTCCTCAAAGCGGCGCGCGACCTGCTGTTCGGTGTGCATCCGCAGACCCCGTATGGCTGGCTGTACGGGTATGAGGGGTTGGCAGTCCGTGCGAGGCTGCTCTTCGCGGACGGCGCCTGCGCCGACGTGCGACGCCGCAAGGGGAAGAAGGATCTGCTGGCCGGCCGTGTCGTCGGCGAGGATACGGTGATCGACGATCAGTGGCTGGTTGCCCGGCTGGGCAGCGTGAGCCGCGAGCTCTATGAGCGCGTGTTTGGCTTCTCGATGGCCGAGATGGAGATGGGGGCGAGAGTCCTTGAGCAGACCGAGATGCGTGACGCCATCGCGTCCTCGTCGCTGGGCGGTGGAGTCGACATCGGTTCGGTCCTGCAGAGCCTGGCCGGTCAGGCCGAGACGCTGCTGAGCGCCCAGGGCAGGGGGCGAAGGGCAATCAACGTAACGGTCGGCGAGATCGCGGATCTTAGAAAGGTGCAGCGCTCCGCCGTGCTGCGTGCTGACCAGTATGGACAGAGGGAGCGCGAGTTGACCGACGCCGAGGCCGTGAGCGAGGAGCTCGCCGGGCGCCTCGCCCAACTACGAGAACAGCAGTCTGTGCTCACGCGCGTGACGGAGGCGCTGCCGCGACGGCGCAAGCTGACGGAGCTGGAGCGGCGGCGCGACGAGGTTGACGTCCCCATAGCGTTCCTCGCCATCGAGCCCGGACGGGTCGATCAGGCCCTCGACGGCGCGGCGGCTGCGAGCCGCCGCGTGGACGAGTTGGCGCAGCAGGCACGCGACGAGCAGGACAAGATGAACGCCACGAGGGTCGATGAGACGATCCTAGAGGCAAGGGCACGGATCGACGTTCTGCACGGTGAGGTGAAGCACTTCGTCGAGGCGGAGCGGGACCTGCCGATCCGCAGGTCGGAGTTGGACCGCCTGCTCCGTGACGGCGCAGCCGAGCTGGCCTCCTTGCGGCCGGGCTGGGCTCTCGACGACCTGACCCGGCGCTGCCCGGACGCAGAGACGAGCGAATGCCTCTCACGCCTCGTTCAGGAACACCGAGGGCTGCTGGGACGGCAGGAACAGGCCGAGGCTGACGTGCGGCGCCTGCGGAAAGACGTCGGGAAGCTCACCGAGGAGATCGCTCGCGATGGGCAGCGCGAGGATGTGTCCCTGCTCCGACGAGTGGTTGAGGCCCGCGCTCAGTATGAGCATCTAGCGGGGGCCGCGACGAAGCGGGAAGCGGATCTCCGGAAGCTGGAAGCCGAGGTCACGGCAGCGCGCCGGAGACTGGACCCGCCCTATGCCACCGACGCACCCGCGGAGAGACTGCCGGTTCCGCGGGCCGAGCAGGTCCGTGAGTTCCAGCGCAGGCTCGCAGAGCTGGCCGTTGCCTCACACTCCGGATCCGAGCAGCTCGACACGGCCAGGGCCAAGCGCCAAGCGGCCGAGCGGGAGTTGGTGGCAGCGTCCGGCGCGAGCGTGCCGACCCTCGATCGTCTGGCTGAGCTACGCCAGGCGAGAGACGGCCTCTGGCGGACGATCAGGGCCCGGTGGACGGCTGGCGACACGGCCGATGCCCCCTCCCTGTCCGATGCGTTCGAATCAGCGACGGCGGTCGCCGATGAGCACGCGGACCGGCTGCGTGACCAGGCGGACGCCGTCGCCCGGCGCGAGGGGCTGGCGCGCGAGTGCGACGCGCTCCGGCAGGCCGAGGACGAAGTCGCAGAGCGCGTGTCCGGCGTTGAAGCTGCCATCGCGCAGGCGGAGCAGGAATGGGTGGGCCTCTGGCAGCCATGTGGGTTCGCCCCGGCCTCGCCTGATGTGATGCTCGCCTGGCTGGCAGATCACGAGGACTGCGCGCGGCGGCGCGAGGCGCGGGACGCGGCGCAGGACGACTGCGAGCATCTGCGGGGTGAGATCGCCTCGCTGGAACGACTGGCCCGGTCTGCATTCCCGGGCGATAGCCGCCCCGTGGCCGAGCTTCTCGCCGAGGCGGGGAGCACCGCAGCAGCCGATGACAAACGACAGGCCCTCCAAGAGGGGCGCCGCGAGCAACTGCAGTCCAAGGAGCGCGATCTGGAGGACGCCCTGACCGTGGCCGAGCAAGTCTCAGTCGCCCGAGCGGCATGGCGCACGCAGTGGCGGGAACTCGCCGAACCGGTGGGGTTCGCTCCCGAGGGCGATATCGAGGTTGCCGAACGTATCGTCACGCAACTGGTCGGTCTCCGCGGCAGGATGCGCGAGGAGGGGAGTCTGCGCCAACGTATACGCGACATGACCGCCACGACGGATGCTTTCCGCCGGAACGTCGCCGAGCTGTGCGCGGCGTGTGCCCCTGACCTCGCGGAGGTGGGCCCGCGAGAGGCCGTGGAGACGCTCCACACCCGCCTCGCCGAAGCTCTCGAGGCACGAGCCCTCGACCGGGCCCTCAAGGCCACGCATGAGGAGACAGGCCGGCACTTGGAGCGTGCGTGCGTCGAGCAGATCCGGTTGGCGGGCGAGGTAGCGCATCTGCGCGAACTGGCCATCGTTGACGACGATGACGGCCTGCGGCTCATGGAAGTGCGCGCGGAGTGCGCCCGTGACCTAGACGCCGAGATCGAGCGGCTAGAGGCCGCCCTCGGACAGGTGCGCGACCGCGGCGCCACGGAGCGCTTTGACGAGGCACTGGCGGACGCGCTGGCGCGCGATGCCGCAGACGACGAGCTGGAGCGCGAGGTCCAGGAGCTGGGCCGCGATATCGATCTACTGGACGGCGAGCTGCAGGATGCCAGGAAGCACGCGTGGGCCGCGCACCGGGAGCTGGCGGAGGTCGGCGAGGAGTCGCAGGTCGCGCGGATCGATGGTGAGATCGAGTCAGCGCGAGCGCGGCTCCGCGACCATGCGGAGCGGTACATCGTGCTCTCACTCGCGCGAGCGGTGCTCGACGATGAGGTGAACCGCTTCCGGCGCGAGGACCAGCCGGAGGTCATCCTCGGCGCGTCGCGGCTCTTCCGCGCGCTCACCGAGGGGAGATACAGTCAGGTCGCGCCAAGCCTGGACGAGCCCGGCGCGATCCGAGTCGTCCGAGACGGCAATGAGGTTGACCTACCGGCTCTCAGCACCGGCACACTTCAGCAGCTCTTTCTGGCTCTGCGCTTGGCCTACATCGACCACTACAGCAAGGGCGCCGAACCGCTGCCGGTGATCATGGACGACGTCCTGGTGAACTTCGATGACTTCCGCGCGGCTGCATGTCTTCGGGCGCTCGATGAGTTCTCGGCGCGCCACCAGGTCCTCTTCTTCACGTGCCACGACCACCTGGTGCAGCTCGCCCGGCGGGAGCTAGGCGACACGCCCGTCGTAACCATCTCGGGACCCGTCGGGTAGGCCGGCCAGTGGCCCGCTCAGAGGGGCAACGTCCGTGTGGAGAAGACGCCCGACCATACCCGCCAACTCGCCGGCACCGTAGGGCTTGGGAAGACACGCATCCAGTCCACTGTCGTAGAGCCGACGCGCGAGGTCTGCGGTGCTGTAGCCGCTGGAGAGGATGATGCGGACAGTCGGGATGATCTCCCGGATGGCATGAAACGCGGCCTCGCCGTCCATGCGAGGCATCGCATAGTCCAGCAGTACCAGACGGATGCTCTCCCCCTCGGCCGCGGCGCGCTCGACGGCGTCCTGTCCGTCCACGGCGGTGACGACATCGTAGCCGAACTGCTGTAAGATCGCTGAGGCCGACGCACGGACCGTCGGCTCATCGTCGACAACCAGGATCTTGCCCACCGGACGTCTGCCGCTCATGTACTATGCTCCCACATCGTAACCCACCACCACATTGCGGCCAGAGCCTACTACAGAGAACCGCAAGGCGGCCGGGCGTGTCTACAGCAGGCGGCAACTCTTTCCACTAACTTGGCGAGATCTGTAGGAGAGGTACGCACAGCACGCACTTCGTACACAGCGTGATCGCCCTCTCGCTCGCGGGGTCGGTCGCTCAGCGCCTCAAGAGGCTGATGGTAGCAGCATGGCGGACTGCGGCGGATCGGCGGGTCGAGGTGGCGCCCCACGCTGGGGTAGGGACCGGCGCATGGTAACGCGAGAGGGCTGGGACGTCTCTCGGAGCCTGGCTCGCAGCGGCGGCACCCGAGACATGGGCCCTCGCCCCCGTCCCGCGAGGGCCCATGCGGTGCAGAGCTCGGTGCCAGGTACGAGCGAAGCGCCCGCCTCTACTGCGTCTGGCCGTCCTGCGTGTCGCCGCAGACGCCGTTGGTGTAGTTGCCAACAGTCCGGATGATCTCGTCTGCATCGGGCTCCACACGCTCACCAGCCAGCTCGCTAGCGATTACGCGGGTCATCAGACTGTCCAGGCGGGTCACGATGTAGCAGGGGACCGACGGCTCGGCGTGCGTTCCGCCGATGCCCGAGTCGTCCGTGAGGAACATGTAGCGTCCGTGCGTCAGCACGGCGCACAGGCGCATCATGTACTCGGCGGTGGTGGCAACCCCGCTCCCGGCGAGCGTGCAGATGCGGATGCCCGCAGTCCGCGCGTTGAACGCCTGGTCGAGGGTCGCCTGCAGGTTCTCATTGTGCGGAGGCGCGTCGGCAACGTGGAACAGAATGCGCCCGACGTTCCCGCTGCGCCACGAGAGCCCGAGGCCATCGCGCAGCCCCTGCTCGACCGCCTCCTCGTAGTCCCCCCCGCCGTCCGCGTGTTGGTCGCCAAGCTGAGTCTCCATCGTGTCGACCGAGGAGGCGAAGTCATAGATCCTCGTAACATAGGCGTCGCCGATATCGCGGTAGACCACGAGCCCGAACTGCATGTCCACCTCGGGGTGCAGGTCTGAGACGTTCCTCACGATGGACCGGAACTCGGCCGTCAGGTAGTCCAGCTCATCGGACATGCTGCCTGTCGTGTCGATCACAAGCGCCACGTCCAGCGCGGTCGGCAGCGCCGCAGTGACCCCATCGAGCGTGACATCAACGGCCCGGTCGTCCGTCAGCGCCGCAGGGTCAATGGTCACCGAC
>Ga0315288_10006334_pt1 | contig 15016 bp, 14 predicted proteins | sample YL17G11_20_MG_FD_203454 | JGI IMG/M metagenome (GOLD analysis project Ga0315288, IMG submission 203454) | Sediment microbial communities from Yellowstone Lake, YNP, Wyoming, USA - YL17G11_20 | ecosystem: Environmental > Aquatic > Freshwater > Lake > Sediment | place: USA: Wyoming | collected... | reverse complement strand
TTTACAGTGAGTGAAACTGTTGCCAGAATTTCGTATTTTCCCATTATAAATATTATAAATATTATAAATATTATAAATATTTATAAAATAACTTCTAGATGAATGTTTTATTTTAGTGCGTTCAATTTTAAATATAAATAAAATAATATAGTAAATTATAAATCACTTTTTTTTATTTTTTATTATATTATTATATTGATATATATAATAATAACAGTAAAATGTCAACTAATGATGATAAAAATGGTAAAAGAAATATTGTTCCGCCGCATAAGAATAATAAATATAAATACTATGACCCATTACTTTATCCTCCAGTGCCCAGGTCATCCATTACATATCCGCAACAACGCGCAACAACTGTGTTAAAGGTGACAAGTCGTATAAATTTAGAAGCAGAAGTTGACGACTTGGAAGATTTGATAAATATCGGCAAAAAGGTGGGGATAGAATTCAAATTGGAGCCGCATATTGAGTATAATATTGACCTGGCGATGATACAAAATTTACTTCCGGAAATGGAAGAGTTGAATAATATGATAGGTCAACAAGAATTCAAGAGGCAGGTTGTTATACTCATACTTTATTACAGCATGCGTTTAAATCGAAAGAATGATGATTTATTGCATACGGCGATATATGGCGAACCGGGCATCGGTAAAACCGAGTTTGCGCAAAAATTGGCGAAGATATATTTAAAGTTGGGTGTTTTAAAGAATAATATTTTCAGAAGGGTTCGTCGAGGAGATTTGATTGCAGGTTATTTAGGGCAAACTTCGTTAAAAACGGCAGAGGTATTAAAGTCTGTGCGCGGCGGTGTTCTTTTTATTGATGAGGCTTATTCAATTGGAAACAGCAGCGGAAAAGACACGCAGGATTCGTATAGCAAGGAATGTTTGGATTTAATTAATCAAAGCTTGACTGAAATGCGCGAAGATGACGACAAGTATTTTATTTTAATGATTGCAGGATACAAGGATGAATTGAAGCGCAACTTTTTTGGAATGAATGATGGGCTGGAGCGCCGGTTCAGCATTCATTTTACGATGCAGTCTTATGCTCCGCAAGAAATGGTGCAAATATTTATCAAAAAGTCACTTGATGGCGGTTGGAATGTTGAAGAAGGTGCAATAACCGACGAATTTATAAAAGAACATTCGGTGCATTTTAAGCATCACGGTGGTGACATGGAGCTGCTTTTTGTGAAATGCAAGATTGCGCATTCTAAAAATTTGTTAGCAGGAAGAAGTAAAATAAAAAGATGTATATCAAAGATGGATATGAAAGACGGTATTGAATTATTCATAAAAAATTTAAATGCGGCAGATGATAGATCATTTATCAAAACCATGTACATTTAGGGGAACCCATGGTGCCAAGCACGGCGCCCCTTAGACCCCTCCTTTGTTATTTGTTTATTTGTTTATTTTTTTTACTACATTTAGATTTATTATATTTAGATTTTCTTGTATTTTTTGGTTTATATTTTTTAGATTGAGATTTTTTTTTTTGCATATTGCCTCTTCCGCCTTTGTGAAACATTGAACGTGCTTTCCATACCTCACTTTCATGTTGTCTCTTTGCATCTTTGTTAATTTCCTCAATAATAAAAGTAAAATCAAGAATATCAAGTTGATCCAAGTTAATCGGTTGTTGGCTCATACTAGTTACCGAAGGCATATCAATGGATTGACCTGTTTGTAATAAGCCCGCTGCTAACCTATTATTAAATTCGGCGCATTTGTTGGGTTGAAGACCTAGAGTAGTTAAAGTTGTACAAAGACGCATCATCGCTGCAACAGCTTTTTGACTATCAAAAATTCTATCAAGGGCCACGGTAGGAGAATCAAGTCTACGTACAACTTGTTGTATCTTGGGACTTGTTAAATCATCAAAACCAAATGTACCAGAAGTTTGTTCTAACATTGTAGTAAGTAAATCTAGATCGCGAGCGGTTCCTTCTGCAGATTCTTTGAATATGTCTGCAATTATTTTAATTTGTGTAAGTGTAAGGCGGTTAACACGGATCTCATCTCCAATGTTAATTTGGGATATAAGTTGGTATAATTGATTTGCCTCATCTTCTGTTAGTGTTCTATTATCAAGTGCGAGGGCTATTCTACTAAATATTCCAAATAATGTTTGAATTATTTGACTACGCTCCTCGGGCTCTATTTGGCCAAACATTTCAATTTTCGAACTAATGTCAGCGAACTGGGAGATTTGCTTTTGCGCTGGTGCTGCTGCTGCTGCTGCTGCTACTGCATCATCGCCGCTGCCATTATCACTACCGTTATAGACGGAACTCAAACGATTTGAATTTGAAAGTAAAGGTGTTCTTAAATCCATGTGTTATTATATGTATTATTATATATATATCAACATTAAAAAATAAATAAGTAATAATAATAAATTAATAATAAATTATTATTACTTAAAAATAATAAAATAAAGTTTATAATTGAATAAATATGGTTGTAGAACAACAAGAAGAGCAAGAAGAGCAAGAAGAGCAAGAAGAGCAAGAGCAACAATATGAATTGTGTTTGAATATGATTGTAAAGAATGAGTCTCACATTATAAAAGACACGTTGATTAAACTGTTGCAAAAAATTAAATTCGATTATTGGGTTATATCTGATACAGGTTCAACAGATGAAACAAGGGAAATAATTACCGATTTTTTCAAAGAAGTTGGGATTCCGGGTGAATTACATGAAGATGAGTGGGTTGATTTTGCTCATAATCGGAATAAAGCGCTACAGCATGCATTTGGAATAAGCAAATACTTGCTAGTATTTGACGCGGATGATGAAATTTGCGGCGATTTTGTATTGCCGGAACTCACAAAGGATTCTTATGGTTTGCAATTTGGAAGTTACACACGAACGCAAATTGTGAATAATTACAAGTGGTGGAAATATGTCGGCGTTTTACATGAATGCATTTGTCCAGATGATTCAAGAATAGATAATGCAAGTGCGGAAATTATAAAAGGATCCTATCATGTTATATCTGGTAGAACCGGAAACAGAAACCTTGACAGTAACAAGTATTTGAAAGATGCGATTGTTTTAGAGAAGGCGTATTATGATGCTCTTCATGCAAAAGACAACATATACATTAGGTATGGTTTTTATTGCGCAAATAGTTATTACGATTGTGAAAAATATGAAAGCGCGATTTCATGGTATAAAAAGACACTTGAAAATGGCGGGTGGGTTCAGGAAAAATACGTGTCTTGTTTAAGACTTTATAACTGTTACAACAATCTGGGTAATAAAGAAGCAGGATTTTTTTATCTTGTCAAGTCGGCCGAGTATGATAGAGAGAGGGCGGAATGTTATTATGAGCTTATAAAATATTATTCTGGCTCAGGTTTACACGATGTTGCATATGGATATTATGGTGTATTGCGAGAATTTTATAACAAGTCTTATTTAAAAACTGGATTGAACAATAAATTATTTGTAGATGTAAACGTATCTGATTTTCTTTTGCCTTATTACGTTATCATCATTTCTGATAATATGCGTGATTATGACACAGGAATACAGATGTATAGAATTATTTTTACAAAGAAATGTAAAATATTTGATGAATGGTATATAGGCAACCTGTTGTACAATTTACAATTTTTTATTGAACGCATTGATGAGGAAGAAAAAATGGCATTTTACTTATTATTTCAAGAATATGTTGACTTTCTTTTAGCCAATAATTACCCAATATGTAAACACTACGATGTAATGAATAAATATAAAAAATATGGCATTATTACCAAAACAAAATGGCAAGCCATTAATGAAGAGTGTTCAACCAGCACAAAAATACTAATTTATACGGGTTTTTTGAATCACTTATGGAATGACACAGCTATTTCAAAAAATAAAAATATTGGAGGAAGTCATAAAGCAGTTGGTTATTTGGCTAGGAATTTACCAAAAGAATACGAGATAATAATAAGCGGCGATGTTGAAGATGAAGTTGTAGGAAATATAAGGTATGTCAACCGTTTCAAGTTACAAGCGTTGTTAGATGTTGAAAAATTTCATACAATTATTGTCTCACGATACGTATCATTTTTTTTATTATTTCCAAAGTTTAAATGTTATCAGTTATATTTATCTGCACATGACTATGAGTTTATAAATAATCTTGATAAGTCTGATATTTCGGTAGCTCGTATAATTAATGATAATATTGATTATATCAATGGAATAATATATTTAACACCGTGGCATAAATATAATATGGATATTCATTTGAAATTAAAAAATAAAATTAAGTTTTCGATAATAAATAATGGTATAGTGGTTCCTTTGAATAAAAATTCAAATAAGGAATATGATTTTGGAGTAACCGTAAAAAAAAAGTGGTATTGTTTTATTCATAGTTGTCATTTCAAAGATAAAGGGCTAAGTCGTCTTGATTATTTAATTACGAGTTTAAAAAGTAATGATTTATTCAGTAAATTTGAAACAATTTATATTAACAATATTGGTTTGCCAATTGAAGAAGACAGGTACGGTCCTACGGTTGACATTTGTAATTACTCAGACAATCCAGCCCTATATGAAATTCCAACCATTAATAAAATACAACGCTTCTCTCAAACAAATGCTGATTGTAATATTTTATATTTACATACAAAGGGTATTCGTTATCATGTTCATTATCATGTTGACTTTAACCAAAATATAACTGATTGGATAGACATGATGTTGTTTTTTTTAGTAAAAAAATATGAATTATGCATTAGTAAATTAGATAGTGGTATCCAAGCAGTTGGTTGTAATTATAATTTACATTCTACAATTTATACATATGATGCACCTAGACATTTTTCTGGAAATTTTTGGTGGACAAATTCCAACTATACAAAAACATTACCTCTATTAATTGAAAAAACTGAAAATGTAGTTCCACATGATGCTGAATTTTGGTTGTGTCAAAACAACCCGACTATATGTGATTTACATAACTCTACTAATATTAACCATTACTACGAATCATATCCATCAACAATGTACACCGATTGTCCCGCAACAACGTTGGTGCATAGTAAAATAAAAAATAAATTTGTCTGGACAACTTGCAGTTATAGAGGATTGATTGTACTGTTAAACCTATGGGATGAAATACTTGAAGTTATGCCGGATGCAACACTGGACATTTCATCTTATGAAGAATTCCCGAATCCACAACGTGGTCATGTGGATTTTGAAATAGCGTCAATTATAAACCGTCATAGTGATAGTGTGAGACATCACGGACAGTTAAATACTGAAGAGTTATACGAATTGATATCAAAAGCAGAATATTGGTTATACACGTGTACAGTTTGTGAAACGAGTTGCATTACTGCACTTGAAATGTTGGTGCACGAAGTTGTGTGTTTATACTATCCGCTGGGCGGTCTTGTTGATACGATTGGAGAATATGGAATTAAAGTAAATACAGGCAACGAGATTCAAAGCATTATGAATTTGAGTGAGGAGAGAAAGGTAGAAATGAGAATAAATGGAAAGAAATATGCAATGTCGTGTTCATGGGAAAACCGGGCAAAAGAATGGGCGAGTGTGTTGGGGTTGGGTTTTTCAGAAGTTAAAAAAAATATATCTAATTTATTTGATGCAACTAAAATAGAAAATATTTTTTTAAGAAATAAAACAATAAATTACATAAAAACTGATTCAACAATTGGCGCTGTTCTAAAAATGGGTTATTATTGGGAAGAATGGATGTTTAAATACATCCAAGAAAATTACTTGGAAAATACAAATATGATAGATTTGGGAGGAAATATAGGGACAACGACATTGTTAATGAGTGAAGTTTTATCAGATAATTGTAATGTATTCACATTTGAACCTGTATATCATGATATTTTGTTTAAAAATATTTTAGATAATAATTTGAATAATAAAGTTGTAATTTATCCTTATGGTGTAGGAAATGAAATAAAATCATTGAAAATAAAACCAGTAAATTTATCTGATAATATCAATTTTGGTGGATTAGATTTGATGGTAAATCTTAAAAATGACTGTGACAGTGTAAAAATAAATATCGTCCCATTGGATTACTTTAATTTTGAAAATGTTAGTTTAATAAAAATTGATGTAGAGAATATGGAAATTCAAGTACTTGAAGGCTGTATAAATTTAATAAAAAAATGCAAACCTACAATTATTATCGAAAGTCACCAATTGAATACATTAAAACAAACATCAATATTCAAAGAACTTTTAAATATAGGATATGAAATATCCCTTATACCAGAAGGAGCTAATGATTTTATAATGAAAGTAAATTTAAATGGTGCTCCCAAAAGTAAATTTAAAATATTGAATTTGATATTGTTTTCAAATGAAAATATTTCAATGTTTAAGGAATATTATTTAAAGATGATGCAACTTCAAAAAGAATATATAAAATCATACAGTGGAAACAACATTACATTTTATTTTTATTGTTATAAAGAAGATTTAGAAGAAGAATACATAATTGAAGATAATATGATATATATAAAAGGTGTTGAGTCATATGTTCCGGGAATTCTTGAAAAAACGATGAAAGCATTTGAGATAACAAAAAATATGGAATATGATTTTTTACTAAGGTCAAATATATCAACAGTTGTTGATTATAGTAAGTTGAATGAAGTATTATATGAAATACCAGATAATGTTATTTATGCAGGTGGTTCTTGCCGAATACACACCTGGTTAGATCCTGACTATGGTATTCACAAAGTTTACAATATACCATTTGTATTTGGATCATCTATTATATTGAAAAAAGAAGGTGTTGATAAACTTATAGAAAATAAATTTTTACTAGATGAAACAATTATTGACGATGTTGCATTTGGTATTTTTTTCAATTCTTTTGGAGATAAACCACATGGATTTGATAGCTACTATCGTTGGAACTTGAATTGTATGACAAATGATGTTATTTTTTATAGAAATAGAGTTTCATTTGAAGAAGAAAATGGCAACAGAACTATTGAAATTGATAATATGACAAATGTTATTCAACAAATCATAGAGAGAGAACAACAGTTGATTGGTGAAGTCAAATAAATTATATATTCAAAGATACTTAAAGATGTGTCGCTAATAATGTTAAGAAAGGCAATCAAGCAATTCAACAAGCATACAATGGCAACAGCAGTGAGTGGACAAAAGATGGCGGGATGTGTAAAGTGGTTTAATATGAAGACTGGATTTGGTTTTTTGACTGTGGTTCGCGGTGGTGGAAGTGGCGAACTAAAGGTTGGAAGCGAGGTTTTCGTGCATCATTCAAATGTCAAAGTTCAGGAGGAGCAGTACAGGTTTTTGGTTCAAGGTGAGTACGTGGAGTTTGATGTGTCGAATGTTGCAAACGGTCAGCATTCTTGCCAGGCGACGAATGTGACGGGCATGTTTGGCGGCAAGTTGATGTGCGAGACGCGCAATGATGCGCGCCAGTCTTCTTCGTCGCAACCTGGTGGTCGTGGTGATGATGAAGAGGAGGGCGATGGTGACGCGTATGTGCCGGTTTTGAGGAGGACGGCAAGTTCTGCTCCTGAGTCTTCGCGTTCGGTGGCGGTGCCATCAGCATCATCATTCAAGACGCGTGGTGGTGGCAGCGGTGGTCGTGGTGATGATGCGCCTCGCACTCGTGGTCGCGGTGGTGGTCGCAGTTAAAACTTGCTTCAAAGAAATGAAATGAAAATAAATATGAAATAAAAAATAATGATTTAGAATTTAAATTATTATTTATAATATATTTGGTATTTAAATACTTATTGGAACGAACATGGACATGGATAACAATAGTGTTGAAATGGAATTGGTGGAAGGGTTCTGTGAGGAGACAAGGTTATCAAAGATGAAAGAAGACATTTTATCGGTGATGTGCAACGTGTTGAATTATATGACTTTGTCGTCATACGACTATTATTACACGCAATACCATCAAGAGTGTCGAAATGAAATGAATGCAGTATATGACAGCGGAGCAAGATCAATTACGGTTGAAAGTTGCAAACACTTTTACGAGTGTTTGAAACGATTGGAGAGCGTTACAGACACGGATGACCCCGATTATTATGAATATAGAAGGAAAATGCGGCGGTTTATAATATCGTTGGCATCGTTTAGAACATCATCGTGATAAACTATTTATGTTTCATTACTATTTTCTTTTACTTTTTTTTTGCTAGCAAGAATGCTTTTTTAGTGTGGCTGCATCCATTTTTTAAAATGTCGTAATCAACGGCGGATGCGTTTCCGCCGGTAATGGAGCTTGCCAAACGAGCCAAACCCCAAGATTGCGGTGTTTGGTTGGGTCGTGAACCGGAGGAATAGTATGCACCTTCACCTTTACGCACGATTTTTTTCAGTGCGCCTAAAGAGCATCCAGTTTTACGTGCTAGTTCATTGTTTGGAGTAACGTTGTCAATTTTGTAAATTCGTTTCGCATTTTCTATATGAGACGATTTTTTGCTTTTAAAAGATGACACCTTTTTTCGCGTAAAATATTTGTTGCTCTTGTATAATTTCCGCGATTTCAGCAGCATTCCAAGTTGGCGCTTTTTGTCCTTGCTTGACAACTGTTTTGGAATATAGCGTGCAGGAAGAGATGTGCGATTGTATTTTTTTGTTTTTCGAATATGCATTTTACGCAAACGTTTTCGTATAATAATTGTATTATATAATTCATAAATATTATTATTTTCAATATAATAATAGTTTTTTTAGAACCACCACCCCCACCCACCTCGACGGCCTCCGCCGCCGCATCCATCACAATCTGAAGCAAACCAACAGTCAGTTGCCCTCCATCCCGGGTATTGACACCCCCATCCATTGCCAGTATTGATGCATCCATTTCTACAGTTGTAATTCACACCACCACCATAACCATAACTATAGGGGTTTAAATAGATGGGTTGCGCGTATTGTCTTCTCCACCAGCCGCCGCCGCCCCATCCGCCGCCGCCATAACCGTGTCGACTTCCACTACCGTGAGGATGTCCTCGCCCTCCATGACCCTGATGAGACTCTATGATGGTGGAATTTTGTTTACAAAATGAAAATAAACCAATTACAGATATCAACGCAATAATGGCTAAAATAATATAAAATATTTTTGACATTGTGTTATATTATTATGTTATATTATTTATATATAAAAAATAATATAGCAATGGTAATAATATAAGAATAGTCGCATTTATAGCGACTCCTTGTTGAAGAATATTTGTCGAAATTGTGTCATTTCTTTGTCTGTAAAAATGCTTGACAAAAAATCATTTGGTGTTTTAGTTTCTTTTAAAAGGTTGGAAATCATAAAAAGCGAATATATTCCGCATTCCGTGTTGCTTTTTTGGTGTTGTTTATCATTTACAATGTATTTGAAATTCATCCCGATTTCTTTTCCTTGTTTCATTATTTTCTTGGCGAATTTATTTATTTCTTTGGATGGCGGGTCGCCGGTGCTGTCGAAAAAGAAAATGAATTGTTGTTTAATGTTGATGAAGAGAGATATCCAGTGTGAACCGGATAAATAGTGAGGATCGGTATTAAAAATAATTCCAATTTTATTTTTACTATTGGCTGGATTCAAGTAAGTTTTTATGTCAAAATTGCACAATTCTTCATATACGCATGATGACTCACCCTTTGGAGTTTTGTCGAAATCGATGGGTGACGGACCAATAAATTCAAAAAAAGGAAATGCATCTTCGTATTGTTTCATAACTTTTGTTATGTCAACACTGGACAGCCATTCATTAGGATTTTTATTCCACGTTTTCGGGCTTTCAGGTGCAAAATAGTTGAATAAATCTTTCGTGGCAGATGCGCCTTCGTTGAAGAGTTGTCGCATCCAGCATGACTCCTTGTTACACACGTTTCCAAGTCTTATTTTAAGTGAATCCCATATTTCTTTCATATCATTGCTACTAATTAACGCGTCTGGATGACGCGCATTCCAACTGTCTCTGAGTTTTATAATGGCTTTTGTGGTATAGCAAGTAAAATCTTTTTCTTGAGTTGGACTGCATGAAAGTTTTTTGAAAGATTCATCTAAATTTAAAACAGGTTGTTCAATTTCATGTGCACGTTTTGTTTGTTTTGGTATTCTTCTTCGAATACTTTTTATTTTTTTGGTAGGTGGCATTTATATTTGTATTTGACTATATTTGACTATATTTAACTATCAACTATATAATTACTATATAATTATAATAAATTTTTATTTTTATTTATTTTTATTTTGTTTCATCTGTAATAATTTCATTGGTTGTTGACAGTTTATCTTTTTTTTTCTTTTGTTGTTTAAGTCCCTTGTGCTTGAATGACGGGTCTTTAGGATTGAATTTAAACTGTTGAGGGAAAACAACCGGTTCTTTTTTTTGCGATGATGATTTTTTTATAACATATGTATCAAGTGTGAGTTTTTTTACTTCTTTTGGTTTGAAACAAAGTTCATTGGCTTTGTTTAATTCGAATGCGTTGAGCGCGTCGAGTTTGTTATTACATATGCACTGCTGCTGCTGCAGTAGTTCCGCATTTGGTTCGCCCGCCACAATTCCCATGCAAATGTAACATTTCTGTATGGTTTCGCTTTGGTCCTCAAACTTTAAATGGGAAATGCACGCCTTCATGTACATGTTGAATGCGCCATTTAATGCAACATCTTTTAATTCATTTTTGAAAAGGTCTTTTGTTATAGAAATTATTCTTTTTCTATAAAATTTCAAATCTCTCTTGAATCCTGTGTCATAATCTATATTATTTTTGCGAAGGTATTTTTCATACTGTGCGACATTTACCATATATTCTAGAGTTGCGTCATCGACGGAATTCAAAGAAATGTCCATTAATTTATGTTGCTTATATATATAATTATATAATATTAGCAACAATGTTGTAAACTTAGTCTTTCGGTTTAAATTTTGATTTAAATTCTTCCAATACAGTATTCATGGGCATAGGCGGCAGTATTTTTTGTTTTACAACAGTATTCAAAGGAAGAGGAGGAGGAGGAGGCGGAGGAAAGGGGGGTGGTGGTGGTGGGGCAAAGTGATCCCTGTTTCCACTGTTTCCACTGTTATAATAATTAGAATGACCTAAAACCTTTTCAAATGTTGCATTGGCTGATTCCATCTTGCACATTTTCAGTTTTAGTCTTTTTATTTGTTGTAGTTGTTTTTTGCTTGTTGAAATGCTCATTTCTAATTTATTCGTTAATATTGCATTTTTTGCTTGCAGTTCATAACATATTTTTTCTTGCGTTAAAAAAAGTATTTTAAATTCATCTAAATTTGTTGCAAGTGTTGATACTGTAAGTGTTTGCGAATCTGTTGTATGTTGTGTATGTTGTTGTTGCTCTTGTTGTTGTTGTTGTTGTTGTTGTGATTTTGTATTTGAAACTACAATAATATTTTTATCTGTTTCTTTTCCGCCGTCTTCGATTAATTTATTATATCTAAAGAAATATGACATGTAATAGTTACAGTCGTTGCAACACATTTATTAAAAACTGTCAAGATAATTTATCACAGTTTTTAACCATTCAATCAAAAATAAAATACATTTGAAGATTGTTGATAATATAATAAAAAATTGATTTTAAAATAAAATATTACAATATAAGATAAAGACTAAATATGTCTAAAAATAGTTGCGAAAAGTGCGGTAAAGAGTTCAATAGTAAATCTCATTATACTCAACATCAAAAAAGAAAAGTCCCTTGTGTTAGTGAAAGCAAAATTAAAGAATTGATTGACAAGTCGGTTGAGGAAAAATTGACCAAACTGAATGTTGTTTCGTTTCCGCCATGTTTGTCGCCGTCGCCGGTTGCAGTTCAACCTACTGAACAAAAAAAAACAACAATTGACAAATCAACTTTTGAAGAAATGAAAAAATATTATGATGAAACATTGAATGCAGATAAAAGCACATACAAGTCAAGCAACGATGAACCGACGCCGATTGCTTGCATAAGTGAAATGATAAGTAAAATTCCAATTGATTTATGGGGAAGAAGCGACTTATCTATATTAGACCCTTGCTGTGGTAATGGGAATTTCAGTGTTCCAATTATATTTGAATTGTTGAAGTATCACGATAAACGAACAATATTAGAACAAATAATAGAATTTAATGATATAAATGAAAGTAGACTAGAAAATGTGCGTAGTGTATTTTGTTGTGAAACATATAAATTACAAATAACTAACCATGATTTTATTGCATTTAATAGTGAAAAAAGGTATGACTTGATTGTTGCCAACCCACCATACGCCAAATTGTTAGAAAATGGTAAAAGAGCATCGAAAAACCATAATTTAATCAAGGATTTCATTGAAAAAGCATTGTTGCAACTGAAACCGAATGGTTATTTACTATTTATTACACCAGACAACTGGATGTCTTATGCTGACAGGAATGTGTTGATTGAAATAATAACATCATTACAAATCATTCATTTAGATATACATAGTGCAAAGAAATATTTCAAAAAGATTGGCTCCAGTTTCACCTGGTACCTCATTCAAAATTGTGCCTTTTATAAAAATATCAATGTTTCTGGAATATGGAAGAAAAAAGAATATGTTAGTTCAGTCATATCAAAACAGCGCAAATACATTCCATTATTGTATAATCAAATGGTTCAAAATATATTATCAAAGACAATAGACAATACAATGCTACCGAAATTTGAGGTGAAGACAAGCAGCGACTTGCACAAATACACAAAGGCGGAATTTATTCGTGATGAAAAAACAGATGAATTCAAATACAAATTGATTCACACGCCAAGTCAAACCGTGTACTCATCGCGTCCGCATAAATTTCAAGATGGCTATAAACTGTTTATATCAACCACCGACAAGTACAGTGTGTTTATTGATAACTGTGGGATGACTCAGTCAATCGTATTTATATTATGTTCTAGTGAAGATGAAGCAAAAAAATACTTGCAAATTTTACAGCATCCTCTATATGTATTTATAAATAATATTTGCCGTTGGGGTAATTTCAACAACATAAGAATATTGCAAAGTTTTCCTGTTCCAAGTATGGATTATTCTGGAAACCATGAAGAAATTTATAGCTATTTTGGTATTACAAAGGAAGAAATTGAATACATATGTGCGAATTTATAAATGAAAACAATCGAGATGACAAAAAGTATAAAAAAATAGTTTTATAAATATAATTTTATATTGCAAGGTTTATTTTATTTATAAATTGAATTATTTAAACATAAACCTATAGTGTGCATGTTTCAATAATAAACGACGTGACAAAAATGATGCACAACGGCAACAACAATAATGTTTCAATGGCAATGGCGGGAAACAGAGTTGAACAGATTTACGATGTTATGCTTGGAGTTGGATGCATTGTGTTCAGCATTCTAGCGTTGGCAAACTTGTTCATCGTGACAATAAAAAAGTTTGTTGAATATTATTCCAGGCAGGTAGACCGCATTGTCATGGACGAGTCGTTTGACGACGACAGTTGTGACAGTGACGATGATGACAGCACCGAGAGTGATTATAGTGAATACAGTGAGAGTGAATCTAGTGAGAGTGAATGCAGCAAGAGTTGCCAGTATGATGACATTGAATTGAGTCCGTACGTTCCTCCTCGCAGAAGCGAGCGACTAGCAGAAACTAGGGCAAGATGCAATTCTCCCTTGTTGATTTGTCGTTTGAAATTTGATTAATAATTACGATCATGATGTTCAGGTGTTCTCCGCTATGGCGGCGTCTGTGTCTGAGGTGATCGGCGCAGGTGCATTATTTTTATCGGTAATATCTTTTCCAACTTTTTTATTTACATCGTTTACTTTTTGCTTCAAGACGGTTGTTATTGTGTCCATGGTTGTTTTTATACTGGAAGCATTGTCAGCGACATTTTTTGTAAATGAATCGACAGTGGGCTGAAGCGCTGCAACTTTTCCAGACAGTAAATTAGTTCTTGACTGGTCCGCGCTCACTGTTTCACTCAAAGACATTGGCTCGACACATGCAACGGCGGTTGTCATGCAATTCAAAATAATTGCAGTGAAAAAAATAATATATGTTCCTATGATAATGTTTGAAAAATTGAAAGCAGGTTTCATTTCTATTTTCTTTATTTTCTGTTTATATTAAATTTTTTATTTAATATAAAAATAATAAATATGTTTGTAAAAAGTCAGTGAATGAATTATTGAATCATGTTTTATCTTTATTCGCAATGATTGCTTGTATTGCTTGGCTATTTTTTTGATTATCTGATGTATTTTTTGTGACAATTGGCAAAAGTCCTAAAACGCTGGACTGCATTGAGTCAACAGTTTTTTCTAGTGCATCTATTTTTGCACTATATGTTCCCACGGTTACGCCAATGTCTGCGGGTGTATCGGTATCAAGTCCTTCTAAAATGTTGCCGCCTGTATAAAAATGCGTAATTATAATTACAAATAGAAATAGTATAAACGAATAGATGATTAAATTATTCAACATTTACAAAAATGGAAAATATAAACAAACGTCTTGAAATTATATGATATAAATTTATACTATATAATAATATTATTATTATTAATGAATTAGGGAGGGGTTAGAGGGCGCCGTTTCACTTTGTATCCTTGGCACAATTGGTTCCCCTTATGGCGCACCGGGACATTTTACTTCTAGGGGAGAATACTCTGGTGTAAATGTCAAAGGTGTCAGGGGCGGAGACGAAAATACAATGGGTATGGGAGTTTCAATAGTTTCAGTCGACTCTTTCTGGTTCAAAAAATAGATTTGAGATGACACTGACAAGTTAGAAACAAATTGAATCACATGCGACAGCGTAACGCGCGCCCCTTCGGGTTTCAGCACATGCAAATAATCATTGTGTAATTTGTACATGTTGTTGCGATATTTAATGGGGAAATCTTTTAGACCCATCTTTTTGTAAATATAACAATCCAGATAATTCTTGTGCAAAGTGGAAGTGTAGTTATACAACTT
>Ga0315288_10006332_pt1 | contig 15017 bp, 21 predicted proteins | sample YL17G11_20_MG_FD_203454 | JGI IMG/M metagenome (GOLD analysis project Ga0315288, IMG submission 203454) | Sediment microbial communities from Yellowstone Lake, YNP, Wyoming, USA - YL17G11_20 | ecosystem: Environmental > Aquatic > Freshwater > Lake > Sediment | place: USA: Wyoming | collected... | reverse complement strand
ACCGCGCGCTGGCGGAGGTGCGAGAGGGACTGCGCTGCAACGCGGTTGCGGTGACAATCCCGATAGGCAGCGAAGCCAACCTGAGCGGCGTGATAGACCTGGTGAAGGGAGTGGCTTACACCTCCTCGGGCGGCAAGGAGACGGAGGGACCGATCCCTGAGGGGATGGCGGAAACGGTGGCCGAGTACAGAGATAGGTTGGTCGAGGCGGCAGCTGAGGCCGACGACCAGTTGATGGAGAAGTACCTGAACGAGGAGACGCTCTCGCCCAAGGAGATCGTGCAGGGGCTGCGGGCGGCCACATTGGCGGGCAAGGTTGTGCCCACGCTGGCGGTGAGCGCCGGCAGGGCACTGGGCGTTCGGGCGCTGGTGGAGGCGATACTGGCCGACCTGCCTGCGCCCAACGAAATGGGCCCGGCCAAGGGTGTCAACCCGCGCACGCAGCAGGAGGAGGAGCGGCCGCCGGACCCGGAGGCGCCACTGAGCGCGCTCGTGTTCAAGACCACCGCCGACCCCTACGCCGGGCGGTTGAGTTGCTTCCGGGTCTACTCGGGCACGCTGCACAGCGATTCGCAGGCCTACAACTCGACCCGGGGCGAACGCGAGCGCATCGGCACTTTGCTCTGCCCCGTCGGCAAGAAGCAGGAGGCGGTGCCGATTGTGCCCGCGGGCGATATCGGCCTGCTGTCGAAGCTGCATGCGACCGTCACGGGCGACACCCTTTGCGATGAGGCCCGCCAGATCAGGCTGCCCGGGATCGAGTTCCCGACGCCGGTCTTCTCGCTGGCGATCTCGGCGAAGTCCCGGTCGGACGAGGACAAGGTGGGGAGCGCGCTGGCGCGGCTGTCGGAAGAGGACCCGACGATACAGTTTGCGATGAACCCGGAGACAAAGGAGAGCATCCTGTCGGGGCTGGGAGACCTACACCTGGAGGTCACGGTCTCGCGTCTCCAGCGGAAGTTCGGCGTGGCCGTGCAAACCGGCGCGCCGAAGATCCCGTACCGGGAGACGCTCCGGGGAACCGCGCGGGTGCAGGGCCGGCACAAGAAGCAGACGGGCGGCCGCGGGCAGTTCGGCGATATCTGGGTACGCTTCGAGCCGTTGCCCAGGGGAACCGGATTCGAGTTCGTGGATGAGGTGAAAGGCGGTTCGGTGCCGCGCAACTTCATCCCCGCGGTCGAGAAAGGCATCCGTGAGGGGCTCGAGAAGGGCGTCCTGGCCGGCTACCCGATGACGGATTTCCGGGCGATACTGGACGATGGATCGAGCCACCCCGTTGACTCCTCCGACATGGCCTTCAAGATGGCGGGTGCCCTGGCTCTGCAGAAGGGCGCGGAGGCGGCCGCCGTCATACTGCTGGAGCCGATCATGGAGGTGGACGTGACGATCCCCGCGGAGCACATGGGGGATGTCATTGGGGTGCTTAACAGCAAGCGCGCCAGCATCTTGGGGATGGAGCCCCGGGGCAGCCTGCAGGTGGTGCGCGCGACCGCGCCGCTGGCCGAGATGGCGAACTTCGCCTCAGAGCTGCGCTCGATCACCGGCGGCCGCGGCAGCTACGGCATGAGGTTCTCTCATTACCAGGAGGTGCCGAACCACCTGGCCCAGGCAATAGTGACGGCGGCCAAGCGGGAGAAGGAGCAGTAGCCCCGAGGGGTCGCAAGAGGCAGGACTGGCATGATCCAACTTCGGACACGGTTGAAGGTAGCGGACAACTCGGGCGCCCGGATTGCGGAGTGCATCAGGGTGCACGGCGGATCGAGCCGCAAGTACGCCCGCGTTGGCGACATCATCATGGTGGCGGTGAAGCAGGTGACACCGGGGGCGCCGATCCAAAAGGGGCAGATGTCGCGGGCGGTAGTGGTGCGGCAGACGCAGCCGCTGCGGCGGCCGGACGGGTCGTTTATCCGGTTCGACGAGAATGCCTGCGTGCTGATCGGCGACCAGCAGAACCCCAGGGGGACCCGGGTTTTCGGTCCTGTGGCGCGAGAGTTGCGAGAGCGTGAGTTCATGAGAATAGTCTCGCTGGCGCCGGAGGTGATATGAGAGCAAGACGCGACGAGCAAGCCGCCGCCCGCCATCCGAAGGTGCACATCAAGGCTGGCGACCAGGTTTACATAAGGGCGGGCAAGGACCGGGAGGGCCGGCTCTCCGAAGAAGAGGTGGCGCGGCTCGATCCGGAGGCGCAGAAGCGCGAGGCGAACCGGAGGCCCGGGCGGCGGGCGCGGGTGATCCGCGTGCTGCGGGAGCGCGGGCGGGTGGTGGTCGAGGGCGTGAACATACAGATAAAGCATCAGCGCCCGCGGGGCCGCGCCAGCCGTGCGGCGCAGATACAGGCAGGGCGGATCGAGCAGCCGGGCGCTATCCCGGTATCAAACGTGATGCTCGTATGCCCCAGCTGCGACCGGCCGACGCGCGTGCGTCGGGGCGAGTTTGAAGGCAAGCCGGTGCGCGTCTGTCGCCGCTGCGGCGAGCCGGTGGACAGGATAAGGTAAGGACAGGCCATGTCTGCTGAGGATAAGGTAAGGAAAGCGAAGGCGCCTGAGAGCACGGTAGAGGCGCCGCCGCGCCCGCGGCTCAAGGAGCGGTATCTGGCGGAGATTGCGCCGGCCTTGATGCGCGCCTTCGGATACGGTAACATCATGGAAGCTCCCTGCCTGTCGAAGATCGTGGTCAGCATGGGGGTGGGAGCCGCGACCCAGGATTCGAAGGTGCTGGACGCGGCGGTTGAGGATCTCGCCATCATCGCGGGGCAGCGGCCGATAATCACCCGGGCGAAGCGCTCGATCGCGCAGTTCAAAGTGCGGCAGCACAACCCGATCGGCTGCAAGGTGACGCTCCGGCGCGATCGGATGTACGAGTTTCTGGACCGGCTCATCACAGTGGCGCTGCCGCGGATCCGTGACTTTCGGGGGCTGCCCCCAGATGCGGTAGACGGGCGCGGGAACTACAACGTAGGTCTTCGTGAGCAGACGGTGTTTCCCGAGATCAACCTGGACAAGGTCACGCGCGTTCAGGGCATGAATGTGACGATAGTGACGACGGCAAAGACGGACGAAGAATGCCTGGCGCTGCTGAGGGAGTTTGGTCTTCCTCTGCGGGAGTCGTGAGCGGCCGGGCGCGGGAGGTCTGAAGCTTGGCGAAAACATCTTTGGTCGTCAAATCCCGGCGCAAGCCGAAGTTCTCGGCGCGGCGCTACAACCGCTGCCAGGTGTGCGGGCGCCCGCGCGCGTTCATGCGGCGGTTCGGGATGTGCCGCATCTGCTTCCGCGAGATGGCCCACCGCGGCGTCCTGCCCGGTGTCACTAAGTCGAGCTGGTAGGGAGAATAGATGGCTGTCACCGACCCTATTGCCGATATGCTCACTCGGATCAGAAACGCCAACCTGGCGCGCCACGAGCACGTCACGATTCCGGGCTCCAAGCTGAAGCTCGAGATCGCAAAGGTGCTCAAGGCGCAGGGCTATGTTCAGAAGTACGACCTGGTTGACGACAAGCGCCAGGGCCAGATCCGGATACACCTGCGGTACGACCCGGGCGGGGGCCCGATAATCACCGGCCTGCGGCGCGTCAGCCGGCCGGGGCTTCGCGTCTACGTGGACTCGAAAGAGATCCCGCGCGTGCTCGGCGGGTTGGGGGTGGCCGTGCTTTCGACCTCGCACGGCGTCCTGACCGACCGCGAGGCGCGACGGCGGCACGTCGGCGGCGAAGTCCTCTGTTACGTCTGGTAGGAGAATCTCGCGATGTCGCGCATCGGAAAAGCACCGATACCGTTGCCCGCCGGGGTCACGGCTGAGCTGACGGACCATACGTTGACGGTCAAGGGCCCGAAGGGCGAGCTCTCGCGCCACTTGCGCGAGGACCTCGAGGTCGTGATCGAGGATCAGACGATCTTCGTGCGCCGGCTGTCCGAAAGCAAGGAGCAGCGGGCGCTGCATGGCCTGACCCGAACCCTGGTGGCCAACATGGTGGTCGGGGTGAGCCAGGGCTACGAGAAGGTGCTGGAGCTCTACGGAGTGGGCTTCCGCATCCAGCAGCAGGGGCGGCGGCTGAACATGCAGCTCGGGTTCTCGCATCCGGTGGTCTTCGATCTGCCGGAGGGCATCACCGCGCAGATGGAGACCTTCGTGCCCACGGGCGAGAACCAGTACCTGTCGGCGCGGCTGACGCTGCGGGGCATAGACAAGGAGGTGCTGGGGCAGCTGTCCGCGACCATCCGCGCGTCGAGGAAGCCGGAGCCGTACAAGGGCAAGGGCTTCCGCTACCGGGGCGAGGTGGTCCGCCGCAAGGCCGGCAAGACCGCCCAGGCGTCCGGGCAGTAACCAGTGCAGAGGGAGTGAACAGTGGGGATCGTCCAGGAGAAGTTGACGGGTCGCCTTCGACGCCACCGGCGGGTGCGCAAGCGGGTCAGTGGCGCGGCCGAGCGCCCGCGGCTGTGTGTCTTCAGTAGCAACCGCTACCTATACGCGCAGATTGTGGACGATGAGGCCGCGCGAACGCTCGTCGCCGCCAGCTCTGCGGAGCCGGGGCTCGTTGTCGAAGGCGGCTCCCGGCACACGGTGGGGGCGGCAAGGGCCGTGGGCAAGGCGATCGGCGAGCGCGCCAAGGCGGCGGGCATCGGCAAGGTGGTGTTCGATCGGGGCGGCTACATCTACCACGGGCGGATACGCGCCGTCGCCGAGGGCGCGCGCGAGGCCGGGCTGGAGTTCTGAGGAGAACGGAAAAGTCATGACTGCGCACCGACAGTTTAGAGAGCCGCTTGGCGAGAGCGCCCTAGAGGAGAAGCTGGTCTCCCTCAACCGCGTCCAGAAGGTCCACAAGGGCGGCCGGACGCTGCGATGGAGCGCGCTGGTGGTAGTGGGCGACGGCGCGGGCTCGGTCGGAGTAGGGCTGGGCAAGTCGGCGGAGGTGCCTGTCGCCATTCGCAAGGCGGCAGAGGAAGCCAAGAAGAACCTGATCCAGGTGGCGATGCTTGGCAGCACGATCCCGCATTCGGTGGAGGCCAAATATGGGGCCGCCCGCGTGCTGCTGAAGCCGGCCTCTCCCGGCACGGGCGTTATCGCGGGCGGAGCCGTGAGAGCGGTGGTGGAAGCGGCCGGCATCAAGAATATCCTGTCGAAGTCCCTGGGTTCAGACAACCCCATAAACATAGCCCGCGCGGCCATACTGGGGCTGAAGAGCCTGCGCACCGCTCGCGAGGTCGCGGTCAGGCGAGGGCGCCGGCCGGAGGAGATCGCGGACGCGTACCATCTGGCGGGTCTGCCCGGCCCGGTGATGGCGGAGGCCGCCGACGAGGAGGAGAGCGCATGAGCCGGCTCCGCGTCACGCTGCGCCGAAGCCCGATCGGCCACCCGAAGAACCAGAAAGAGACCGCCCGGGCGCTTGGGCTGACCAAGCTGCAGCGGACGGTGATACGCCCCGACACCCCGGCGATACGGGGGATGGTCAACACGATCGGCCACCTTGTAACCGTCGAGCAGATCGAGGACGGCGAGAAGGGTTGAGAGGTCCCTGATGCACACTGGCGAGCTAACGCCTCCACCGGGGGCGAAGAGAGGTCGAAAGCGTCTCGGGCGCGGCATGGGCTCCGGGCTGGGCAAGACGTCCGGCCGGGGCATGAAGGGCCAGAAGGCCCGCACCAATGTGCGGCCGGGCTTCGAGGGGGGTCAGACTCCGCTCTACCGCCGGCTGCGCAAGCGGCGCGGGCTGAGCAAGTCGGCGCGCAACATCGGCATCTTCCGCCGCAGCTACGCCGAGGTGAACGTGGGCCGGCTGGAGGAGGCCTTCGACGCGGGGGCGGAGGTGACGCCGGAGACGCTGCGGGAGCGGGGCGTCATCAGCAAGCTCAACGATGGGCTGCGGGTGCTGGGCGATGGCGAGCTGCACAAGGCGCTGACGGTTCGAGCGCATCATTTTACGGCGGCGGCCCGCGCGAAGATAGAGGCCGCCGGAGGCACGGCGGAGGTAATCTGACGTGTTCAGCGCGCTGGGGCCACTGATCGCCGCCTTCAAGCTACCCGACCTGCGTCGGCGCATCCTGTTCGTGTTCGGGATGTTCGCGCTCTACGTCATCGGCCTGCACATTCCCATTCCGAATATCAACCACGAGGAGATGGCTAAGCTGGCCGAGGGCGGCCTGCTGGGGCTGTTCGATGTGTTCTCCGGCGGAGCTTTCCGCCGATTTTCGATCCTGGCCATGGGCATCATGCCCTACATCAACGCCTCCATCATCTTCCAGCTTTTGGGCATCGCTATCCCGCGTATCGCTGAGGTGGCGAAAGAGGGCGAGAGCGGCCGCAAGAAGATTTCGCAGTGGACCCGGTGGCTCACCATCGTGCTGGGCATCTTCCAGGGCGCCATGACCTGCGCTTATCTCATGCAGGTGGGGATTCTGAGCGTCAGCGGCATCGGCGTGATCCCGGTGATCTTCACGCTCACGGGCGGCACGTGCTTTCTGATGTGGATGGGTGAGCAGATCACCGACAAGGGGATCGGGAACGGTGTTTCGTTGATCATCTTTGCGGGCATCGTCGCTCGCATGCCGGTAGATGTGGTCAAGACCTTCCAGTTGTGGCGGAGCGGAGTGCTGCTCTGGACGAACATTGCGGCGCTCCTGGTGGTGTGGCTGGGGACGATCGCCGGCATCGTCTATATCACGAAGGGCGAGCGGCGCATCACCATCCAGTCGGCGAAGCGAGTGGTCGGCACTCGCATCTACAGCGGTGGGAGCAGCTTCCTTCCCATCAGAGTCAACACCGCAGGCGTCATCCCGATCATCTTCGCCATCGCTGTCGTGCTCCTCCCGGCCCAGATGGCGCAGTTCGGGTCAGGTCTTCAGGGCGGCTGGCGGGACTTCCTCGACAAGGTGGCTGAGTTTTTCAACCCGGGACAGAGTCCGGTAGCGGCGGCCGTCTACTTCTTCACGGTCATCTTCTTCACTTACTTCTACACGGCGGTGACGTTCAACGTGGCGGACGTGGCGGACAACCTCAAGAAGTACGGGAGCTTCGTCCCCGGCATAAGGCCCGGTCGGCCGACCGAGAGGCACCTCGACCGCGTGCTCAGCCGCATCACCCTGGCGGGGGCGCTGTTCCTGGGGGTGATCGCGCTGCTGTCCTACTACGTTCCTAACATCACGGGAGTGACGAGCTTCACGGTGGTGGGCGGCACGTCGCTGCTGATCCTGGTGGGAGTCGCGCTTGACACGATGCAGCAGATCGAGGCCCACCTGGTCATGCGGCAGTACGAGGGGTTCATCAAATGATGCGGATCATCCTCCTCGGCCCGCCGGGGTCGGGCAAGGGCACGCAGGCCAGCGCGCTGGAAGCGAGAGAGAGCATCCCGCACATCGCCTCGGGCGATCTGCTCCGCGCAAACGTGCGCGACCACACCGAGCTGGGCCGGCGCGCCAAGCCTTACATGGACCGCGGCGAGCTGGTGCCGGATGACCTGATCCTGGACATGATGGCGGAGCGGCTATCAGAGCCGGATGCCCGGCAGGGATACGTGCTGGACGGCTTCCCGCGGACCGTCGCGCAGGCGGAGGCGCTGGCCGAGCGACTGGAGCAGCTGGGGGCGCAGCTCGACGCGGTGGTTCATCTGAATGTCCCGGAAGCGGAGATACTGCGGCGTCTCTCGGGGCGGCGCACCTGCCCTAGCTGCAACGCGATCTACCACGTGGACACGATGCCGCCGCGGCGAGCGGGCGTCTGCGACAAGTGCGGCACGGCGTTGATCCAGCGCGATGATGAGAGGCCGGAGGTCGTCCGCAATCGCCTGGAAGTCTATGCGGAGCAGACACAGCCGCTGCTCGACTACTACCGGCAGCGGGGGCTGCTGCGAGAGATAGACGGGATGATAGGCGTCGAGAATATCCTGCGCGAGATTGGGGCGATCGTCGGAACCGCGCGGGCGTCGGCGCGAGGGTGAGGCAGTGATTGGCCGCAAGACCAAGTCTGGACGTGAACGCTCCCGTCACATCTCACTTAAGAGGGAGGATGAGATCGCGCGCATGCGGCGCGCGGGCCAGATAGTGGCGCTGGTGTTGAGCCGCCTTTCCGAGGCGGCCCGGCCGGGCGTGACGACGGGTGAGCTGGACCGGCTGGCGGAGGCGGTGATCCGGAGCTTCGGGGCGACGCCGACGTTCCTCGGGCTCTACGGCTATCCGGCCAACATCTGCGCCTCCATCAACGAAGAGGTGGTGCATGGCATCCCGGGCGACCGGGCGCTGCGGGAAGGCGATATCGTATCGTTCGATGTCGGCGCCACGGTTGAGGGTATGATCGCCGACGGGGCCGCGACGGTGGGTGTGGGAGCGATCTCGGAGGGGGCGCAGCGTCTGCTGCGGGTGACGCGGGAGGCGCTTCATAAGGGATTAGAGCAGGCGCGGCCGGGGAACCGGGTGGCCGACATTTCGGCCGCCGTTCAGACGCACGCCGAGTCGCACGGGTATTCGATCGTGCGGAAGCTGGTGGGCCACGGCGTGGGGCACGCGATGCACGAGGCGCCGCAGGTGCCGAACTTCGTGGACGGAGCCATCGGCGATTCGCCCGAGCTCCTGCCGGGCATGACCCTCGCCATCGAGCCGATGGTGAACCAGGGCACCTGGCAGGTAGTGCAGGAGAAGGACGGCTGGACCTACCGGACCAAGGACCGGTCGCTCTCGGCTCACTTCGAGCATACGATCGTCATAACCGGGGAAGGATGTGAGATACTGACCCTGCGCGAGGCCGCTGGCCGAGGTGTGGCCGCGGCGCAAGGAGAGCAGCAGCTCACCGTGTTCGCGCGGGCTGGAGGCTCAGCGTGAAAGTGCGATCATCGGTCAAGAAGCTGTGTGACCGCTGCAAGATCATACGGCGCCACGGGAAGGTGCGCGTGATCTGCGAGAAGCCCAAGCACAAGCAGGTGCAGGGCTGAGCGGACGGCGGAGACAGGGAGAGATATGAATGGCGCGCATCGCAGGTGTTGATCTTCCGCGAGATAAGCGGCTGGAGATCGCCTTGACCTACATCTATGGGATCGGGCGCCCGACCAGCCAGCACATACTCGAGCAGACGGGCGTCGCCCCCGATACCCGCGTCCGCGACATGACCGAGGACGAGGTGACCCGGCTGCGGGAATACATCGAGCGGAACCTCCGCGTCGAAGGCGACCTGCGGCGGGCGGTGACGGCGAACATCCAGCGGCTGATAGACATCGGCTGCTACCGAGGCATCAGGCACCGCCGCGGCCTTCCGGTTCGCGGGCAGCGCACCCGCACGAACGCGCGCACCCGAAAGGGAGCGAAGCGGACCGTGGGCGTGCGAAGGAAGAGAATTTGAGCGGGAAGAGAGCGAGAGATACCTGAATGGCGAGACAGAGTGCTAGACCGAGGCGACGTGAGCGGCGCGTAGTCGGCAGCGGCCGGGCCTACATACAATCCACGTTCAACAACACGATCGTGACCATAACGGATTCGGAGGGGGGCGTGCTTGCATGGGCGAGCTCCGGGTCCGTGGGGTTCAAGGGCACGAAGAAGGGGACGCCGTTCGCCGCCCGGCTGGCGGCCGAATCGGTGGTCAAGAAGGTGCAGGAGTACGGCATGCGCCGGGTTGACGTCTACGTGAAGGGACCGGGCAGCGGCCGGGAAACGGCCATCAGGTCATTGCAGAGCGCGGGGCTGGAGGTAACCAGCATTCGCGATATCACCCCGATCCCTCATAACGGGTGCCGGCCGCCGAGACGGCGCCGCATCTGAGGGGAGCTTTGGGACGGCATTTCATCTCTCGAGCACGTTAGGCGAGACAGGGAAGAGATATGGCTAAGTATAGCGGACCGGTTTGCCGGTTGTGTCGGCGAGAAGGGGTGCGCCTCTACCTGAAGGGCGATCGGTGCTACTCCGGCAAGTGCGCCATCGAGAAGCGGCCTTACCCGCCGGGAGAGCAGGCGAAGCGCAGGACGCGTCGGCGGGTCTCCGATTACGGGATCCAGCTTCGGGAGAAGCAGAAGCTGCGGCGCATCTACGGGCTGCTCGAGCGGCAGTTCAGGCGGTATTTCGAGCATGCCTCGCGGCAGTCGGGCGTGACCGGCGCGAACCTGCTGCAGCTCCTGGAGAGGCGGCTCGACAACGTCGTCTGGCGGCTCGGCTTCGCCACGTCTCGGGCGCAGGCGCGGGAGCTCGTCAGCCACGGCCATTTCATGGTGAACGACCGGCCGGTCAACATGCCGGCCTTTGAGGTAAGGGTTGGGGATACGATTGCGGTGCGCGAACCGAGCCGGAGCCTGCCGACCATCATCGCCTCGGTGGCGAGCGCCGGCGGCCGCCGCCTGCCCGTATGGCTGAGGATCGAAGGTGATGCCATGCGCGGGACCGTCGTTTCCCTGCCCGCGAGGGAAGACATAGACACGCAGATCCAGGACGAGCTGGTGGTCGAGTACTACTCGCGGTAACCTGGCGGCCTTAGCGCAACGCAGGAGGATGACGTCATGATCATCGACACCTTGACACCCAGAATAGAGCGCCTGGACGATGGCAGCGACCCGCGCTACGGGCAGTTTCTGGTCGAACCGCTGGAGCGCGGCTATGGGACCACGCTGGGCAACGCCCTCCGTCGCGTGCTGCTTTCTTCGATCCCGGGCGCGGCCATCACATTCGTGACGATCGAAGGGGTGCTGCACGAGTTCTCGACCATTCCGGGCGTGGTGGAGGATACGACCGAGATACTGCTCAACCTGAAGGAGCTTGCGATCAAGATTCTGGAGTCGCCCGAAGGCCCGGACATGGGCCAGGCGCCGGCCGAGGGGCCGCGCATTCTGCGGATCGAGCGATCAGGCCCGGGGGAGGTCCTGGCGGCGGACATCGAGACGCCGAGCGACGTGGAGGTAGTGAACAAGGACCTCCATCTCGCGACCCTCGACACTCCCGACGCCACGCTGAATGTCCAGATGGAGGTGGAGCGGGGGCGACGCTACGTGCCGGCGGAAGAGCACGACACTTCCCGCAGGCCCATCGGCGCGATACCCGTGGACTCCATCTTCACGCCCGTGCGAAAAGTGAGCTTCCGAGTGGAGCCGACTCGGGTGGGACACATGACCGATTTCGATCGCCTCGTTCTCGAGGTGATGACCAATGGAACTATAGATCCCGCTGACGCCATCAGCGATGCGGCCAAGATTCTGGACCGCTACCTCATCCTGTTCTTCGACTTCCAGCAGCAGGAAGAGGAGTTGGCGGGTATGCCGGAGGTTGAGTCTGCGACCACGCGGCAGCTCCAGACGAGGATCGAGGACCTGGACTTCTCGGTGCGCACCTCCAACTGCCTGCGGCGAGAGGGCATCACGACGGTGGGCGAGCTGGTCCGCCGCTGCGAGAGCGACCTGATGGCGATCCGAAACTTCGGCCGCAAGTCGCTGGTGGAGGTGAAGGAGAAGCTGGCCAGCATGGATCTGGCGCTGACCAAGGACTCCGACGAAGAGCCCGCTGACCCGGGCGGGGACGGCGAGGAGGGCGACTAGGCCCAGTAGGAGGATCTGCGAGCTGTGAAACATAGGATCTCAGGGCGCCGGCTTGGTCTTCCGACAGACCAGCGGATGGCCCTCTTACAGAATCTGGTTACCTCGCTGCTCTGGCACGGCACTGTCGAGACGACGGCCCCGCGTGCGAAAGAGGCGCGCGGCCTGGCCGAGAAGCTGATCACGCTCGCCAAGCAAGACACGATCCACCACCGTCGCCTGGCGCGGCGCAGGCTCATGCCCCGCACCGGCCTCATCCGGATGAAGGAGGGCTCCCATCGGGAGGCGCCAGCCACCGGCGAGGCCGAGAAGGAGGCGGCGGGCCGCAGCTCGAGCACGGTCGAGAACTCCGTCCGTCACCTGTTCGAGCACGTTGCGCCGCAATACCAGGATCGCCCGGGCGGCTATGCCCGCATTGTTCGGGTCGGCTCTCGTCGGGGAGATGGGGCGGAGTTGGTCAAGCTTCAGCTCGTTGATTATCGGCCGCCCGAGACCTGAGCGGCGGCCTGACTTGCGCGGCTCATGCGCAACCTAAAGCTGACCCTGGAGTATGACGGCACGGAGTTTCGCGGGTTCCAGCGCCAGCGGGAGTTGCGCACAGTGCAGGGCATGCTGGAGTATCGCTTCTCACGCCTGCTGTGCGAACAAGTGAAGATAGTGGGCGCCGGACGCACGGATGCGGGCGTACACGCCATCGGGCAAGTGGCGAACTTCCGCACCAGCCGGCCGCTGGCCGTGGGGCGCATGGCTCCTGTGCTGAACGCGGCGCTGCCCGCGGACGTAAAGGTGCAGGCGTGCGAGGAAGTGGAGGACGGCTTTCACGCCCGGCGATGCGCGGTGAGCCGGACCTACCGGTACACCGTGATAGAGCGCCCGATGCCATCGCCGCTGCTGGGGCGATTTGCGCTGATCGTCTCGGAACGGCTGAATGTGGCGGCGATGGACGGGGCTGCAAGAGACCTGCTCGGCAGGCACGACTTCCGCGCCTTTCAGGCGAGTGGCTCGGAGACGGTGACAACTGAACGGAATGTGTTCCGGTGTGAGTGCCGCCGCAGGGCGGACAGGATCGAGATCGTGGTCGAGGCCGACAGCTTCCTCTATCGGATGGTCCGGAGCATCGCGGCCTCGCTGATCGAGGTAGGAAGCGGCAGGCTGAGTCCGGGCGCTCCGGCGGAGGCCGTGGCTAGGGGCCAGCGGCTGCCCAAGTTGCCGCCAGCTCCGGCTTGCGGGCTTTGCCTGGTCAAGGTATCATACTGAGACGGCGGCCACGGTGCACTGGGGCAAGTGAGATAAGGACGGTTTGCGCATCATGAGGACGACGAAAACGAAAACCTATTCCGCGAAACCGGGAGAGGTCGAGACCCGCTGGCTGCTGATCGACGCGCAGGGGCTCGTTCTGGGCCGGCTGGCCGCCGATATCGCGGCCGTGCTGAGGGGCAAGCACAAGGCCACTTTTACTCCCCACGTGGACACCGGCGATCATGTCGTAGTTGTTAATGCGAGCGGAATGGTGCTCACCGGTGGCAAGGCTAAGAAGACCATGCGCTACCGGCATTCGGGGTATCCGGGCGGGCTCAAGGTCGAGCCCTATGGTGAGCTGCTCCTCCGCGACCCGGCTCGCGCCCTGCGCGCGGCGGTGCGGGGCATGCTGCCGCACAGCACGCTGGGGCGGGAGATGCTGCGCAAGCTCAAGGTCTACGCGGGCGGGGAGCATCCCCACCAGGCGCAGGGCCCGGTGCCCTACCGGCCGCCCCACTTGAGAATGACGGATGGAGGTGATGACTAACGTGCCTCAGGAATACTACGCCACCGGGCATCGTAAGAACGCTACCGCCAAGGTCTGGCTGGAGCCGGGAGAGGGGCGCATCACGGTCAACGGCCACCCGCTGAGGGATTACGTCTGCCGGCCCACGCTGGAGTTGGTCGTGCGCTCTCCCCTGGAGCTGGCGGACCGGTTGGGGGCGTTCGACGTGCGGGCGCAGTGCCTTGGCGGCGGGATAGCCGGGCAGGCCGGCGCCCTGCGCCACGGCATCGCCAAGGCGCTGGTCGTTATGGATGAGAGCCTCCGCACCACCATGCGGCGCGCGGGCTTCCTCACGCGCGACCCGCGGGTCAAGGAAAGAAAGAAGTACGGGCGCAAGCGCGCGCGGCGCGGCTTCCAGTTCAAGAAGCGCTGACGCATTTAGGTCGGGACAAGGAAAAAGTGAAAAGTAAAAAGGCAAAAGCAACACGCCGATTCCCCTTCTTGCCTTTTGCCTTTTGCCTTGACCCTGGCCCCAACCTGTTTGGCTCCGGCTATGCCGGGTCGGGTCGGTTCACGGGCGAGGGGCGCCGCAGGCTCTTTGCGGCGCTGCTCGCGAGCGTGGCCCTCGTCGGCTTGGGTTTCTCCCCGCTCCTGGCTCAGGTCGAGTCAGAGGCGGAGACCGCGCTCGCGCAAGAGCCCGACGAGGAGGAGGCGACCGATGGTCTCCCCGGCATGCTTGCCGAACAAGACCTGGGGTTCTACTACGAGATCTACCAGGTTCGCTCCGGTGATACGGTCGAGAACATCGCCGCGCGGTTTGGGGTGTCGGCCGATCGCATCCGCCAGTTCAACAATCTCACTGAGGCCGAGCTGACCAAGGGCCAGTCACTGGCCATACCGCTGCCGGGCAAGTCCGGGGTAAGGAAAGGGGCCACTCCGCCGGAGCCGGCGCTGAACCTGCTGGAGCCGTGCTACGCGGTTGTTACCAGCGCCTCGGCGATCCTCAGCGTGCCCGGCGATACCCCTGGTGGCGAGGTGCTCTACGAGCCCCAGTTGGGAACCCAGCTCATCGTCAATGCGGAGCGGGGTGACTACTGGGGGATCGTGATGGTGGACGGGTCCGCCGGGTGGGTCCCGAAGTCGTCCCTGCAGATGACGGACCGCAAGATCCCCCCGGAGAAGCTGGAGATGATGCTGGCCGGCGGCCGGCCGGACATCGTGCAGGAAGCTCGCCGCTATCTTGGCACCGCCTATCGCTATGGCGGGAGCCTGCCCTATGATGTTGACTGCTCGCTGCTGGTTCAGACGGTGTACGCGTCGAGAGGGATCAAGCTGCCCCGCACGGCCGCGCAGCAGTTCGAGGTGGGGCGGGCCGTGCACTACACGGAGATGCTGCCGGGCGACCGGGTCTACTTCGTGAGCAGGTCGGGTCGCATCAACCACACGGGCATCTACATCGGCAACGGCCTCTTCATCCACGCCTCCTCGCGGCGCAGCTGCGTGGGGATAGACGCGCTCTACGACCGCATGTACTGGGCGCGATTCATCGGCGCGCGACGATCCTAGCCGCCCCGGGCAGGTTCGTTTCACCTGTTTCCCGGGCGGCGTCCTCTTCGAAGGCCAGCTTCGGCTTCCTTGGTTGGGCCCGCTTTGGGTAGCGTGGGTATGCAGTTGACTCAGGTACATACTATATGTAGTATTCGGGGGTATGAGGTTGCTGACCCACCCCCGCAATCAGCGTGAGTTCAATGCCCTGATCGCCTCGGAAGAGGCGTGCCAGCGTTA
>Ga0315288_10006331_pt1 | contig 15018 bp, 9 predicted proteins | sample YL17G11_20_MG_FD_203454 | JGI IMG/M metagenome (GOLD analysis project Ga0315288, IMG submission 203454) | Sediment microbial communities from Yellowstone Lake, YNP, Wyoming, USA - YL17G11_20 | ecosystem: Environmental > Aquatic > Freshwater > Lake > Sediment | place: USA: Wyoming | collected... | reverse complement strand
TGCCCATCATAGAAGTACCGCCGCACACAGCCCGGGCCCCAGAAGGTGGCCCGCATCCGCTGCCCCAGCGCATTCCAGACGAAGGTGTCCGTCCCGCCCGGATACGTGATGGTGGTGGGCCGGTTCTCGTCATCGTAGACCAGCGTCCGGCTGCCCAGCGGCCCGCTGCTGCTGGTCATGTTGCCGTTGAGATCGTAGCCGAAGGCGGAGCCGTCGCTGGCCGAGGTGAGCTTGTCATTGGGGTCATAGGCGTAGGTAACCGTGGCCCCGCCCATGTCCATGTCGGCCCTGCTGGTCCGATTGCCCACCGCGTCGTAGCCGTAATTGAGCCAGTAGATCTCAGCCGTGCAGCAGTGAAAGTAGCGATCCTGCGTCAGCCGGCCCAGCCGGTCGTACAGATACACGCTCATCCAGTAGGGCTTCGCGGTCTGGTCAATGTACGCCACCCACAGCGGGTTGCCGGTATTCTCCCAGTGCGTGAAGTCCGCGTAGCTGTAGGTGACATCCCGGATGATGGCGCCGCCGGTGGTCCGGTTGCGCACCGCGGTCAGCCAGTCGCGAGCGTTGTACTCATAGCTCGTGTAGCCGTTGGACCGGTTCACCCGGGTGCGCCGCCCCCCGTTGTCATACTCGTAGGTCAACACAACCCCACCGGTGGTCAGGGTCGCTGGTTGGTTGCGCGCGTTGTAGATGTAGGACACAGCCGCGTCGGGATATCCCCGCATCAGGGAGACGTTGCCCACCCCGTCGTACTGGTAATCGATCAGTTTGCCGTAGCCGTTGGTGACCGACTTCACCTGCCCGCTGGGGTAATAGACGATGCTGGTGGTCCCACTGGCATCCGTGAAGCTGGTCACCAGCCCGTCCTTGTCCCGGGTGACGTTCACATCGGTGTCATTGGGATAGCCGATCGCCACAGAACCCGACCCCGCCGGCCCCCACAGCCGGTCATCCGCGTCGTAGCGATAGCAGGTGATGCGGTTCCGGGCGTCACAGTGGCCGCATATCCGCCCATCGTCCCGGTAGCCCCAGGTCTCCCAGGTCCCGTCGGGGTAGCCGGCATACCAGGGCCGGTCGGCCCCGTCGTACAGGTAGCTGGTGGTGTAGCCCCGGGCATTGGTCACCGTCTTCAGATTGCCTACTTCATCGTAGCCATAGGTGGTGACGTAATTCAGCGGAGCCGGAGGATTGGGATCGGAGTGCTGGTAGTCCTGGTGCACCTTCCACAGCCGCTTGGTGTAGTAGTCGTACTCGTACTTGGTCTGCACCCCGTTCTCGTCGGTCACCAGATCCAGGCCGCAGCAGGTCCAACTGAAGGACTTGGTCTTGGGGCCGTTGCCGATGCCGGGGTAGGTGATTTGGGTCAAGCGATGCAGATTGTCGTAGGCATAAGAGGTGGTGTTACCGTTGCCGTCGGTGGCCGCGGCGACGTCGCCCACCGCGCTGGTGGTGAAGGTCTGATCCCCGCCCAGGGGTGGGTGCACCCGGTTCAGGTAGCCGGTGGCGGCGTCGTAGGAGAGCGTGGTGGCGTGGTTCTCCCCGTCGGTGACCGAGGCGAGTTGCTGGCCTGCGGTGGCATCATAGGTGAAGGAGGTGGTCCGGTTCACCGGGTTGCCGTTGATATCGGCGTCCCGCAGGATGATCGAAGCCAGCCGGTTGGTGCCTGAGTAGTAGGTGAAGTCGGTGACCCGGTTCTCCGGGGTGATGATCTCAGTCAGGTTGCCCAGAGTGTCGTACAGGTACCGATAGGAGGGGCTGCCGGACCCCAGGTTCACATCCCAGTTCTGGGGGTCGATGTACTTGGCGACCTTGTCCGGGTTGTAGGGATCGCTGTAGTAATAGCGGTGTACGTGGTCTTTCCCACCGGCTTCGGTCTGGTAGCTGTCCCGGTAGGTGGCCACCTGCACCTGGGAGGTATAGGTCCAGGTGTGGGTGTAGTTCAGCGTGCCCGTGCCGTAGTCGGTGATGGTCTGCAGCAGCGCCCCCAGGTAGCGGCCGCTGCCGGGATCATCGGTGTCCTCGTAGATGTACCGACTGACCCGCGGCTGCCCGTCCTTGGTCTCGGTCACATCGGTGTATAGCTGTCCGTTGGTCTGCTTCACATAGGAGTAGGTGACAGTGGCGCTGGACAGGCCGGCAATGCTGGTCGCGCTCACGACCGCCTGCAAGTAGGGAGTGTCGTAGGCATACTGGACCTGCCGGCCGCCGGGGTCAGTGATGCTCGTGACCTTGGTGTCTGTGCCGGAGTAGCCGTAGGTGTAGGTGTCGCCGGCCGCATCGGTCGTAGTGCTCAGGCGGCCGTAGCCGTCATAGGTGAAGCTGGCGGAGAGGCCTCCTGGGACGCTCACCTGTGTCAGTAGCCCGTTGGTGTAGCTCAGCGTCGTCTGCCGGCCCTTGGGGTCCGTGATGGCGGTGGGCAACTGGCCCACCGGAGTGAGGGTCCAGGCCAGACCGTCTTTGTCTTCGATGCGCTTCAGTCTGCCGCTCGCCAGATCGAAGTAGAGCTTGTGATGGTCGGGCCGTGTCAAGATCCATTGCGAGTTGCCCGTATCCTTCACCAGGCTGTCGAACACGCTCGCCTGGGGCACGTAGGCGCCATTCTGCAGCGCAAACCAGTGCTCCCAGCCGTTGCCCTCGATCACACCTGCCCCGGTGCTGCCCTGGTCGATGACGTAGGCGTTGTAGCTATGAGTCCAGTGCTCCCCCAGCGGACCGGTGCGCGGGCTCTGCGAGTTGTACATCATGGTGAACGGCAGCGCCTCCCCGATGCTCTGGTAAAACACGGGCGTGTCGGTGATGGTTAGGTTCCCGGTGTAGGTGTTGATGCTCTCGGTGGGCTTGCCGTTTTCGCAGCCTGGTCCGCTTGGCCCTGGGTTGTTACCACCACACCCCGGATATGGTCCCGGGCCCCCGTAGGGCGTGCCGGCATAGGGCCCCCCTCCACCGCCGCCCCCCCCGCCTCCTCCTCCACCTCCTCCGCCTCCTCCTCCTCCGCCGCCGCCCACGCAGGCGAGGGCGGCGGTGCCAACCATCACGCACATCAGTACGATGAGGGAAAAGAGCAAAGCCCAACGCACGGTGCAGGTTCGCATGTTCATACCCCCCTGAGTTCCCATGCTAGTTCTCAGCCATCGTCAGCAGCTCTCGGCCCAGCAGCTGCGTTGTCAGGTGGCTGCCGGGACACTCTGTCTCCATCCGTCTGGCGATCAGGGCGAGCGACGCCGTATCGCCCGCTTGCTGCGCAGCGATGGCAGCCCCGTAGAGGTAGGTCGCCTTCAGGCTCGGGCTGACCGGCGAATCGGCCGCCTGGAGAAGCTCTGAGAGGGCGCCCCGCAGGTCGCCTTGGGCGCTGAGCGACTGCGCCAGCCCGTTATGGGCCGGGCCCAGGAACTCGTCATTGCCAGGCGAGTTCAGCAGCGTGGTGAATTCAGCCTGGGCGCGCACGTAGTCGCCGTCCCGGAAGGCCCGGTTTCCCATTGCCAGGTGAGCGTAGTTCACGTTCATCTGCTTGCGGTCGAAGTAGCTGAGGTAGGCCTCCGCGTCATCGGCGGCCATGGTGAGATCTCCCAGGATGTAGGCTGACTGGCTGCGCGTAATGCGAGCCAGCATGGCTATGGGGTGGTCGGGCCATCGCTCGATGACTGAAGACATCACCGCGATCGCCTGTCCGTTCTCGCCGGTGTCCTGGAGCGCGTTCCCGAGCGCCAGCAGGGCCCGCCGGCGGAACCGATCATCGGTCACAGTGTCGGTCGCCTGCTGGGCCAGCAGCAGTTCGGCCCCGCGGTCGTTGCCCGCCCAGGCCACCGTCTCCGCCAGGGATACGATCGCGTCCTCCGCGGTGGCGCCTGGGTATGCTGCGGCCTCGGAGTACACTTTCGTGGCCGACTCAGGATCAGAGAGGAAGTCGCGGTACAGGCTTCCCAGGTTCATGATTGCCCAGCCGCCGGTGAAGGGACCCTTCCAGTCCCTGGCCGCGGCCGAGAGCAGAGCGGTCGCATCTTGCCATCGCTGCTCCCGGATCGCCGCGCTGCTCGCCTGCACCAGGGCCATGAAAGCCTGCACTTCCGGGTCAGCGTAACTGCTCGCCTGAGCGTAGAGGGCCTGGGATTGAGCCGGGTCCGTAGTGGCATAGGTTGAGGCCAATAGCGCCAAGGCCAGGCCGGCCGCGGTGCTGTCAGGCTGAGCCGCGGCCGCCGCCTGCAGGAGTTGCTGCTGGTGGGCGGAGTCGTTGTACCAGTCGTAGTCCTGGGCAGAGTCGAGCAACTGGCCAGAGGTGGCGCCCGCAGGGACCAGAATGTCGGCCTGCGCCACGCGGCGGACCGGCTGCTCTCTCTTCGCAGTGGAATGCGTGTCGGGAGTCTGCGGTGCAGACTGCGCGGCGGGCGGTGGAGCTTTGGCGACGAGGCGGGGAGGTGCTTTCGAGTCGGCAGCGCGGCTGAGGGTGGTGAAAGCAATCACCAGCAGAAGCGCGGGAACAAAGAGCACGGCGCGACGAGACAATGCCAGACGCATGACCTCCTCCTGTTCGGGGGGCAACCATCCACAAGAGGAATCACCGCGCCGTATGAAGCCCCCCTTACTGACTAGCAGTATATCATAGCAGGAGGCGGCCGTCAAGTCTATGTTCTTCAGTATATGTTGCAGTGCCATACTCAACGCCCGAACGGCGGGCAACAGGAGCCGCGTCTTCGGCGACCAGCCAGGGGCTCTGTCGCGCCGCGTCGACGTACAGCTCGTGAATGGTTGGCGGGCGGGGCCGCCGCAGCCGATAGCAGGGCGGCTCGATGGCCGCGTTCGGGAGAGGAAGGTGGCACGGGTGCGGCGCGTCAGGACTCGCCAAGCACCCGCGCCACGTAGTCAGCCGCGTTGTCGGCCAGGTTCTCCCGCGCCCTGTCATACCGCTCCGTCGTCCGCGGATCGGAGTGCCCCATAGCGTACTGCACTCGGCGCAGCGAGGCGCCGGCCTCCAGAGCTAGCGTGGCAAACGCGTGGCGCAACCCATGCGGATGCAGGTGAGCGACCACCTCCGCTGGCAGCGCCCCCTGAGCCCGCTCCTGGAGGATCCGCGCGAGGCTGCGCGTGGTGAGTGGTTGGTCGGCGACGGCCCACACGCCGTCAACACCGCACCCGACCTTGCGCACCGCCACGAACAGCGGCACCTCGGGCCCCTGAACCCATCGACCTGCCGCGTTGCACCAGGCCTGCAGAGCATCCCAGGTGGCACCTGCCAGTTTCGCTTGTCGCAGCTTGCCTCCTTTGCCGTGGATGGTGGCGACGCGGAAGCCTTGGTCCTCTCCCAAGTCGCCGATGCGCAGGCCCACCACCTCCGCGGCCCGCAATCCGTTGCGCAGCATTAGCGCCAAGAGGGCGCGGTCGCGCAGGTCAGTAAGCGCGTCGCCTGCGGGAGCTGCCAGCAGCGCTCTGGCCTGCTCGACCGTGAGGCCGCGGGTGGATGAGTAGTCGCCGCTGGTGCGCAGCGTGCGGAGCCGCTCCGCGGGGTTGTCCGGCCGATAGCCCTGCAGTTGCAGTTCGCGCAGGAAGCTGCCCACCCCGGCCAGACGTCGGTTGGTGGCGAGAGTGGAGAGGCCGACCTCCTTGAGGTGAGTGCGGAAGGCGATCAGGTCGGCGCGGGTGACAGCGAGTAGTAGTCTCAGCGCGTCTGGCTCAGCAAAGGCCCGTGCCAGCCGCGCGTGCTTGGCCTCCCGGCTCAGCTCCTCCCACTCGGGCACCGGCCCCTCCTGCAGGAACAGCAGCAGGTGGGACACGTCGTGCCGGTAGGCGCGCCGCGTGTGCTCCGAGAGCTGGCCCGCCAGGATGCTCGCCAGTGGATCTGCCGCCTCCCTTCGCGCTACCGCGCGCTGCGGTCGCTCCTGCGTCGTGATCGCCAAACTCGTCTCCATGCTCCTCGCCTCCATGCTGCGTCCAGTAATGGTGATTCTCGGGCGTGCATTGAGGCTCGAAGGGGGAGGGAAGTCAAGCCGAACCAGGGCCCGTAGCGGCAATGAAGGCCCTCGGTCACACCGCATGGCGGACGGGCGGCACCCATGCCCGGCACCCGATCGCTGTGCCGCACTCGACTCACATTCCTCTTGACTTCCTTCGCCGGCCGAGTGAGGGGTATGGCCGCCGCGCACGAGCGCGAGCAGGAGGAGAGAGGACCATGCCGAGACGAAGACGAGGCGATGCAGTGGCCGAGAGGGCGGGCCAGATCCTGGATGGGCAGGCCCAGCGCCGGCGACGGGGTGCCCAGCAGGCGGCCCAGACGCGTCGAGGGCGCCGCCCTCCAGCCGAAGCCGAGGCCCAGCCACAGGCGGAGGCCGAGGGTGCCGCACAGGCCGACGTGGCGCGGCAGGAGCGCCGACGTGTGCACGTCGACCTGCTGACGATGGCCTTCCGCGGGCCGCTGGCAAGCAAGTTCCGCGAGCTGGCCGAGCAGCACCACTTGAGCCTGGCAAGGCTGCTCAAGGACGCCCTCCTGCGCTACGAGGCCGACGTGGCTGGCGGCTACCAGCCGGGAACGGCGCTGGCGGAGTGGAAGGCGCAGCAGCCGCAGGCACTCGCGGCGATCACAGCCGTCTGCCGCACTGGTGCACACCGATCTGTGGGTTACAAGCCGAGCGTTCGCTCTGCTCGGCTTCTCGCGTAATGCGGGCTGTTGGCAGGCAAGCTGACCGCGAACTCTCGGCTCGCGCGGGCGCCGCGCACCATGCGCTGGCCGGGATGTCAGATCCCTCTCGCCTACGTCACGACGCGGCTGCCGCCTCTGCCACGTGGCGGCCACCGTCGCGTCGGTAGCCAGCGGACCGACGCTATCGGCCAGCTTCTTTGTACGCGAAGGCGCCGATGTCGAGGACGCCGGCGTCGCGTCGCACCGCGCTGCTCATCGGGTGACGATACTCCCAAGTCGGCCGGGGGCTCACCGCGTCCCAGCCCGCGGCGATGCAGGGCGACCCCGAGCGCAGGTGGAGATCCCAGCGCGGGCCGGTGACATCGATGAAGCCGGGATCAGAGCCCGAGACGGTGTCCTTGAACGTGTCCGGCACGACCATGCGCTGGTTCACCCAGTTGTGACGGCCCTCGACGATCTCCCCGGCGTTCTCGGCGATCTCGACCTTGCCGAAGATGCGATCCGAGGCGGTGCTCTGGAAGATGTTGTTGTAGGCCCAGATCCGGCTCCCCTCATCGGTGGCGAGCATGGGGCCGGTGTGACCTTCGGAGTAGAACATGTTGTTGATGAGGTAGAGCTTCCCGATGTTCCGGCCGCCTGGGACGCCTCCCTCCTTCCGGATATTGGAGACGAACTGGTACTTGCGGCTCGCCCCGCGATTGGTGATGATGTTGCCGAGGACGGTGGCGCTCTGGCCGATATCCGGCATTCCTTCGAGGTCGAATCCGCAGAAGTAGAGCGCGGCATAGCCGGCGGGGCCCTGCTCGATCAGGTTATACTCCACGAGAGAAGTGCGCGACCGGTCCTTGTAGACGAGTCCGCCGGTCGCGTCATGGACCCAGTTGTACCGGAACTGCACCCAGTGCTCCTGGATGTACCACTGGTGGCAATAAACCCCCTGGCCGTTGCGAGCGAACTCGTTGTACTCCGCAATCAGATAGCCGGGTTCTTCATCGGTGACGTTGCGGCCAGCGCTGAGGAAGCCGGTGCGGCAGTCGTGCACGTAGCAGCGCCGCATCACCAGACCCGACCAGGCATGCCGGATCCCGCGGTCCGAGGCGTGGCAGACCTCCAGCCCGTCGAGCGCGAACCACTTGCCGTGGTCCGGATTCAGGGAGATGCCCACCTTCGCGCCGGCCGCGTCGAAGACCGGCCGCCGCGTCATATCATAGGCCCGGATCACCGGAGCCGTCTCCGGAGAACTTCCGCCGCCCCTCTCGACAACGAACGGCGGATAGGTGCCGGGGTGAACCAGCACGACGTCATGATCGACGAGCGCGACCGCCGAGAGCAGATCCTGCATCGTGGCAAAGCGCTCACCCTTGCCGACGTGGTAGGTGGCCGCGAGCGCACCGCTGCCACAGCAACCAAGCAGCCACAGGGATACCAAGAGCAGGAACACACGTTCAGCTGTGAGCACCGGGGGCTTTCCTCACCTTCCGGCCTGCGCCGGGACATGACCAGATTCGCTTGGCCATTCGACACGCGGCGCCGAAGCGCCCGACGCCTACAGCAAGACCCACGCCTTACCTCTCATCGCACGCCGGCCAGGCGCGCCGCGCGTTCAAGCTTGTACCGATTCCGGTAGCTGCCAGGCTCCAGGGCAACAGCTGCGCGGTACTCGCTGGTTCCTCGGCGCTGCTGTCCGAGCTTCCAGTAGGCGTCGCCGAGAAACTCGTGCGCCGCCGCGTTCAGCGGGTCCCGCTTGATCGCCGCGCGCAGACGGATCACATCCTTGTTGAGGTCGCTTCGGTATGACTCGCGATTGGACACCCAAGACAGCATACCGACACCAGCCCAGGCGCTTGCCGGAATGGCGACGAGCAACGCGAAGTACACGTTGTCGAAGTCAGGAAGCCACCGTACAGCTGCGCCCTCTGCGGTGAGAAGCGAGATCGTGAGAACCAGAACCTCAGGACCTGAGATGACTTCCGCCATCCAAGCGAAGGCAAGCCTCCATCCGACGGCCACAACGACGGCGACCAGAAGGCCAACCTTCGCAGCCCCTAGCGGGTCGTCCAGGTTGGTGGCCAATTGGTGAAGGGCTTGGTACTTGGACAGGAGTTCGTCCATCGGGCTAGTTCTGAGCGGGAACCGACAGCAGGTAGGTGTTTCCCCCGGGCGCCGGCTCATAGCGGGCCGAGCCGCTGATAGCGTCTGCAAGCACCTGGACCTCTCGCAGTCTCACCAGCCCATGCCCGGAGATGATCTCGTCGAGACCCGCAGCGTGATCGAGGAACGGAGCTCCGTCGTCGGTAAGCGAAAAAGTGATAGTGCGGCCTGGGCCTTCCGAGCTCACCTTCAGCGTAATAGTGCCTCCACTGGCGGTGGAGTCCAGACCATGCCGCAGCAGAGCCAGGAGCGCCCGCAGGATCGCGTCGGGGTACCTGCAGGTTCCAATAGTCGCCCCTTCCGGCACATGCACTTGGAGATCTATGCCCTTTTCTTTGGCTGTGGGCTGGAGGGTCTCGACGGCCTGAGCCGCGATCTCGGCCACTGATACCGAAGAGCATCGGGAGTTCGTCGCCTGCGCGTCCGCGGTCATCGCCACCAGGTCTTCGATCATGTCCAACACGAACGCCGCACGCGCCTCGGCCTCGCCCACCAGGCAGCGTGCTTCTCCAGCCTGTTCCGGGTGCGAACTCTGAAGAGCTCCGAGCGCCCCCAAGAGACCGATGAACTGCGGACGCAGATCCGATGCGAGCGCCGAAGCGAGTGCGGTCTGAGCCGTCTGCAGGCGCGCGTCTCGCTCGATGTGCCTACGAGCGATCACGAGAGTCGCCAACGTGATCAGCACGATGAACGCAAGCTCAACGGCCAGTGACAGCGGATGGTAAGTAGTTGCCGGAAGGTCAGTAAGCCAGATGTGAGCGATGATCTCCCAGACTGAAAATGCGACGAACGCAGCAGCCACCAGTCGCACCGTTCGCCGAGAACTCACCGCGATCTCCTTTTGGATCAGCTACCTACGCATGTAGGCAGCGTCGCCTACGGGCGCTAGTCCGTCTGTTTCTTCAGGATGCCATCTGCGATCTCCTGCGGGCCTTGGTCTGCTGGCCGCACACAGTCCGTGTGCCTGCCGTCCTCCCCAGAAGCTCTAGCATCCTGGCGCCTCGACCAGTCAACGACCCTATGATAGGGCACTCCAAAGGGGCCGGGTCGGCCCAGTAGGCGGCATCCATTCGCGAGCTGTGGAAGGGTGCGGTCATCGTGCGGCTACTGCCCCGAACTGCACCTACGCGGCAACGCGATAGTACCAGTGATGGAGACCACCGATCACGGGTCTGGAGATGAGTTCGCCCTCGCCGACCATAGTCGGGAGGGACGGCGTTCCGCCGCCGAGGCCCTGACGGGGACGGGCCGTGTGGTAGTAGTGGTCCAGGTTCTCTCCGAGCAACAGCTCCAGGTGCCGCTGGTTCAGCACGATGACATGGTCGAGCAATCCCCGGCGCAGCGTGCCGATCGTGCGCTCCACGTCTGGGTTCTGCCAGGGGCTCTGGTAGACATCGCCCTCCGGAGCTGCTGAATCACCCACTCCGTACTCGGGTGGGCGGTGACCGCGAAGTGCCGCACTTCTCCGCTGTCGGCAAACGCACCGCCCTGACTCCCACCCGACTCCTCGGCGCGCAGTTGGCGGCCCTCGTCCACGTCCTGTAAGGGGCATTATCAGACGCGGAATCGGCCTCAGAGAGCAGCCCGAGTCAACCCGGGAACGGGCACAAAGCAGAGCGCGGCGTGCAGAGCGGCGGCGTGCGTGATGGCGCCGACGGCCATCGGGCGCACAGCGGACGTGGGTTCGATCCCCGCCGCCTCCACCAACGTTCTCAGGTGGAGCCGTCTCTCTACGTTTTCAGGCGCTCTCAGACGAGGGTGCTTCTGCGCTTCTCCTGGCGTCTGTGGGCCTCTCCTGGCGATTTCGCCTTTTGGCAGACCAGCGGACGGATTCGCCCATGCCGGCCGCGTTTTCGCCCCAAAACGGCCTTCTGGCCCTCTCTTTCTCTGAAAGCAGCGGACTACTGCCATTCCGTCCGCTGGTAGAGAAAGTGAACAATTTGCTTGCTTTTTTGAGGGGCCGATTTCGGGAGGGTTCGACTCTCAAGCGGGGTAGGAATCGCACCTTTCGAACTCAAGTCTGGCGAGGGTGAGCAGAGACCGTCCTCCGCCCCGTAGGCGCCCTGAACAGCCTCCCTGACCGAAGCGCCTTGCAGTGGTTGTGTGTTGACGCCAGCTGCTCGGTCCGGTAGAGGCGGCCGTCCGATACCGGCTTCGCCGGGGAGTCCGGTATCGCAGCGCATTCTACCCCCGCCGCCGGGGAAGGGGAAGCGGGCGGATACACCCGCTGCGTAGCTGCCCTGACCGCAGCTTCCGCGGTACCGGATGAAGCTGACCGCGGCCAGCTACCCCGTGCTGACCGCGGCCAGCTTCGGCACAGGCCTTCAGCCTGAGGGCCTCCGTCGAGTCACTGAGTGCCCCTATCTGCCGATCACTTCCCCGCGGCCCGCATCGCCGCGCTCTGCCGTCGCCATTGCAGATCTTGCGCCGTCCGTTCCGTCCAGGCAAGTCGGTTGGCTGGGTGGCTGGGGCAGGTGACCAGCACGTCTCCGATCTCTGGGTCCTTTCCCGTCGCCGGCGGGTTGTATTGATAGCCGCCGTCCGCAGGACAGCGCAATACCATCTTCACCCATTCCGTGTCTTGGTTGGAGATCCAGTTTATGCCCCAATTGGACTCTAGCGAGTACTTTTCCAGCGCGGCGAGGTCAGGCGGGAACGCGTTCTTGGCGGCCGCATACTGCGTGAGCAGAATGGACAGGTAGCGCTGTCGCTCCTGACAGCTCTTGTCTAGGATCTCATTGGCGCCCCGTGACGCGAGCGCAGAGGCCTTGTCGGTGTAGCCGAGGACATCGTTTAGGCTGAACTTCACCAGCGGATAGTCATAGGGCAGGCTGGCGAAGATGTCGGCAGCAGCAGAGCACGCGGCGTCGCTTTCTTTGGGTTTGCCCTCAAAGGCCCGCACCTGCCCCACAGCGTACTGGAAGATACCTTCCCTAACGCTCAGGATGGCCGCATCAGTGGCCTCCTGCTCTTCGGGAGTGAGGACGCTGTCAGTCTCGTTCCCGCCGAGGTTGGTGACTTCTCCGGACCCATCGGCGGCCACGAGCATGACGCCCTGGTCAGTGGAAAGGTAGATGGCGTTGTCAGACGGCGACCATGAGGCGGCCTGAAGGAATCCCTTCTCGGGGCCCGGGCCCTTCCGGTAGATCTCCTGCACCCCCGACCCGTCAACCTGCGCCACGTAGACGGCATAGCCGGGGTTGGTGCGCTCCTCCCCGGCCTTACGTTCCGGATAGTTGTTGACGCGATAGGCCACGCGGTTTCCGTCTGGCGACCAGTGGGGCTGGAGGGCGCCTTCTCCCTCCGGGGAGATGCGGACCGGCGTGCCGCCCGGTTTGAGCGATAACACCCAGATGCTGCCGCTGGTCGGCACTCCCATGAACCAGCTTCCGGAACCCTTGAAGTCGCCGCAGTAAGCGACCTTGGTCCCGTCGGGCGAGAAACTGGCTCCCGCGCCTTGCACCTTCAAGTCAGTCACTTCGCCACTGTCAACATCCACCACCACGAGCGGGTAGTTCGTCCCGTAACCTTCGCCGGCTGAGGCCACCAGTCGCCGGCTATCCGGCGCCCACGCGGGTGCGGTCTTGATCCACCCCTCGAGGACTCGTTTGACTCCGCCGGTGACGAGATCGAAGACGAATACCCCGCCTTCCATCCCTTCCCGGCTTTTCGGATCAGGTTGGTACCTGCCGGAGAATGCCAAAAGCCGAGCGTCGGGAGAGATGGCCATATAGAGCGGATCATAGCCCGCAGGTAGAGCGAATGGTGCATCCTCACCCGTCGCGGCATTCACGAGCCAGGCTCGCCCCTCGACAATGGGATGACCTGCGCTCGAGTCAGCGCGACGCTCGTTGAGATTCGGGGCAGTCCAGATCAGGGTATGGGAGTTGAACAGCAGCCACTCCTCCCCGGGTAGCCACATCCCGGGAGCCATGCCGTAGCCGAGGTAGCTCTTGACGTGCCGTTTGCCGGACCCATCCGCCTTCATGGTCCAGATCTCCGTGAACATGCCACTCCGGCGGAACGTGTAGGCGATGTCGCCGAAGTCGGAGAGGACCGTTCCGCGCCCGTCGTACCAGGCGGTGGTGGCGGGGATGTCCGCGGGCACGCCCGAGCCAGGGGGAAGAGAAGCTATGAGCAGCGATTTCCTACCAGCATCCACGATCACTTCGCCATGGGCGTTGGCGAGCCGCACCTTGCCGTGGATGACCGTGACAGCCACACCCTGGCCGTCTTGGAGAGCGGCATCGAGTGCGGTCCCGAGCAGCTCGATGGTGCCACCGGCGGTGGCGATCTGTTTGATCTCACCAGCGCGGCTGCGGCAGAAGATCTCGCCGCTGATGAGGCGCGTTGCCTGCCGAGAAGCTATACCGAGTTCGCTCTTCTCGTTCAGCGTGACCTCGCTTCCCTTCTTGGTGACGAGGGTGACGCGCCCGCTGGGGCCAGTTCGGACAACCGCGCCAGGAGAGAGGCGGTCGCCAACCTTGAGTCCGCCCTCGTTCGTCGAACTCGGCTGTCGCACGGCGGCAACGGTCAGAAACGGCGCGAGTGGGCCTGGCACAGGCGCGGCTTCCCCTGTCTCGGGAGTATGGCCCGATGCGGCGGCGATCCCAGCGTCGGCAGTCTTGCCATTCTCCCTAGGTGAGCCGCCCACAGCGCCGGCGCTCGGTGAGGGCTCCTGTGGGCCGGGAGCCGCCCCCCCCCGACCTGGAGCGCTGGCGATCACGGAGGACTTGGGCGCAGTGGCATGCGGCGACTGGGCGAAGTGCCAGATCAGGAAGCTAGCAACCACGGCCGCAGCCGCAGCGGCGAGACTGAATGCCAACCGCTTCGTACGCTGCCGCACCCGGATGCCGACGATGCGGCCCGTGTCTGCCAACAACTGCCTTCGGAATGTGGTTTCCATGACGACCTCCTGGTAGTAGCCAGTCAGCAATCTGACAATGTCGGCGTCATTGGGGACCCTCATCTCACTCATGGCTCTCACCTCCTGAGCCACTTTCGGCTAGGCGTCTAAAGGCGGCGCGGAACCCTGCCCGCGCCCGCGAAAGAAGCGACTCGACGGCCCTGGAACTGCACTGAATCTCTCGGGCCAGCTCGTCTATAGTGTAACCTGAGAGGTACTTGCCAATGAGGACGGCGGCCTGTCTGGCCGGCAGACTGCCCAAGGCGCGCCCTACGAGGTCACGGGTGAGCGATTCGTCAGTAGGCACGTCCCCCACGATCTCATCTGTGCCCGGGTTGGACGCTGCCAGTTCAGGGACCAGAGGCGGGGCGAGTCGGCGTTCGCGGCAGAAGCGAGCGAGACGATGCCGGGCAAGCCCGAGCAACCACTGGTCGAGCGTACCCCGTCGGTGATCGAAACGCTTGATGCTGCACGCCGCGGTCATCATGATATCCGAGCAGAGATCTTCAGCGTCAGCACGATTGCCGTGCAAGTGGCTGTACGAGAAACGGTACGCCCAATCGGCGTGAAGGTCGAAGAAGTGCTCCCAGGCTTGGCCGTCGCCGGAGGCGACGGCATTCGCCAACGCCTGATCGGTGTCAAATGTGGCGTTGCGATCCATCCCTGCGCTACGGCTCAGATCAATACCATCCATTCGCGGCTCCGGCCCGGGGTTGGCTGCCATATAGAGGTTGCCATGTCGACACCGAAATCCGTCGCGGCAGGCCCGGCGCTTTTCCGGGCAATGCTCACTCATCCCGATCGACGCGTTACCCAGCCCCCCAGTTCGCACTAGAACACGTGGCGATACAGACATGAGGACGACAGCGAGAAGCAACGATCCCGACACTTCGCGGCCGCTTCCCGTGAGTAACAAGTGGAGAGTGTCGCGGCCGTCGTCCGACGAGCATGTCACACCACGAGACGCCGTCGAGAAGCTTCGCGTTGCAGAACTCGCTACAGCTCGACCTGGTGTCGGCCCGTGGCCGCAGTAATAGGGTCGCATGTCTGCTGGCCAAAGGCTTCCTGCAGCACTGGCTGCGCCCGGCAGATAGAACCGATGCTGACTTCCCTCTGCTGGCCACAGACCCACCGGCGCGGTTTCCAGCTTCTCGGCGCGCAAGCGCGCGGTTGCCGATCGGGATCTGCGTCCTGTAACCGGGATTATCGGACGTGCATCTGGGCACGCGCACTCGCGAACGCGCGAGCGGGGCAGCTACCCCGCTCGCGGTTCCTGAAGCCAGTCTGTCGGTCTGCTTGGGGGATCAGGCCCCGTCACTCTCCTGCGTCTGCT
>Ga0315288_10006330_pt1 | contig 15019 bp, 11 predicted proteins | sample YL17G11_20_MG_FD_203454 | JGI IMG/M metagenome (GOLD analysis project Ga0315288, IMG submission 203454) | Sediment microbial communities from Yellowstone Lake, YNP, Wyoming, USA - YL17G11_20 | ecosystem: Environmental > Aquatic > Freshwater > Lake > Sediment | place: USA: Wyoming | collected... | reverse complement strand
TCGGGATGGGGCGGCCGAGTTCCTCGATGGAAATCTTCGTGGCGTCTATCGTGTGGAGTTTCACCTTCCTGTTGGAGAGTTTCGCCCTGATTTCCTCGGGGGCGCGGCTGGTGTTGACCAGCAGGATCCCGTCGTCCCTCATGCCTTCGCAAACGTCAACGGTGTCGAGGAGGGAATCGTCAAGGACGACGACGATTTCCGGTTCGTAGATGGCGCTGTGTACGCTGATGGGCGACTCGCCGATGCGGGTGAAGCCGCGTATCGGCGCGCCCATTCGTTCCGGGCCGTATTCAGGAAATCCCTGGCTGTACTTGCCCTCGTTGATGGCCATCTCGGCAACCAGCGTGGCCGCGGTTTTAGCGCCCTGGCCGCCGCGCGCGTGCCAGCGTATTTCAGTATACGGTTTTTTCATTTGTCGATCCCTCAATCATTGATGCATTTTCTTACCGATTGCAATACTCTATTTTATCGAAAAAGCGGCTATTGTCAAGGACGACTGGCCCGGCCCGCGCAGCCCAAAAAACCAACCGGCCCCGATGTCTCATCGGGGCCGGCTCAGTTCTTCAGTCACTTCTCACGGTCGGCGGTACGACAGGGCTGACGCAGGGCCAGGCCCCGGGCCTATGGCTTGCCGGTCAGCCTAACCCCTCCTATGTATATTCTCGGACTGGTGGGGGCGTGGGGGTCGCCCGTTATGTTAACTCTAATGGTGACCGAATCTATGTTCTGGCGTTTCTGTCCATATCCGCCACTTTGGGTGCTGTCATCCAAATTCATCAAGAGGTCGCCCTGTGCGTTGAACACCCTCTTATATGTAACCGCCGCTCCGCACTTGACCTCGACGGTTACGGTTGAGTTGCCGGGAGCCTGAATTGTGAGCGCCAGGGCCTGAAAATCGCTGCTATCGCGAGGAGGGTTAACCGCCAACGTCCAGGCGAAATTGACGTTTACAATGTTGTGTTTGCCGTCAGGGTCAAGGTTGAACTCAAGCGTCCGAAGCGCCAGTTTGACCACGCACGGCATTGGGAAGTTCTGCGGTTTCCCGAGCGGGATACCATATTTTTGCAGTATGTCCTCCGGCTTTTCGTTGCCGGCCAGGACCATGATCTTGCTGCGCCATTCGCGGAAGGCATCCGCATACTTCTTGCGCTCTTCCACCGTGCGCCTGTATGCTTCGGCAAAGTCTTCCTTCGTGAACTTTCCTTCGAGGTCCTTAATCTTGGTGTCCGCGTCGGGGAAATTGTCCTTTAACATCAGGTTATTGACGAGGTCGACGCTGCTCTTGGCGTAGCCCTCTCCAAGCGCCTGCAGGTTAGCGACGGCGACCTGCAACCGCTGCTGCATTCCTTCCATCGCCAGCACTTCCGACGGCATTTCCCGCAGCAGTTTGAGCGCCTCGGCAAACTTGTAATTGGGGTCGCCCGCCAGCGCTTCGGCTCCCTTGGCGATAATATCAAAGGCCTCGGCAACCTTTACCCACATCTTGGGAGGGGGCGGAGGCGTCGGGTTTTGCGGATTTGGCGGCGGCTGAGGCAGCAAAGACTTCGGATCGGTAATATAGACGTACCCGCCGCTCTTCCGCGCGTCAAGGTACTTCGCGTTGAAGGTGGCGCGGTCCTTCAGGTCCGGTATTTCGCTAAAGGCGGTATCCAGGATAGGATTCGTGTCAGCAATAATGGCTTCCGCCTGGGGGTAGAAGCCCTCCAGGTCGCCCTTGGCAAGCAAAGCCACGGCGGCTGCAATCCGCGCTTTTTGGGCGTCAATTTGTGCGCGTACGACGACCTGGTCATACCCCGCCAGGGCATTCTTCACCGGATCGGGGCAAGAGGCGATGAAACCCCGAGCCAGCGTTTTAATATTCGGGTCGGGATCGTCCCTGACATGCCACATCAGCAAATCGCCGGATTTCTGGCCGTGTATCGCGCCGAGCACGTTAACCATGGTGGTCCTGAGCGCCACATTCGGCGGCTGAGCCGCGACTGTCGCGTCGCGCAACTGTGTGAAGGCCTGGACGAAGGCCGGATCGTTAAAGTACTGGTCCGCCTCCGGCCCGGCTTGCTGCAGGAGTGTCAGTATCTTCGCTTTAATGTTGCCGTCCGGGTGAGAAATAAAGAGCACAATGCGCGCGTTGAACGCGGCGTCTTTCCTGGGCCAGAGAAAATCAATCAGTTCGTTCAACACTTCAACGCTGATCGCGGGGTTGTTGAGCGCCGTCATGAGGGCGGACTGATCCTTCACCTCGCCGCCCTTCGCCCAGAGGAACTCTCTTGCTTTCAGGCGCACTGATGGATCGCCGTCCAAGGCAAGCGGCGCGACGAGCGGAATCGTGCTTTGGGGAGCGTATTCCGCAACGGAATCGAGGGAGTTGGCCCGCGCCCGCGGGTCCGCATCTTTGAGGCCGCGCTGGAGCAATTCCAGCATGTCCTTTTCCGAGATTCCCATCCCCTTAAGAATGGTTACGCAGTTGTTCTTAAAGTTCGCGTCGTACTCGCCGAACAGCACCGACATGTTGGTGTATGTGTCGTTTCGCAACTGCTCCGCCCGGGCGGGGTCGGACGCCGACTTGAACTGAAGCAGTTGGAACTTAATCTCTCTGACAACATCAGGGTCAGTATCTCTGAGCGCCTTGACAAGACCCTTGATCCCGGTCGTGTCCTCTCCTGTGCCGGCCCGGCGGCCAATTTCCTTGGCGGCGTCGACCTTCATAATGGAAGAGGTTCCCGCCTCGAGCCTGGCCATCAGTTCCGTCATGGAAGTATCTTTGGTAACCCCGACTGTGGGCTGCTGGGGAGCCTGCGGCTGGCTCTGCGCTGGAGGCTGGAGGACGACCGTCTCTCTGCCGCGCAGGAAGATAACGCCCACCACAACCATTGCGGCTATGATGCCAAGCCCAAGGAGTGTAACCAGAAGGTTCTGCCGAACGGCGGTCAAGATGTTATGCTGTATCGCGACAGGCGCCATCGCCTGCGCCGCCTGCATTTGAGCGGCGGCCATGTCCATCTTGGCCGGGAGGTTGACCGAATAGCCCTTGAGCAGGGCGAGCAGTTGCGCCTCACTCAAGTCGTCGCGGCGTAAAGTAAGCCCGCCGGCGTACGGGACAAGCGCGCCGTCTCCCGGCTTCGGGGGTTCGGCGCCACCGGCCTTGTCGCCATCAGTGCTCTGGACGTTTCTTATGTTTATGTTGTAAACGACATTCTCCGCGCCTTTCACGCTATCAGTCGCGAAAGGCATTTGCGAGACTTCTCTTCTGAGCCTCTCGTAGGACTCATCGCCGGGGCGCGGAGCAGCCGGCAACACCGGCGTCGGCGCGTCTTCGCTTACAATCTCGCCCTGAATGGTTGGCTGGGTTTCCGGGACTTGGCCGGGTTCAAGAAGTGTCAATGAAGAATCCCCCACCCTGGCTTCCTTGACGGGCCGTTTCGTCTGGTCCGCGCTGACTTCGGCTTGGGCTTTGAAAATGGCAAGGACCACCTTCGGGGAGAGGTAGCCTTTCTCGATAATAACATCGATAAGGCCTTTCTCACCGCCGGACTGCTTGCGGACTTGCTCGCACTCCTGGCATTGCTCAGGTGTGAGCAGTTTGTTCTTGACGGCGATCTTGCAGAAAATTGCTTCTTCTTGTGTTGCCATGAGCGGTCTCCTGTACTTCTATCGACGTTCGCAATGAACAACTACACCGTCTTCCACGTCGCACCGGTAAGCCGCCCTTCAGGCCGGAAAACTGGCTGTTTCCGCCGTCATTATAGCCGCTTGAAAGAAATCCCTCTTTTTTGACCCGAATTATAAGAATTATCGGCACAAATGTCAATTCGGGTTTACAATAATGCAAAACTTTTTTGACAAGCGGCACCGGTTATTGCCGTGGAAGCGACTCTATTTCCATCCACCGTTCAGGACGTCCTAACTCCTTGGCTGGAACAGACGTAGCCACTGTTCGAGGCACAACAGCGACCACAGGCGTGCACCGTGATCCCTACGCCCCTCCGCATGCTCCGCCAAAAGCGCTTCCATGGCATTTGGGCAAATGACGTGCCGCTGGACAAGAAGCCCCTTCCGCAGGAGGTCGCCCGCCATCTCCCGCAGTTCATTTCTCAACCACTTCCCCACTGGCATCGCAAAGCCCATTTTCCCCCGCTTACGGATTGTTTCCGGCAGAATATCCCAAAAAGCCGACCGCACCAGCCTTTTCCCGCTCCCACACTTCATCTTGAATCCGTCGGGCAGGCTCATGGCAAATTCCACCACCCGATGATCCAGAAAAGGCGCGCGCACCTCCAGCCCGTGCGCCATGCTCGTCCGATCAACCTTTGGCATGAGATCGCAGGGCAGATAATATTCAAGGTCGAACCCGGAGGCATTGGCAAAAACGGAACGGGATTCCTTCGCATAGCGCTTGAATTCCAGGCGGTTTTCCTCCGAGGAAAGAGAATCGCGGAATTCCGTCGTGAGGATGCGGCGCTCCGACTCCGCATCGAATATGCTTATCCAGCCGCCAAAGCGCTCCAGCGCATCTTTGTTGCCCGCCGCTATGAAGCGCTTCCAGCGGTGCATCAGCCCCTTTTGTTCCGCCGAGGGCGGAATCTTCCGCCACCACGCGCCAAAAACAAGGCGACGAAGAAACTTGGGAAGGCGGTCAAGTTGCGCCCCCAGCCACAGCGCCGTATATCGCGGATACCCCAGGAAGCACTCGTCTCCGCCGTCGCCCGACAGCGCCACCTTGACGCTGCGCGCGGCAAGTTGCGACAGCACGTACGTCGGCACGGCGGAAGAATCCGCCAGCGGCTCGTCAAGGTGCCAGATGAGTTTCTCGAAGATTGCGGCCGCGTTCGGCCGCACGACCTCCGCGATGTGCTCGGTCCGGAATTTCTCCGCCACCGCGCGGGCGTACCGCCGCTCGTCGTACCGCTCGTCGTCAAAGCCGATTGTGAACGTCTTTACTTTCTCCGACGCCCCCGCCATCAGCCCCACGACCACCGACGAATCCACCCCACCGCTCAGAAACGCGCCCAGCGGCGCGTCGCTCACCAGCCGCATGCGCACGGAATCCGCAAGGAGTTCGCGCAGCCGCTCCTCCGCCTCCTCGTATCGCAAAGAAGATTTTTCGCCGAACGGCTGCCAGTAACGCTGCAGGCGGACCGCGCCTTTCTCGACAATCGCGTAATGCGCGGGAGGCAGTTTGCCGACTTCCTCAAGAATCGAGTGCGGATGCGGCACGTAGCCGTAAGTGAGATACTCGGCAACCGCGGCGCGGCGAAGTTTCGGCGTGAAATCGGCGAGTTTCAGGAATGCCTTCATCTCGGATGCGAACGCGAACCGCTCCCGCCCCTGCCAGTAGTAGAGCGGCTTCTCGCCGAGCCGGTCCCGCGCAATAAAGAGCCGCCCCTTCGCGTCGTCCCATATCGCAAAGGCGAACATCCCGTTCAACTCGCGCAGCATTTCCTCGCCGTGCTCTTCGTAAAGGTGCACGAGGACTTCGGTGTCGCTGTTTGTGCGGAAGCGGTGGCCGCGGTTCGCCAAATCGCGGCGGAGTTCGCGGTAGTTGTAGATTTCGCCGTTAAACGCGACAACGACCGTGCCGTCCTCGTTGGGAATCGGCTGGTGCCCGCCGGGAATGTCGATGATGCTCAGACGGCGCACGCCAAGCCCTACCGCGCCGCGCAGCCATTGCCCGGCCTCGTCCGGCCCGCGGTGCGCCAGCGTCTCGCGCATGGCAACGAGTTCATCCTCGCCGACGGCGCGCTTTGCATCCCGGTTGATTATCCCGCAAATTCCGCACATAACCGCGATTCCGTAATGCTTTGACCTTTGACCTATTCCGTGATTTCGATTTCGACGAGGAAGAGTTCGCCATCGCGAATCGCCAACATATGCAGTTTCGTCGGCGAGTCAAAAACGAGGCGGCTTCTTCTCACGAATCCGTCGTATTCCTTGCCCTCGACGCCGTCAACGACCACGAAACATTTTTCGCCGCGCTTAGCGCCATAAGCGACGCGCTTCGAGTCGGGACTGAAGGCAAGCGTGCCCTTCAGGGTGCCGTCATACTCCTTGCCCTCGACCCCGTCAACGACCACGAGCCATTTCCCCCCACGCACCGCGCCATAAGCGACGCGCTTGGAGTCGGGACTAAATATAGGATCGGTGCCGATGCCGTCGTACTCCTTGCCTTCGACGCCGTCAACGACCACGAAACCTTTATCTCCGCGTATCGCAAAATAAGCGACGCGCTTGGAGTCGGGACTGAAAACAAGCCCGTTGACCCCGTCATATTCCTTGCCCTCGACCCCGTCAACGACCACGAGCCATTTCTCCCCGCGCTTGGCTTCATAAGCGATGTGTTTCAAGTCGGGACTAAACATAGGAACAGTGCCAATGTCGTCGTATTCTCTGCCCTCTACGCCGTCAACGACGACAAACGATTTCTTACCACGCTTGGCGCCATAAGCGACGCGCTTCGAGTCGGGGCTGAACGCAAACCCCCAGATGAAGTCGTACTCCTTGCCCTCGACCCCGTCAACGACCACGAGCCATTTCCCCCCACGCACCGCGCCATAAGCGACGCGCTTGGAGTCGGGACTGAACGCAATCCCTCCGTATCCGGCTATGTCGTATTCCTTGCCCTCGGCCCCGTCAACGACGACGAGACATTCCCCCCCACGCCCTGCGGCATAAGCGACGCGCTTCGAGTCTGGACTGAAGACAAGCGTGCCCTTCAGGGTGCCGTCATACTCCTTGCCCTCGACCCCCTCAACGACCACGAGCCATTTCCCCCCACGCAACGCGAGATAAGCGACGCGCTTCGAGTCGGGACTGAAGACAAGCGAACCATCGACGATGCCGTCATATTCCTTGCCTTCGACCCCGTCAACGACGACGAGGCATTTCTTGCCGCGCTCCGTGGCATAAGCGATGCGCTTGGAGTCTGGGCTGACGACCAGCGTTGCGAAAATATCCCTGCCAACAATTTTGCCGAGAGAGGTTTCGATGATATTGAGTTTTACGACTGGGGGATTTGAGTTGTTCGCCGGATCAGGCTGGCCCGTGGCAATTCCGGCGCCGATGGAAGTGAAGAAAGCCGCTAACGAAATTGCGAACAGGAATCTCAATGACTTGAACATCGCTTTTCCTCCAATGGTTCCCGGAACGATTTTTGTGAATGCGGCAGACCGCGCAAATCATCACCCATGAGGGGTTTCCCGTCAAGGGAATTTTCCGCCGGGGCGGCTGGCAATTCCGAGGGCAAAGGCGCGTTATGGGCAAGGCAAGCCTTGCTGCTACATAAGACAGGCAGGGCAAGCCCTGCAGCTACATTATGTTTATTTTGCCGCTGCGAAGTTCGTTCACGTACTGGTGCGCGAGCCGCGTCGGCTCCGGCAGGCGATAGCGTGTGCAGCACCGGAGAACAATTTCCGCCGCCCGCGAGAAACTCACCTTGTGGCCCGGCGACACGAAGACCGGCTTCACAGCATCGCGCGTCCTGAGCGCCCTGCCGATGACGCGCCTTTCAAATCTTAGCGCCGCCCACGAACCGCGCGCTTCTCCCACCGGGCCGTGCCCGCCCACGAGAAGGCTTTTTGCGCAACCGATGGTCGGGATGTCAAGAATCACGCCCAGGTGCGACGCGATGCCGAACCTCCGCGGATGCGCAATGCCCTGGCCGTCAACGATGATGCAGTCCGGCCGCGTTTTCAACTTCTTCATTGCGGCGAGGATGGCCGGCGTCTCGCGGAAAGAGAGAAGCCCCGGTATGTATGGGAACCGCGTCTTGCGTACCGCGCCGCGCCGTTCCACCACGGACAAGTCTCTCGCGTCCAGCACGACCGCGCCCGCATACATCGCATCGGGTTTCACGGCGTACGAGACATCAACGCCGGCGATATGGCGCAGCCGCCCCACCGCGCTCCTGAGCGAAACATTTGCGGCAAGCCGCTTCTGAAGCGCAACCGCGGCCTTGTACGAGAGACTCCATCTTTGTAATTTCTCAGATTTCATCCGGCATCTGAAGATCGGTGCGCGCAACCTCCAGCACGGGCAGCGGCACCATGACGGGCTTGACCGCGTGCTTCCGCCATCTGCCGTGCTTGATGAGAATGTGCGCGAGGAATGCCCGCACAATCCAATCCAATACGCACGCCACCCACATCCCCACCACTCCCCATCCTGCTTCTATCGCAAACACGCGCGCCAGCGGAACGCGCACAAAGACCATCCCCACGATTGTAACCATCATCGCGCTCAACGTATCGCCCGTCCCCCGCAGGCCTCCGGCATAGGACATGAAGAGCGCAAGGGGAATCTGTTCCATCGCGCCAACGATAAGGCAGGCCGCGGCAAGGTTCCTCACCGGCGGGGCCGCGTTGAACAGCCCAGCGAAGAACTCCGGAAACAGCGCAAGGAGCACTCCCATCATACTCATCAGCAACGCCGCGAAAAAAGCGGTACGCCGCATGCTCTTTTCCGCCAGCCGCACATCTCCCGCGCCTATGCTCTGCCCGGCGAGAGTGCTTGCGGCCACGGCGAATCCCATGCCGGGCAAAAAGGAGAAACTCTCGATTCTCACGGCGATACTGTGCGCGGCTATCGTAACATCGCCGAGCCGAGTGAGAATCCACCAGAACGCCACGAATCCCACGTCCAGAATCAACTGCTCGAAAATATTGGGCAAGGAAACGCCAAATATGTCCCGCAGAATCCGCCACGAGAATCGCCTGAGATTCCGCAGGCGCAGGCGGAAGACGGAATGCCGCGTGAACAGCGCCCCGGTCATCAGCGCGCCGCCGCACACAATAGAAATCGATGTGGCGATCCCGGCGCCCAGCACGCCCAGCTTCGGGAAAGGGCCGTGTCCGAAAATCAGGAACCAGTCAAGAACCAGGTTCAGGCCGTTCGCGAAGGCGGCGACGATCATCGGCGTGCGCGTGTTGCCCGCGCCGCGAATCGCGCCTGATGCGATCATGAAAAGCAGATCAAACACGAACACGCCGAAAATCAGCCGCTGGTACGGGAGCGCAAGTTCCTTCGTCTCACCTGTAATATTCATGGCGTCAAGGATGCGCGGCGAAAGCAGCACAATGAGACCTGATGCAGCCACGCCGATAATCAGGGCGAGCAGGATCCCCTGCCCGGCCACGCGGCGGGCCTCCTCGAAATTCCGCGCGCCGATGTTTCTCGCTACCAGCGCCGTCACGCCGATGGCAAGCGGGATGAAGAGGATCATGTTCATGAACCACACCCCGCCGGAAAACCCGACCGCGCTCAGCGCCGGGATGCTCCCCAGCCAGCCGACCATCATAAGGTCCACAAGAATCAAAACCGAGTGCGACACATTTTCCAGCACCGCCGGCAACGCGAGCCGGACTATGTTGCGCCCCAGGTTCCGCTCATCAAGGATCAACGGCGCTGCATGACCCGTTTCAGCCGCTGTTTCACTACAAGACATGCCCTTGCGATTTTTCTCAAATGTGTTGTTTACCCTGGAAATTCCGCCCTTTCCAAAGACTTTCAAACGCCGACACCGGGGCGGAAGCGCCGCGTATTTTATCACATAAAGCCGCCCGGAAAGACAGTAAACTTTCAATTGCCGTTTTCCGATAAGCCTTTCACCGCAACAGCGAAACTGAATGATAAATGTGCAACGGAGCGCGAGAGTGAAACGGATTCCAGTGGAAAACATAGCCGACACCTTTGCGAAAGCCCTGGCTACGGGCGATGAAAAGGCGGCATGGGGAGTGTTGAACGGCGCCATTTCCGACGGCCTTTCCGCCACCGAGGCTTGCGAAATGGTCCTCCTCCCCGCGCTTGCGGCGCTCTCACAGCAAAGCGAAACTTCCGCTGAACACTCCGAAAGAAACATCATCGAATGCATAGAGCACATCATCGCAAGGCTCCAGCCGCATCTGCCGTTGAAAGACACGCACCAGCCGCATGCGCTTGTCATCGTCATCTCGAACGATCAGTCGGCGAACCCGCTTCCGGGCATCCGCGCCAGAGTGCTGACCGATCTTCTCGAATGCGACGGATGGCGCGTGAGCCTTGCCCTCGACGGATGGAAATCACCTCCGCCGGGGAAACCGGCGGACGCGCTGATAATTATTCCGGCCGCTGAAATCGACGCACAGGACACACGCGAAAGAATCGCGGACATGGTTAAGAAGTTCCAGCCCGCGCATGCCATCGTCCTCACCGGCATCGAACAGGAACAGTGGCAGGAAGCGGGGATTCTTTCCGCCGCCGATGAACACGAGGCGCGCCGCGCGCTGAAGGAACTCACCGCGGCAAGCCGCGGAACATCCGCGCAAACCGAGGCCATCCACCGGCAGGTCGCCGAATCCTTTGAATCATCCGACGTGCTGCTTTGCATCCTCGACGAGGAGCACAAGGTTGTCACGGCGAACCGCATCGCGCGGGACGAGTTCGGCTTTACGCCGGGAGAACCGGTGGCGCAATACCTCGACCCCGGCAGTCGCGAGATGTTTGAGGCATTGCTGAAAAGCAACAACGGAATTGCCACGGAACTCGTGGAAGCGGGCTTTTTAAGGCACGGCCAGCCTTATCTTGCGGACATACTCCTGATGCCCTGCGGCGAACACCGGGCGATGATCGCTTATCCCAAGCAGAGCGAGATTGATCGCCTGACCAAAATCCTGAACAATTACAACAAGGAAATCAACAGGCTCAACCACGAACTGCGGGAACTGCGCGGACAGATGAAGAAGCAGACCAGCGCGCTTGGAACCGCCAACGCGCAACTCGGGGCCGCGTTCGAGGAAATCAACGACGCCCGCGTCGAGGACCCGCTTACGGGCGCGTTCAACAGGAAATATTACGCCGTAAACCTCGTCAATGAAATCAACCGCGCGCGCCGCTACCAGCGAAGCCTCGGTTTTCTGCTTGTAGGCGTGGACGAATTCGACAAGATTGCGAAGGACCTGGGCCGCGCCGCGGTCGATGACATTCTTCGCGCCGTCGCCCGCCTCATCATGCAGAACACCCGCCGGGGCGTTGACTGGATTGCGCGCGTGGGGGAACATGAATTCGTGGTCGTCCTGCCGGAAACGAACATGGAGGGGTGCCTGCGCGTGGGCGAGAAACTCCGAAACCTTGTCGCAACCTATGAGATGCATTTCAACGGGAAACGCGCGCCCATCACGATAAGCGTTGGCGGGGCCTCGTACGACGCCATGCAGGATGTGCCGGTTTCCTTCCAGGAACTCACGTCGCGGGCGGGACGCGCGCTGGGCCGCGCCCGCCGCAAAGGGCCTAACGGGCAGAATATTGAGCCGCTCGAATAGCGTCCCCCCCACACCGCTCCCCTGAACGCCTTGCAGTTCTTCTCCGAAGCAATTATACTACCGCCATACCCTTTCCCGGAGAATTCAATGGACGAAATCACGGACCTTGCGGTACGACTGGGCCGGGCGATCGCGGCCAGCCCGCAGTTTCTCGCAATGAAGGCGTCTGAACTGAAGGCGCGGAAGAACCAGCAAATCCAGGAAATCACAACCGCCTACGAGGCGCAAATGAAGCGGATACGCGAACTCGAAAGGCAGAACAAACCGATAGAGCCCGAGGACAAGCGGAAACTGGCGGAGATGCGCGAGCGCATGCAGAGCCTGCCGGACTTGCAGGAACTGCTGCGCGTGCAGGCCGACTACACTGAATTGATGATAAAGGTAAACCAGAACATCAGCGCCGAACTGGCATTCGGCGACGAGGAAGCCGACTGATTCTCGTACTTTGCAATGGAGCAACCTATGGACTGCGCAAGACAGGAAAAGAATCGCGCCGACTGCAACTGCACTTATGACTGCGAAAGGAAAGGAATATGCTGCCAGTGCCTGACGTACCACCGGTCGATGAATCAGTTGCCCGCGTGCTACTTCAGCGCGAAGGCCGAAAAGACGTATGACCGCTCATTCAAGAAGTTCGCGGAGGACAGAAACCTCCGCTAGCGTTTAACCAAAGGGAAAGCAAATCCGCCGGCGGCGATTTTCTCTTCGTTATTTCATCGGATTCTCGCGTCATTTGGAGATGCATATGACTGTCCCCGCCCAACTGCAAAGAATGTCCGAAGCCTGCTGGATGCTGCCGCCCAACTACAAGGACGGCATGCTTGTCCCGGCGATCATCTACGGCACTGAAAAACTGATGAGCGAGATGGACAAAGGCGTTTTCGAGCAGGTTACCAACGTTGCCACCTTGCCGGGCATCGTGCGCGCGGCGTTCTGCATGCCCGACGGCCACTGGGGTTACGGATTCCCCATCGGCGGCGTCGCCGCATTCGACGCGGACGCAGGCGTGATTTCGCCCGGAGGAATCGGCTTCGACATCAACTGCGGCGTGAGGCTCGTGGCGACGAACCTGACCGAGGAAGAAGTCCGGCCGCACCTGGAGACGCTCGTTGACAAATTTTACCAGCGCGTTCCCGCGGGGGTGGGCGCGAAGGGATTTCTCAAGACCACACGCAAGGAATTCAACCAGATTCTCGAGCACGGCGCCGCATGGTGCGTCGAGCGCGGGTTCGGCTGGGAGGAAGACCTTGACCGCACGGAACACCGCGGCTGCCTCGAGGGCGCCGACCACAACGACATAAGCGACAGGGCCGCCGAACGCGGGCATAACCAGGTGGGCACGCTCGGCTCCGGCAACCACTACCTTGAAATCCAGGTTGTGCGCGAGAAAAACATCTTCGACAAAGAGACCGCGGAGGTCATGGGAATCACGACGCCCGGGCAGGTGGTGATGATGTTCCACTGCGGAAGCCGCGGCTTCGGGCACCAGGTCGCCACGGATTACCTGATGAAGTTCCTCAGCGTCATGACAGGCAAGTACGGCATACCCATCCGCGACCGCGAACTAGCCTGCGCGCCGCTGAAATCACCTGAAGGAACGGCGTACTTCAGCGCGATGAAGTGCGCGGTGAACATGGCCTTCGCCAACAGGCAGTTGATCCTGCACAGGATCCGCGAGGTCTTCGCCGAAGTATTCGGGCGCAGCGCGGAGGAACTTGGCCTGCACCAGGTCTATGACGTGTCGCACAACACGGCGAAAATCGAGACGCACGAAGTCAACGGGGCAAAACGGAAACTCCTCGTCCATCGCAAGGGCGCGACGCGCGCCTTCGCGCCGGGCATGGAGGATGTGCCGGCGTGCTACAAGCGCATCGGCCAGCCTGTAATAATCGGCGGCAGCATGGAGACCGGCTCGTATCTCCTCGTGGGCCAGCCGACGGGCGCGGAGACATTTTTCAGCACGTGCCACGGCAGCGGGCGCATCATGAGCCGCGGCGAGGCGAAGCGGCGGTTCCGCGGCGAAAAGTTAATCCATGACATGCGCGAGAGGGGCATTTACGTCCGCGCGGTATCCATGCCGGGCCTCGCGGAGGAGGCGGGCGGCGCGTACAAGAGCGTGGACGAGGTTGTCCTGGCGACTGAGATTGCCGGCCTTACGCGGCGGATCGCCCGCTTCGAGCCGATCGGAAACGTGAAGGGCTGAAGATGAACCGCGGACATTACGAATATCTTGACGACATCGCGACTGCAGACGTTGCGTTTCGCGCGACGGGGAAAACGCTCGAGGAACTGCTCGTCGCGGCGGCGGATGCGACACTTGCAGTGATGCTGTCAAGGCCCGTCGGCCTTGAGCCGCGAATCAAGCATGAAATCAGAGTCGCGGCGCAAAACGAAGAAATGCTTTTGTACAGGCTGCTGGAGGAGTTGGTTTTCCTCAAGGACGCGAAGCAACTTCTCTTGCGCGTGGAGAAAATAGAGTTACAGCAACACTCGGCGGGTATTTCATTCCAAGCCGTCGCGGAATGCGCCGGCGACACGATAGACCCCGAGAAGTACGTGCTGGGCGTTGATGTGAAGGCGGTTACAATGCATCTCTTTTCCGTGAAGCATACCGGCGAAGGGTGGGAGGCGCTGGTAATCCTGGACATTTGACTCTCTTTTTCATCCGCGGACAGCGGTCATCAAGACACCCCGTTTCGCCGGTTCCACACTGCATTTTCGCTAAAGGGAAGCCATTCCCGCGCCAATCCGCTGACGTGGGACTACAACGACAAACTCAATCAGTCCGGCGGGCGGGGCCTCCTACGATTACGACGCGCTTGACCGCCGCGTGAAGAAGACCGTCGGCTCCGATGTCACGCAATACATCTACCTCGGATGGCGCTGCATTCAGGAGCGCGACTCGTCCGGCAATATCGTGGCCGAATATGTGTATGGGAACAATCTGGATGAAGTGTTGCAGATGCGGGTCGCGGGTTCCACGTTCACCGGAACAACAGTGGCCGTTGACGACACGAACAAGTGGATACTAATCGCCGACACGACATCGTGGCCCGTACACGCGCTGAGGGGCAAGATAATCACGCTTAACAGCGCCAAATACACAATCGCGGACAATGTGCTGGTAACGGATGGCGGCGTCACGCGGACACGAATAACATTTGCCGATCCGCAACCAGACCTCGGCTCAAACAACAGCATCGGCTACGCGATTGACACCAGCGGCCAATACACTTATCATACCGACGCTCAGGGCAACGTGGTGGCGATGACGAATGCGCTGGGCACGCTCCTTGAAAAGATAAAGTACGACGTTTACGGCAGGATGACCGCGCTGTGGGCGCTGGGCGTGGACGACGTCACAGCGGTCAACGGCTTCATCTCGGCGCAAAGTTACTACGCGAACTCCGTCACAAAGAACCCCTTCCTCTTCCAGGGCCAAAGACTCGACGGCGAAAGCGGTTTGTACTATATGAAGAACCGCTACTATGACCCTGAGACGGGAAGATTTATAACGAGAGACCCGGCACGCGACGGAATCAACCTCTACGCCTTCGTCAACAACAACCCCATAAACTTCGTCGATCCGATGGGGCTAGACAAGTATAATACTCCCCAAAATCTGGACCACCTCTTAAGGTGGAGGTGACCTCCTGATATAATACCAAAAACGAGGAGGTCAAGACATGGGAGAGAAGCGACATTTCAGCGCGGAGTTTAAGGCCAGGGTC
>Ga0315288_10006327_pt1 | contig 15027 bp, 13 predicted proteins | sample YL17G11_20_MG_FD_203454 | JGI IMG/M metagenome (GOLD analysis project Ga0315288, IMG submission 203454) | Sediment microbial communities from Yellowstone Lake, YNP, Wyoming, USA - YL17G11_20 | ecosystem: Environmental > Aquatic > Freshwater > Lake > Sediment | place: USA: Wyoming | collected... | reverse complement strand
GATCTCGTTTTACCTTTACCTTTAGATTTCGTTTGACATTTACCTTTGGATTTAGATGTATATTTTTTTGTTTTATTACCACCAAGTGGAATATGAATATGTGGTGATGCTGTTGGCGGTGGTGCTGCCGGTCTTAATCTTTCAAAAATTTTATATAAATTATATAGATTGGCGTGCTGATATTGTTTTGTTGTTTGGATTAATATTGCATGATATGGACATTCTTGAGTTAAATAATCGTAATTTGCTTGATATTCTGATTCATAAGCTTTCAATATTGTTCTCATTTTTGACCGCGATACTACAGGCTTTAGAATACATGCAACTATGTCCAGGTAACATACATGTAAACTTTGTCTTAAAACACGAGCTTGATTGTAAACAATACAACCCATGCCCAATAACCGCCCTAAAAGAGTGTTCAATCTAGTAACATCGTTTTCAAGAGGACCCAATATGTATTCATAATCTGTAAAAATACGAAGTTGTTTTTTATATCCCTCAATCGTAACTTCTGTTACAAAAAAACCCTTCTCTCTGAGATTTTTTGCATTTGTTGGATCTAAATTCTCAAATAAAAAAATAATTCTTTTAAGATTACTATGACGACTACTATCATCACTGCCATTTAATATACTGTACAAATCTATAATTCTTTTTGCAATGGCATCTTGTAATTGCACACCAGTATAATCTCTATATTCTTGGTCATCTCTAAATTCATATGCAAGTTGTCTATCATTTTCGCTTTCTTGTGCTTCTGCCATAAACGAATAATATATTATTATATATAATACGATATATAAATTATAATGTTTTAATAAAACCGTTTAAATAAAACTTTAACTTTATATTTTTTATCTTTATTTTCCTTTATTTTCGATTTTTTTTTCAGAATAAGAAGTATTTGAATATTCAGACTAGTGTATAAAACACATCGCAAGGTGTTATCTTGACGGTGTGTTTTTTGTATTTTGTTTTATTTTGTTTTATTTTTTACTTTTTGTATTTGTTTTTTTCTGTGCAGTGTTAGGAAGTGCGCAATTAAGAAGATGCGACAACAGGAGCAGCGGCGGCGGCGGCAGCAGCCTGAAGAGCAGCAGACTTGGCAAAGTGGGGAGACATGTAACGCTGAAGATTAAAATAAGTGAGCTCATCACCCTTCTTCAGCTTGAGAAGAGAAGTCAGCTTCTTGTCGGGGTTAATCTTGCGACCATTCTCCTTGTCCTGCAAGTTGTTGGTTCGAATGTACTTGTTAATCTCGCGAGTAACTTCAGTGCGAGCCATCTCAGAACCTTCTGGCTTGCCAAGAAAGCCGGCAAGCTCGTTGGAAATGAGAGTGGGCTTCACAAAACCAGAAGGTGCACGATTGCCAGTCTTGCGCTTTTTCTTTTGAGACGCCTTCTGAGCATTCTTCAGCTCGCGCACAGTCTGACGCTCAAGAAGACGAAACTCACTGCGAAGAGTATTCCATGTGGCATGAGCAGCCTGAAGCTTGCTAGAATAGTCAGAGTACAAACTCAAGAGAGCAGATGAAGAATCAGAAGGAGTAGAAACAGAAACATCTGAAGAAGTAGAAGTAACGACGTTGGCAGGAGCGGCCGAACTCAAAGAAGAAGATGAATCAGCAGATGACTCAGCGGGGGCAACTGATTTAGGCTTAGGAAGCCTCTTGAGTTTGGATGCGCCTTCAACGGCGGCGGCGGGAACAGCGGCGGCGGAAGAATCGGCCGAAGAGGTGGTGGAAGTCTTTGTCTTAACCATTGGATTGATTATACTCATATTAGCAGTGTCTTTTTAAGTATCTTTAGACATATATTATATATTATATGTGCGTTTTAACCCATGATGCAATGTCACTAGTGCCACATTTATTATAGTCTAATTTAAATGTTTTGAGAGAAATGAATTTTGGTTTTTTCATTTTAGCCGTTTTATAAAAAATATAATCTCCATAGTTACCTTTTCGAATGCTTATGTCATCATTAACTATTCGAATTATATCCGTTACATCTCCGATGGTGGTGACGGCATCACTGTCTTTGGTGGAATCATTTTCAATATGATGAATTACTTCTTCGAGAGAAATGTCAGAAATGTTTTTGCCGCATTTAAAAGATTTTCTATTTTCTCCATTATTTCCCCACATAATATAGATTCCAAATCGTCCATTTTTTAAAGTAACATTCAAGCCACCGTAGGTGCCAACAACTCGCTCTAAAGAAGAGTCTTCAACAATAATATCAGAGAGATTTACATATTTACCCATTTTTAAATCATCAAAAATAATTCCCGATTTTACTTTTTTGAATATTATATTTTCATTTTCTTCAGAATTTATTCCCGCATTCAAATACTTATCGAAAACCTCTTCACTCGCGGGAAATGGTTTCTCGGAATACATTACAACCGGACCATATTTACCAATTATAAAAATATGATGGTCATCTATTCTATATTGTGTTTCATCTTTTTTTATTTTTTTTATTTGATTTATGCATTCTTCAATCTCTCCAACACATTCATCACAAACTATTTTCAAATCGTTTTTTGAGTCACAGCCGTTTGCAGTAGAAGCAATGTCATCCAAGCGCATTTCCATTTTTTTTGTGTACTCATACGAAAATAAAAGAGAAAAATTACTTATTAAAAATTCTAAAACGCTTTTTCCAATCGGGGTAATAATTAATTTATTATTTTCATTTCCAACTTCTCTCCAACTTTTTATTTTAGAAACTACTTTATCAACCAAAGTATACTCATCATATTCTATCCGCTTTCCCACCACGTTTTGTTTTTTTACATATTCACGTTCCATAATTTTTTCAATTATTGTAGAATATGTTGACGGTCGTCCAATTTCTCTTTCTTCCAGCTCCTGTATCAATCGAGCTTCCGTATAATGCGCCCCCACACGTGACGTAATGAAAGCACTGGTTTCTATTTTATTATATGGAATTATCGAATTCTCTCGAACATTATGCAAATAATCCATCATTGAGTGGTGGCGTTGCTGTTCCGGCGTAAACCCTTGTAGTGCTTTCCATCCTAAAAAAACAGGTTTTTCACATGCAAACTTATATGTATAATCAACAATTGTAACATTTGCAACACTTGCATTTATTTTTGCAACCGTTGGCAAAAATGTATAGTCCGACATGCAATTTTCTAGTGCATTTTTCCAAATAAGTTTATACATTCTCTGTTCTAACGCGTGAAAATCATTGTTTAATGAAACGCGAGTAATATCAGTCGGTCGAATTGCTTCGTGTGCCTGAACTCCAGTTTCGGCAACAACATCCTTGTGGTCGTCGCATTTAACATACTTCTCTCCCCACTTTTCTCTCACATAATTATTTGCTTGACCTACAAATTCTGCACTATAACTTTTACCCGTTGTGCGAATGTATGTAATAAACCCGTGCTCATAAAGCGTCTGACAAATCTTCATCGTCTCGCTAGGAGAAATCGAAAACTCGTTGCTAGCTGTTTGTTGTAGTCGACTCGTTGAAAATGGCTTCGGCGGCGACAAACTGCGCACGGCTGTATCGTTTTTGACACACATAAAAACATGGTCAGACGAAATGGAATTACGCAGAAATGTCTCTAGTTCCAGTTCACGTTCACCTTCTTGTTCTAAATAAAATGATTTGAATCTTTTTTCTAGAGAGAAGGGGATATTTAATTTTGTAAAATAACCGCATACCGAATATTCAAATCCATTTTCGTTATTATTTTCATTTTTTAATAATCTATTTTCAATTTCTCTCTGATTATCATAAACAAGACGCAGCGCAGGTGTCTGACAACGCCCTGCTGACAAGCCCGCCGATGAAATGTGTTTCCAAAGTAACGGAGAGATTTTATAACCAATAAATAAATCTAAAATTTGTCTGGCGTGTGCTGAAGTAACAATATTCATATTTACTTTCCTTGGAGTAACCATTGCCTTTTCCAGCGCGTCTTTTGTTATTTCGTGAAAAACAATTCTCTCTGTTGTCTCAATCGGCAAATGAAACATGTCGCATATGTGCCACGCAATTGACTCACCCTCTCGGTCATCATCTGTTGCCACAATAATTCGAGTCGCCATTTTTATTTCTGATTCTATCCTTGCAATTTGTGCCCGTTTTGAATCCATGATTGTAAATTTCAGTTTATAGTTTTTACTCACATCTATGGCACTTAACCCGTCTAAATAACGCATGTGCCCACACGTCGCAACACACCTGTGCCCATCTCCTAAATATTTCATAATTGTTGCACATTTTGAAGGAGACTCAACGATTAATAGTGTTGCATTTGATTTAACAGGAAACATTTTATATTTACCAATTTTTTTTACGGCGCTTTTATTTTTTTGAATTGATGGCATTTAATTTATAGCAGGAGCGATAGACATAATATTATATAGAATGTCCTTTTAACTACTTTCATAATCTTTCATAAAACATAAAAAAATATAAAAAAAGTGTTAGTATTTTTATTTTGTTTTATTTCAACGCGCGCTTATAACACACAGACAAGTTCAGTCTTAGGCCTTCTTGATAATCTTCTTCTTTGGCGCCTCAGCGGAAGCAACAGATTGAGGTTGAACGGGAGGAGCAGCCACAGGAACAGACTGCATACGAGCCAGACCACCACCATCCTCCTCATCGCTTTCACCATCATCCGAATCCACAGTCTCTGTCACAGGAGGAACAGACGAGGGCACATCATCATCATCGCAAAACTGTTGCTGCTGCTCTTGCTGCTGCTGCTTGTCAGCCTCGGATTGAAGCCTCACACTCTCAGAAGGAGTCAACGACAAATGGCATCTTCCACGCATCGAAAGCTTTGGCTGCACAATTCCCTGAACCAGACGCCACGTCACTCCAAATTTGCCATTTGCAAACCAGAGACCGCCGCACTGAATCATTGTCACAACATGCGATTGCTTGGTAATCAAGTCCTTTGGAGAAATAGCAGGATTTGAAGAAGGATACAGACATACCTTGTTCGCATCGTAAACCTCAACTCCCTCCCACTTGTTGTTCCAGAAAGGAACCTTGATTTTCATGGTGGGCGACTTTGACGTGTCCTTCTCACAAGTGACCTTGTCGACGGGATACTTCAGGACAGGTGTAAAGAGCGCATCAACAGCATCAGGTGTCATCTTTGGCTTTGCAAACCAATCCTTTGAGTTGGCAAGTGCATCCGCCTTGAGTTTCTTCTCAAATGCAGTCATTGCTTGCAAAAACGCATCTGAGTCAGCTTTGGATTGAGCTGATTGATGATACTCATCGCTTGGAAATTGAAGCGCCATGTCATACGATACCTTTTTCGTCTTCTCATCGACGAATTCTTGGATTCCCCACGTCAAGAGAAGGGGCGTTCCCACATACAACGACTGACCTGTGTGAGCATTGACAACACCAACACTCTTTCCACCACTTGAATTGATTTTTAACTTTGAATATTTGATATCATTTTCAGGACGAAATGAAACACCCTGAATAATAGGAATCTCTGCGGTTGCGGTTGCGGTTGCCATATTGATTGTTTGTTCGTAAGTTTGTGCTAGGAAGCTGAAGAATGTAAGTATACATTTCAAATTTTCAATTTATATTTTTATTCGGATAAATCAAAATATAAAAAAAATAACAAAAGAAAAAATGTGTAAAAAATTGAATTTAGGAATGGGAATAAATATTTTTGAATGAATAAATATTTTTGAATGAATAAATATTAAAAATATGAATATATAATATTTATTAACAATATACAATATAAAACAAATCAAAACAAAAAAATAAAATGTCCAACAACACACATTCAGACCACCCATTAATACAACGTCAACAAACGTTCATGCTTGACCGCAAGCTCGTCTCTATCTCATCAGAAGACAGAGACCAGTGTCAATGGAAAAATCGCGCAAATTTTGAAATCACGCTACCCCAACAACTTTTAAATGTTGAAACAATTCGCCTAGTTGAATGTAATTTCCCATCAAATAATTACACTTTTAAAAATAATTATTATAATACAAAATTTTTATTTAAAATTGCAGGTCATCCGAATTACATTACACTGACAATCGATGAAGGATTTTACACACCCAAACAAATGGCATGGGAATTGACAAACAAATTAAATTACTACACAACAATTGCACTTGCACTTGTTCCACCTGCCCCATATTATGATAAATTTGTCGTTGTGTATAATGAAGTAACTCAAAAACTACAATTTGGAAATAATCATGAATATTTTGAGTTAAACTTTGACGCAGTCATGACGTATGATGTTTTATGCGCACAACCAACTATACCCGTGTGTCAAAATGGAAAATGGGGTCTTCCTTACTATTTAGGATTTGAAAAAAAAATATACACCTCATCTGTAATATCCAACACAGACGGTATACCATTATCCGACCCATCATATATTAATTTAACTTATTTAAATAGTATATCACCAAACTATTTCTGGCTTGGACCTAGTGGATACTTTTGCAACGCGCCCAATATAATCAACGTAATTGGAGAAACGAATTTTTATATGGAACTTGACAAGTGCAATCAAGCCGACGAGCTCAAAGCTTATCCGCTGAACACAAATGGAACGTTTAATAACTCATACAACGGAAGTGTAAATTCATTTTTTGCCAAAATACCGGTACTAGGATTTCCCAACGTGCAGTATTTTGAATCTCGAAATGGACTTATTCAAAATCTTACCACGTTTTTCCCTCCACTTGAACGTATCAGTAAAATAAAAGTTAAATTCAGATACCACGACGGGAGACTTGTAGACTTTAGAAACGAATTCAGCTTTACTCTCGCGTTTGATTGTTATCGTGACGAAATGGCTCGAACACTATCGCTTCGCACTCCAGCGCAATACAGACTGTAGTGTAGGATAGGGGCGCTACCCTGAAATGTCACGATGTTTTGAATGCACAATTGTCATTGCACTATCTCTTATATTAAATATCAACTTTTTCAAATAAACAAACATTTCAATTGAAATGACCGACGCCTCATAGTATAACCACTTTATAATGAAAATGAGCAACCTATAGCCGATTCCTACATCATGTTGATAGTGCTGAAGTGGACCAATTCCGCGTTCTCCATTTACTAAACTTATGTCGAGCTTATCCTTGTCATCAAAACAAACATGATACAATCCAATAAATTCATCATTGTATCCCGGTTGGCTATATTTCATCTCTCGAAATCTAATTCGCGTTTTATTAAACTCAATAGAATCCTCCTCTATAAATGCACAGAGTTTTATTCTTGTGTATTCGTCAGGATAAATCATGCAACAGTCTACATCACTTTTATCTTTGAAATGTGTAAAATTCGTTACACTTCCAAATAAACGAATGCTTACATTTGGAACATTTTGTTCAACTCTTTTTAAAAATAATGTAACAACAGGCGGAATTTTATTATTTATTTTATCATCATTATCATTATTCGTATTCAGATTGTATTCAATCGACATTTATAATAAAAAAGTAAAATAAATAAATAATATTATTTATTATAATATAATAATATTATTTATTTATTTATTTTATTAATTATTATGGTCGCCTAGATGTGTTTTTTTATATTCAGACCATGACAATTTCTTAACTGGAAGATGCGAAATCTTTTTACCATCCTTGTCATGCTTGTGTGCATCATCCAAATGTTGCGACTTTTTCAAAGCGCTGTCAATATAAATACTTTTCAATAATTTTCCAACTTCAAATGATGCAGTATGCTGGTCGATTTTATCTTCTTCAATCATTTTCAAAAGCCCTAACAGCTGTCCCATGATGTTCAAATCTAATTCATCCTTTTTCAAACGGTTAAACAAATCTGTATACGAATTAAATAAAAAAGAACACCTTGATACACACATTGCATCAAATTGAGCAGGATTTGATTTAGACAACCTTTGATAATCCTTCTTAAGTTTTACCATGGTCAACACATCCTGCCTTATTCTTTCGCTATGTTTTAAACTTCTTATTGTTTCCGTGTTATCAACTGCGCCGTTTACTTGAATCATCTTTTCCAACTGTATTCTCTCTGCGGAATTCATTTTTTTAGAATTATGTGTTATATTTTAATACATGAATAATATCTAAATAATAATACGAATAAATTTAAAACTTGTATTTTAATTATTATTATTCATTTTTTTTATTTTCTGTAGATATTATAGTATTATACATTATACACATACACATCACATATGGCAACTGTGTCTTCAAATATGAATCCTTATGTTATACCCCACACCCTGAGTGACCCCAATCCGAGCCAAACCGCATTTAATAAGGGTGTGGAACGAAATACATACCAGCACAACCTTGTAAGTCTTTCAAAAAGTGGCGGCTCAAAAAAAAGCAAACACAAGGGTAGAAGTAGGGTAAAAAAAGGAAAAAAATCAAAATCTGCTTCATCGAATAGAAGAAAATTCTCTCGTAAATTCCGTAAAAGTCTTAGTTCACGTAAAAGCATGTTGAGACGACGAAATAAAAATAAAAATAAAATGTTCAGCAGAGGTGGAGGAGATGCTACAATGACTATTCCATCATTTTCGCAAACCACACCAAACGGAACCTCCATCATCAATCAACTTGCATCAAATCATGCACAAACTTTAGCAAATTCTGCATTTGACGGTGACGTAAAAATGACACCGACAACAGCAAGCACAGCAACGCCTTCCAAATGAGAATAAATTATTTTATAATTTTAATATTTTAATATTTTTTATAAGAATATTAAAAAATCAGTATTATATAACCACGCATTTTAATAAAATATTCAATATATTTAATAATGAAAACAAGTGACTTACTTTCTGCAATATTTATTATAGTTGTATTTATTGGGTTATATGTTCTCTCCTTTTTGGTGATTGGGACAAAATACATTCAAGACCATTGGTCCTTATACCGATGCAATCCGACCGTTATGCCATTTAGCAGTATGTTTGGTCATGATGCAGGCGAAAATTTCACATATTGTATACAAAATATGCAGACCGACTACATGGGATATTTGCTCGAACCCGTCAACTACATGACTTCAATTGCAGAAGAAGGTTTGGGAGACATTAGTGGTAGTTTGAATTTTTTCAGAAACATGTTTAGTTTCATTAGGGACTCTATTACCGGAATTGTTAAAGGAATATTTGGCGTGTTTTTAAACATGTTGGTTGAATTTCAAAAGATAACAATGGGAATAAAAGATTTGATGGGCAAAACAATTGGCATATTGACCACTCTACTATATGTTGTGGATGGAACCGTTATGACAATGCAAAGCGGGTGGAATGGACCCCCTGGGCAACTGGTTCGTTCAATCGGTCACATTTGAATTTGAGTTGTCGCCAGTATGAAATATTTTATCCATAAACAAGTCAAGACCATAATTTACATTAAATTTTAAATGATGGATTTGATGAGACTGTTTATGGGCTATACTAGAATGAGAATTAACAACAGTGTTTATGGTTGCATATGTTCCAACCAAGTATACTTGAAATGCTGAAAATTGCAATAGTAAATGCAATACATAAATGGAGCCCATGTTGACTACAATCGCATCAAACGGATGTGCGTACAGTGCAAATAAACCTAGCGTTTCTTTCATCTCGTGGTGCATTTTATGATACTTGTAAAAGTATTTTGAATGCATAATTCTATGTAAAGTGTAAAACCAGATTTCTCCAAAAACGATATTTAAAAATATATGAAATACTTCAAAATACATTGAATGGAAGTTATATTCAATGGGTTGAATCGTAAGCGTAATGTAGAGCGATAATGGCAAATAAATAAACACGTTTGTAAATATGTTGTCAACCTTGTTACTAAAGTCGACATTTTTGTATGCATCTTTATTTTTTGTAAAATCATAATATGATGACATGACATATAACCACGATGCATAAAAAGGAATGATGATATTGTGATTATAACTTTGAGACAACATGACGCGACGGTTGTTTAGTTGGTGGGTTGTTGTTGGGATATTTTTGTATATTATTAAATTCAATTTTAATTAATATACAAAAAAACATAAGATGTGAATCTACGAATCGCTATCATCGTTGTCATTGTTGTCATTATGTTGCACAGTGTACACCACGCTGTAACTTGACTTGTCATACTTTATATACTTGGAAAATGCAACAGCATTGCATTTGCACAACTGTCTTATAATAGTGTTGAATTTATTATGACTCATATGAGTTGTATCAACATAGTGAAACTTTGACATGTAATAATATTCTTTAATACTGTTAATGAATACTTCTAAATCATTGTTATAAATTGCTCTTTTATATGCGGTAATGTCAACAATGTAAAACTTATCTGTTTTTTGACAACCTATTCTATCCAAAAAATTAAATAAAATGTTCTTTGGAACAGGTTTTTTGAATACTTGAGACATTTTTATTTATACTTTTTTGTGATTTAAATGATATAGATAGATATATATATATAAATAACTAATATTTAATAGTAGTTATTTATATCACAATTATACTGTCAATGGTGATACTTCATCATCGTTGCGACAAGCGCGTTTATAATGTTTAAGGGTGTATTCCATCGCATCTTTAATGCATCGCACATTGGGTGCGAAAATTTCCAAGATGTCAGTCTTTAAGCAATTGTTGGAACGGTCACAGGCCAGCACCTTGCGCTGTTCTTCCACGCTGAAATTGTTCCATGTAAAATTTGGGTCGACATATTTTTGATACATTTCTAAAATTTCATTATGTGAAATAACGCCGGGATTGGTTAAATTAACAGTTCCAACAATCCGCGCTTTAATCATTTTTATGACAATGGGTAATAATTCATCAAGAACCGACATGGAATTTGGCACTGAACACACTTTTGAATAATTTACAATTTTTGTAATAAAATTTCGAGGACACTCTGTTGCAACAATCGGCATTCTGATTCGCAAATTTAGCACATTTTCAGATAATTGATGCATAAGTCGGTCAGTGAAACCTTTTACTATAGAGTAGCCAGACCCAAAAAAATTAGGAATGTCATCTTCTTCAAACCCTGCTTCTTCTGTTGCCTCCATATTGTTATAATTGAAAATGCATCCGGTTCCAATATACGTGTAGTGAATGTTGCGTTCTTTGCATAATAGCGCGAGCGAGATTGGAGAGAATAAATTGTCTTTTATATTTTCAACTAATTTTCCTGGTTGTTCTAAATAATCAATTGTGGTATATTTCGTGGCGCCAATTGTGCCGTGTGTTCGTCCAATGAATGAAATAACATGGGAAGGTGAAACTTCATCCAGTTCTTTACACAATAATGGTGTGTCATCAACTCGTGATTTACCAAGAACAAAGTCGAATGCACCCATTTCTTTTTCTTTTTCTTGATGTAACAATTCTATAAATTGTGTTCCTATCCAACCGGCATGACCGTATACAATAATTTTCATTTATATAAAAGTGTAATTAATAACTATATTATATTTTTATATATTTATTAATTACAACAATAATACGTAAATTCATTCAATTATATTACTAAATATTTTTATTATCTTGACTCAAATTATAATTTATAATACTATTACAAGATTTTATAAGATTGATGACAAGGCATCAATTTGTTCTCTCGTCATTTTGTCGGGATAACTAATTTTAAAAACAATAATTAAACTACCAGATTGTTTATTTTTATCTGTCATTCCTAAGTTGGGTATTGTTTTTGTTGTATTATGTTTAATGATTGTTCCGTCTTTATGTTGCAAGTGGAAACTTTTATTGTTTATGTGTTTTATGGTGAATTCTAGTCCACACAACGATTCTTTGAGAGATATTTCTTTATCGAGAATCAAGTCCATGCCGTTTCGTTTAAATACGGAATGACCTTCAATGTTTACAATAATGTTAACTTGTGAGAAACGGAATGATGACGATGCAACATTGGATAATATCAAAACTTCTTTATCGTTTATTCCCGGGGGGATACACACACAGATAGTTGCATCTGCACCACCATTATTTAGGTCGGTTAAATTTACTGAAAACTCTTCAATTCCAAAGTATGCATTTTCAAGTGTTATGTAAATATTTTTTGTTACAGGTTCGCGTTCGCATTTTGAATGATGCTGATGCTGCGGGATGGTCTCATAAAAAAAATGCGGTTGTTGCTGTGCTTGCTGTTGCTGTGCTTGCTGTTGCTGCGGCGATTGATGATGCAAAAAATGAAAATGTGGATGGTTTTGCATTGGATTTTGTATTCCTCCTCCCGACGAATTTATAATATGAATACCCATTCCACCAAGACCCATGCCCATCGGACCCATTGAACCGATTTGAATTGGTCCCATTCCACCTCTTATAAATGAAGGCGGAAACCCTCCGTGAACATGATGCTGCTGTTGGTGTTGTTGTTGTGGATGGTTGGGTGGTGGTCCCGCCCCTCCCATAGAACCAAAAATCATGTTGAAAATATCAAACGGGTTTACATTTTCAAAATCTCCAAACGGGTTGCCATTTCCACCCCGTATTCCCATATCGTACAAGTTTTTTTTGTCAGGGTTACCCAAAACTTCATATGCACTTGCAAGTAATTTAAATTTTATAGTTGATTCTTCACTGTTACCATTTTTATCTGGATGATGAATCATTGAAAGTTTTCGGTATGCTTTTTTTATTTCTTCAGATGATGCATCTCGATTTACTTCTAATATTTTATAATAATCTTCATCCTCAGAAGATTGTTGTTCTTCGTGCATGTGGTTGAAATTAAAATTCATACTTAATTAAATATTAAACATAAATTTTAAATAGATTATATACGAATTAATATTTAATAATTAATATTTATCATATACACAAATAATAAAAAAATAAATATGAATAGTGATGGTAATAAAAATATTAAAAATAATAGTGACGTCACCAACCTTGTTACCAATTATCCATTTATACACAAGTATCAGCCAATATATTTCAAAGATTTCGAGCAACTAGACCCAACTACGATAACTTTAATGCAGTCATTAATCTCATTGAATAATTTAAATATTTTAATAATTGGTGATTCGGGAACAGGAAAAACTTCAATTATAAATTCAATAATTAAAGAATATTACGGGAATGATTACAACTATGATAATGTTCTAGTTCTAAATAGTTTGAAAGAACAGGGAATTCAATATTATAGAAATGATGTAAAAATATTTTGTCAAACATGTAGCTTAATAAAAAATAAAAAGAAAATTGTTTTGCTTGATGACATTGATTTAATCAATGAACAAAGCCAGCAGGTTTTTAGAAATTGTATGGACAAGTACAAACATAACATTCATTTTATTTCGTCCTGCACAAATGTTCAAAAGGTTATAGACAGTTTACAATCAAGAACAATATTGGTTCAAATAAACCCATTGACAATGTCATGTTTAACAAAAATTATGAATAAAATAAAAATAAATGAAAAATTAAATATTTCTTCAGATGCAGATAAATTCATATTAAGTATTTGTAATAATTCTGTAAGAATTTTAATAAATTATTTAGAAAAAATAAGAATAATAAATTGTTATGTGGACATGGAAATGGTTCATAAATTGTGTACAAACATTAGTTACACAATATTTGATAATTACACGAATTGTGTTATTAATAAAAAATTAACAGATGGAATAAAAATTTTATACAATTTACATGATGAAGGATATTCAGTAATGGATATATTAGATAATTATTTTCTTTATATAAAACTGACAAATTTATTAAACGACAATATTAAATATAAACTTACAACATTGGTTTGTAAATATATAATTTATTTTCATAATATTCACGAAGATGAATTGGAATTAGCATTATTTACAAATAATTTCGTGCAATTGTTTTAATTATTATTTACAATATAATATCATAAATATTATATTATATATGTATATAATATTTAATATGACTCAACATACCCAAAAATTACACATAGACATTTGTGTTCCATATTTTTTGTATAACGGTTGTCCAAATAGAATGGTTATAACAAAGAGAAAAATGGAAAATCTACTTTATTTGAAAGCTGTTTTTCATGATAAAGCACATTTTACATTTACATTTATAGGATCCGAACAAGATGTATCAAAATCATTATTTGATATGTATTTTCAAGATAAACCTGAAACTGCAAACTATTACGAATTCGATCAAGGAGATGTAACTCCTGGTTATAATAATTGTTTTTTGAATATGCTTAGTGAAAAATATAAGTTTTCATTTAGAAAATCAATAGAAAAAAGACCAAATATTACTTTATTGAATGGGTCTAACGATTTTATTAGTTTTAATTTTTTTGAACAAATAATAAATAGTTACAACCCAACCCAAAGTCAGTTATTTGGAATAGATAATTATTTTAATGGAAAAAACTGTAGTAATGTTTTATTATATGACCATAATACAAACAATTTTCTAGACGAGTTTATATTGACGGGAGTACAACATCCGCATAGAGAAAAATATAAATATATTGGAGGAATAATAGGATGGAATGATACTTTTTACAATTTAAATGAATTATATTTAAATAAAAGCTACCACGAAGGTGGCATTATTTCGTTTGATGAAGGAGAAATAGAACATACTTCCTGTTCCATTCCAACTACAGTTAAATTCCAGTCTGCTAATTGTTTTTTTTTAAATATTAAAGGATATAGTTCATATTCTGAGATAACTCCATATAATCACTTGAAAGAATTTGAAACTAATGGTTTGACATATTATTCATCACAAGAACCAGAAATACAAACAAGCCTAATATTAGAAAGACACCTGTTTATCATAGGATATCCTGTGGTTGTTGTAGCAGAAGCAGAAGAAGCACCTGCGGTAGCAGAAGCAGAAGCAGAAGAAGCACCTGCGGTAGCAGAAGCAGAAGCAGAAGAAGCACCTGCGGTAGCAGAAGCAGAAGCAGAAGAAGCACCTGCGGTAGCAGAAGCAGAAGCAGAAGAAGCACCTGCGGTA
>Ga0315288_10006325_pt1 | contig 15030 bp, 11 predicted proteins | sample YL17G11_20_MG_FD_203454 | JGI IMG/M metagenome (GOLD analysis project Ga0315288, IMG submission 203454) | Sediment microbial communities from Yellowstone Lake, YNP, Wyoming, USA - YL17G11_20 | ecosystem: Environmental > Aquatic > Freshwater > Lake > Sediment | place: USA: Wyoming | collected... | reverse complement strand
AAACCCGCAGCACTTGCACCGTGAAACTCAATGAAAAGAGTTGGTCTTTCTTCCAGGGAGAGCTTCTTAAACTGGTTAACGACCTGAACAGTCGGAGCATCCAGGAATTCCAGAGCAGCCGGAGACAATCCTGACCGCATGATCTGGATGACGGTATCTGTGGCTTCACGAATGGGATTGAATTGAGCAATGGCCGCCATGAACTCTGCTGGGAGACCGATCAGGCCTCTATACTCAACTCCAAGATTCGGTTTCAGATCACTTGGCTAATGTGCATAGGCTTGAATTTGCCGCCGCTGGCCTTGGCCGCCTTGGTCAACTGGATCAAGCAGCCGGGACAACCGGTCACAACGATAGCCGCCCCCGTTCTCTCGATGTTTTGCCGTTTCTTCTCGATGATCTTCGACGAAATTTCGGGATAATCTATGTGAAAAGTTCCCGCCCCGGCGCAGCACGTGTCAGCCTCCTTCATCTCGACGAATTTTCCGGTTGCTTTCAGAAGGTCGCGCGGCTGTTTCTTGATACCCTGTCCTCGCACAAGATGGCAGGGGTCATGATAGGTGAAGGTGGTATCCACTTTCTGCCGCGGTGTGTAGCCGACCTTGACGAGGTACTCCGTCAGATCCATTACCTTGCGACTGAAGGCGGCCGCCCGGTCTTTCCACTCCGGATCTTCATTAAAGTAGGATGCGATGTGCTTGAGCGCGCCACCACAACTCGCGCAGTCGCACACGACAACCTCGGCGTCCTCGTAAAGCCGGATATTCTTCTTGGCGAGAGCCAGGAACTCATCGCGCAGACCATGAGCGAGGTGCGGCATACCGCAACACACGTTGTCCTTCAGCATTACCTGGGTCGTGGTCTTCAGAATTTTGAGCGTCTCAGCCGAGGCCTGCGGAAACATCATTCGCATGCCGCAGCCTTTGAAATAGGCTACTTTTGTCGTTGCCGTCGGCGTCACGCCAGAGAGAGACGCCTTCTGTCCGAGAGCGGCTGGCCCAGCGAACGCGGCGGCGAAATGGGCCCGAGTGTATTCTTCCGGAACCATGCCGTTCGGGAACACACTGTTGAGACCAAGTTTGCGGAGGATGGAGAGTGTGCCCGCTGCGATCTTCACCATGCCACGGCTCTTCAGAAAACGGCCGATGGCCTTGTATCTCATGCTCGGCCCACCAGTCCGGTTCACGAGGTACTGTCGAACATTGATCATTGCCTCGTCGGTTTTAGTCTTACTCGGGCAGGTCTCCACGCAGGCCCGGCACAAGAGGCAGAAGTTGACCGCAGCGAGCACATCCGGTGTCGCCTCTATGCCGCCCTCGGCCAATGCTCTTGCAATCGCGTTCTTACCCCGCGCACTCGAGGTTTCGACATCCTTTGCCTCAAAGAGCGGACACACCGGCAGGCAGGTGCCACAGCGGTCACACTGGCTCACATTCTTTTTCGCTTCCTGCAATAATTGCTCGTCCATCGTCTTATGCATGGGATCCTCGATCGTCTCTCAAGTCTTCACCAGATCTTACCGGGGTTGATAATACCTTTCGGGTCGAGCGCCTGTTTGATGGCCTTAAGGATCTTCACGCCTGCATCTCCTATCGCTAAGGTGACGTACGGCTTTTTGGTGGTGCCGATGCCGTGTTCGCCGGAAAGCGTCCCCCCAACGGCTAAGGCAGCTTTGAAGATCTCTTCGACTGCCTGATGCACCCGCTCCGCCTCTTCGGGATTGCTCAGGTCGCAGAGCACCGACGGATGGAGATTGCCGTCGCCTGCATGGCCAAACACAGCAATCGTGAATTTGTATTTCTCTGCGATGGACCGGATGCGGCGCACCACCTCGGGCAAGCTGTCACGAGGGACCGAAATGTCTTCACCGACTCGGTTGGGCGCGAGGGCTGCCACCGCAGCACTCAGGCCCCTGCGAATGGCCCACAGTTCGTCGGACTCCTGCTCTGACTGGGCAATGCGAAATTCGATCGAGCCGCACACCTTCGCTACGGTTTCAATCTGTTTCGCCTGCGTTTCGAGGACCTTGTCGTCCTCACCATCGATTTCAATGACGATGGAAGCCCCGATGTCCGGAGCGAGGTCCAGATTGCGGTGCCGCGCCACCGCATCGAGACAGGTTCTATCCATGATCTCGGCCGTCGCCGGTACGATGTTCGACTGCAGTATCTTGTGGATCGTCATGCAACCATCGTCGAAAGTCCGAAACATAATCTGCAGAGTCCGCCGCTTCTGAGGCATGGGAATAAGCTTGAGCAACACTTTGGTGATGATGCCGAGGGTTCCTTCGGAACCCGTGAATAGACTCACTAGGTTGTAGCCGGTAACGTTCTTGATGGCCTTGCCACCGGTCTGCAGGACCGTACCATCAGCCAAAACCACTTCGAGGCCCATCACGTAGTCGGACGTCACGCCATACTTGACAGCCCGCATGCCACCAGCGTTCTCAGCCACGTTGCCGCCGATGGTGGAGAACTTCCAGCTCGCCGGGTCAGGCGGATAGAAGAGACCTTTGGCGGCGCAGTAGTTATAGAGATCGAAAGTGCGAACCCCTGCCTCAGCCGTCACCATCATGTTTCTCTCATCGAGCTCGAGGATCTTGGTCATGCGGTCAAGGGAGAGGGAAATCCCGCCTTTGAGGGGTACGCTTCCACCGGTTCGTCCGCTCGCAGCGCCCCGGGGCGTAACGGGAATCTCGTGCTCGTAAGCGATGGCCATCACCTTTGACACTTCCTCCGTTGTCAGCGGCCTTACGACGAGGTCGGGCTTGCTGGCTGGCAGCAGAGGTACAAAGGATGCATCATAGGAGTAGGCAAAACGCTCGAGGTCGGAATCGAGGGCGTTTTCCGACCCCACAATTTCCCGAATTTTTTTCTTGATCTCTTCTCTAATCATATAAGTTGTCTCCTGTGCTCGCTGCTCCCGTGTTGAAGTGGTTTTCTCCTCCGCAAGAGGTCTACCTTTCCTGTTTATAATTCTAAATATACCTTATTTTTTTGGTTTTCGCTTCTCTGATAGAACCGCGAATGGCTGACCGCCCCGGTCAGGAGAAACTTCTTCATTCCAGAGCCAGATCCAGTACAAAATGTCGTCTGCTCTATTTTGATTTGAATGATCGGGCATCCGGCCAGATGCAATGAGCGAAGCACCGGCTGCTCCGCGGGAATGGTTTTTGTTTTTGTCCCACCGAGCAAATGGTCCGTGGCATCGTTCTTTGAGGCGGGTTCCACAGGTGTACAAGCGGTAAACAGTCTCATGTAGCGACCATTTCAAGCCTCACCCACATAGGTCCTCACGGCTACGATGGAGCAGTGAAGGTTACCTCGTTATGCATTCATGCGAGACACATTCAAACCGCCGTACACCTTACTACAGACTTACCAACATGTCATCGATTCGAGGAAAAGTGCCCTCAGGTCATCAGCAGTAACAGGTCTCGGTGATATATTGAGTACTCGCCGCTGGGGCAGCGTACCCTCAACCATCTTATCTACGTCCTTTGATGTGTAGCCGACGGCTGATAATCCATTAGGCATCCCCGTTTTTTTCATCAGCGTTATGAAAGCATTGGCAAGTATTTCCCCGGCATCCTTCTTTTTGGCCTTAGCGACATCCATACCCATGAGACGGGCTGCTTCCAGGTGCCGTTCCAGGTTGGACACGGCCGTAAAGCGAAAAACAGCTGGAGCATTCAATACAACCGACATTCCATGTGGAATAATCGCGTAGTCAGTAGGATAACCTTCAGGTATGTAGTCACGGGCCATCCCGGACACTGGATAGGACATCCCATGAGGCAGATGAACCCCTGCATTCCCAAAGCCAATTCCGGCCATCGTAGCCGCAATCATCATCTGTCCGCGAGCTTCATCATCTGCGGGATTCTCAACCACACGAAGAATGTTTTTGCTTGCCATTTCAATGGCCTTGGTTGCCCACACGTCACTGATCGGATTTGAGCCCTGATAGGCAGGTCTCAGGCGTGGGTGCTCCGGCGCCGGCCGCTGGTTAAAGGGCAAGGCCGTGTAGGATTCCACGGCATGGACCAGGATATCAAAGCCACTACAAGCTGCGGCCATTCGAGGAAGCGTTCGTGTATTATTGGGGTCGACGATACCCAAAACGGGTCGTATGCCTGGATGAGCGATTCCGGTCTTGGCGTGCATCTGGATGATATCGAAGATCGCCACCCCTGTTGTTTCGCTCCCGGTTCCCGCTGTGGTAGGGACGCAAATGAGCGGTTTGACGGGTCCAGGCACAGGCGTTCCTTTGCCAATGGGAGCGTTCACGTAAGTGAGAAAATCGGCCGGATAGGTTGAGTACAGGTTGGCTGTCTTGGCGGTATCCATACTTGAACCACCACCGACGGCAACAAACCCATCGAACTTCCCGCTTGTGGCAAAATCAATCGCTTCCATCATCGAAATGTCTGTCGGTTCAATGCGTGTGTCACGGTATAGAACGGTTTCTATTCCCTCATCTTCCAATGATTTGATGACCACCTTGACCACTTCTTTTTCTGCCAGATTGCGGTCCGTGACCACCATTACCTTGTTGGCGCGAAGATCTTTCATGTCAGCGCCCAATTCTTTAGTAGCTCCAAACCCGTATTTGATGTTCGACGAGCTCACTCTAATTACTGTTTCTAAAGTCATGACCTGCCTCCTTTTTGAGCAAGATTTTAAGATAAATGCAAGATTTTTTGAATTATAAGTTGAAATTGTTTGGATACTTTGTTAACTCAAGATAATCTTGATTATAAGGGAGTTAAAATTCCTCTTTCGATTTGATATAATTTATCGCACCATGTTAAAAAGGCACGATTTGATTCTGCAATGACCCCACTTAATCCTTTTTTTCTCTCTTCGAGCATATATTCTGTCCAAGATTCACGTGCTACTCCTCCCAATCCTTCATAACATTCATCTAATAGCAAAAAGTCTGGTCCAGAAGATAAAGCCCTAAATATAGCTATAAGCATTTGTTCTCCCCCGCTGCATAATTCACCACTTTTTCCATACAATTTTTTAATCCCTGGGAAAATTTCTTCGAAAGTATTGAATTTTACTCTTTGTGGCATCTTTTTGCCCCAACAGGGGATTAGTATATTTTCTTCAACCTTCACTTCACTAATTAATCTTCTATCTTCTGGTACATAACCTATCCCAAGCCTAGCGATTTTATATGGAGGAAAAGTAGTAATTTCTAAGCCGTTGTAATTGATAGATCCCGATTTATCAGGAACCAGACCCATAATACTTTGGAGCAACGTTGTCTTGCCAGCACCATTTGAACCAAAAATTCCAACCATCTCCCCTTTTTTGACATCAAAAGATATATCTACATTGGCATGTATATAACCTCTGTAAACGTTTAGTTTTTCAATCTTTAACATATTTTATTTTCCTGTAAGGATTTTTTTAATTTCGGAATCTTTGAGTAGTTCAGTAAGATTACCTTCACCCATTACCTTCCCCTCGGCCATAACCATTGTCCTTGAGGCATATCCAGCTATATCAAAGTCGTGTTCAACCATCATGATTGTTAATTTATTTTCCTTCTGAACATTTAAAATGGTTTTAATAATATCATGCTTTTCCTGTGAACTAACGCCGGAAGTTGGTTCATCCAACAAAAGTAATTTCGGCTTGAGAGCAAGGGTGATTGCTACATCCAGTAGTTTTCTTCCTCCTTGCGGCAATTCTTTTGCTAGCTGATCTTTTGGGATTTTGAATTTTTCCAATAGCTCAATACTTTCACTTGACACGTGCGTGAATTTTCTGTAATCTCTAAAAAGAATCCCACTTTTCTCCATTTGAGCAAAAATTGCCAATCTTAAGTTATCAATAGCTGTTAAATTCTCAAATAAAGCTGGCGTTTGGAAACTTCGTGCAATTCCTAGTTTTATTCTCGCTATCTTGGGTAGGTTTGATATATCTTCGCCCATAAAAAAAAGACTTCCTGCATCAAGCGGTAGGAAATCAGTCAGTACATTGATCAAGGTAGTTTTTCCCGCTCCATTAGGCCCTACTATTGAACAGACTTCGTCTTCTTTGAATTCGAGACTCACATTATTAACCGCATGAACTCCTCCAAAACTTTTTCTAAGATTTACCCCCTTTAAGACTTCTCTCATTATGGCCTTCCTTAATAAATATGATGAATCAATTTTTTGGTCGTGTAAAGCATCCAGGCCCAAAGGACCTGTTTTTGCCTTTGCCCCCTGGAAGGGGGCTAAGATGCCTTGCCCCCCGAGAAGGCAAGGCAGGGAAATCCCCTGGGATAATTAGGAGCCAAATTTTTGTCACGGTTCTTTCTTCAGCTTTTGCTTGAACAAGGTGTAGAAAGTGGGCATAATCCCTTTCGGGAGGAATATCACGAGAATAACTATTAATCCACCTGTGAAGTATTCCCAATGAGATGTGATTCCACCTATTTTCCAATAAAGGGTGTAATATATTGCAGTGCCAATGATGGGGCCACTAAAAATTCCTGCTCCACCCAGCAGAGTACCAACAAGAGGACTTGTTACTATTTCCCAACTGGCAATTCTTGGATGCACAATTCCATGTAAAATAGAGTAAAGTAACCCTGCAATCCCGGTAAAAGCCGCGGATATTATAAAGATGGCCATTCTATATCTTAACACCTTAATCCCTATGCATTCAACACGGCTCATATTATCACCTATAGCTCGTATAGCCAAACTAAAGGGAGAATTAACAATTTTATACATCGCGATTATACAAATAGATGCGATTGAGAGTACAATATAGTAAAAAATCTTCATTTCCTTTAATGTGATGAAACTAAAATGTAATCCAACATCTCCCCCAAGGTCTCTACTAGACCACACTATGATTGCTATAAACTCTCCAAAGGCAAGACTACATAAGGCAAAAAAAATTCCGGAAAGCCTTGTAACCAGGGGGGACACAAGAAGCGCGTAAAGCAATACGAATAACATACCAATCGCCATAGCAATAAACAGATTAACTTCTGTGTATTTTGTTAGGGCAACCATTGTATATGCACCTAATCCAAAAAAGCCAGCGTGTCCAAAAGAAATTTCTTTCATATATCCATAAAGCAAATTAAAACTTACGGCGAATAAAATAATTATGATAACATCAATACTGTGGATGAGATAGTATAGCGGGAGAAATGTGGGCAATAATAGCAAAAAGGCTGCTAAAATAAACCATAAGATCAATTGAGGAAATTTTTTTGTAAACTTCCTAAAACCTTCCACCAAAAATCCCCTTCGGCCTGAAGATTAATACAATAACAAAAACTGTATAAATAGCTATCCAACTAATCCAGGGACCAAAACGTGCAAAAAAGAAAATAACAAGAGATTCGATTATGCCAATAAGAAAGGCACCGAGTAATACACCACGAAAACTTCCCAGTCCTCCTATGATTGCAACAATAAATGCTTCTAATATTACTTTTTTCCAAGTAAGAAACTCAACAGTACCTACTAAAGCGCTTAAACTACCTCCAAGCCCTGCCAAAAAGCTTCCTAACGCAAACATTATAAGTGAGAGCCGCCCTGTATCTACACCCATCGCAGCTGCAATTCTTTCATCAAATTGATAAGCTCTAGTCAGAACCCCAGTTGGTGTTTTGAAAAACAATAAAATTAGAAATATACCTATTCCTAATCCAAGACCAACAAGGAGAAAATCATAAGCTGGAATAGCCCGGCCTAGAACATTAATACTGCCTGCTATTAATGATGGCTTCGGGAAAGAGTAAATATCTGCTCCCCAAATTGTCCTAGCTAAAGCAGAAAATATCATTGCAAGCCCAATAGTGAAGATAAGCGTCTTTACTTCAGTAATTTCTCGTGGTCCTTTAACGACAGGTGTTAACAAAAATTTAAAACCAACACCTACTAGACTTACAAGAAACGGGGCTATTAGTAAAAGTATTATCCACAAAGCGGGTTGGGCAACGCCAAGTACACTTAGTAGAGAAACTGCAAAAAACCCCCCTAGCATAAATAAGACACCGTGGGCAAAATTTAGTACGTTAAGCATACCATAAATAAGCGATAATCCCACGGCAAGTAGAAAAAGGGTAGATCCTCTAGCTAGCCCAAACAATAATTGAATTGCAATATCTTCTAGCATAAGATATTACCCCGCAAGTCACAATATCTAACCAAGCATAGCTCCTCGTCTTTTAGAAAGGAGCTATGCTTGGCCTTGACCTTGCGTCTTCTTTTGTGCTATATTTTTTATGCAGCTTATTATTTTTTTACTCCTGCCCTCAGCGCCTGAAGTTCCTCAGGAGTAAGTGATACTTGTTCACCAGATAATATTTTCATATTTTTAAGACTATGGTAAGGTGCTGTGTCTATTACCGTTGTTTCTCCAACTTGGTATGGCAACATTAGCTGGTGATCAATTTTTCTAATAGGTAATTTGCCAGCAAACGAGTCCCACTTTCTATCAAACATGACTTTGAGAATATCTTCAGGTTTTGCGGACCCTTTTGTTGCTTCAATTATTTGAAGTATTAGATGTAGACCTGCATAAGCGGTGGAACTAGAATAACCTGGGTAATATCCAAAGCGTTTATACCATCTTTTTCCAAAATCTTGCATAACAGGATTTGGATCTTCCCACCAATAACCTCCAAATCCTCCGAATATAACTCCTTGCATCGCATCCTTTGCACCCAGAACCCTAAATTCATCGCAAGCCATTGTGGACATTATCCATTTTGTCTTCTCTAACGCTCCCATAGCTTTCGCTTGTCTAACGACGGCTATTGCATCGTCGCCCCAATGAGCAGAGAATAAATAATCAGGTTTCCTAGCTAAAACCGAACTTATAAAAGGCTCAAAGCCTCTCTCACCCAACCTTGGCCAAGCTTCAGCTTCTTTCGGAAGTATTTTAATATCAGGTCTCAGCTTTGTTATGTCCTTTTTAAATCTATCCCAGCAATCCCAGCCCCATACATAATTTGGGGATAAAACAGTAACAGTAGCACCCTGTGGAGCAGTATCTTTCATGTATAAGGCCATTCCTCTCACGGGATTAGTAGAAAAACCTCCAGCAACTACAGCATTTGGATAAATTTTATCATAGTTATCTATGGTAAAAGAATCTGCCACAGCATTCCCTATCACAGAGAAAATTCCAGATTCTTTGGCGACTATACCCAAAGTTATTTCAATAGAGGACGCTTCCTCACCTATAAGGATTTCAACCTTATCGTTTAGTACAGCATCTCTTGCCTTCTTTTTTGCAATCTCAGGTTTAAGTTCTGTATCAATATACAATAGTTCAATTTTTCTTCCTGCAACTGTATTCTTACCCCAATCCACCATAGCAAATTCATATCCATCCTTAGAGAAAGCTGCACTCAGTGGCATTCCCGTAAAAGGTTCAAAAAGGGCAATTTTCAAAGGTTTTGCAGCAGCAGTTACTGTAGGAGCATAGGGAATTCCAGATCCTCCCAGCAGCGCTGCCCCTGCAACAGCCCCTTTCAGAAAACTCCGTCTTGAAATCTTCGTTTCCAATTTCTTTCTCATAATGGTCCTCCCTTCGCAGTCCTTGCATAAAAGGTTTGTGGTGACAGATATATATCGCCAAGAACGCCCTGGCAGCTGAGCCCCTCTATATTGGAGTCGTGAGCCCACCGAATGACAACTATGCTGACCACAGGATGATGGAAAGAATGGGCATGCAGATGGCTGCGGCTGAGATCCCTTTATAATTATAACAATTGCAACTATTCAAGCTGTTTGAAAACCCTCTGCACCGAAAACCGATCACAGCCCACAATCGGCCCCAGCATTCTTTACGAGCTCTTTAACTCCTTACTATCACCCCCTTTCAGCTATTTTCGCTATAAGTATGAACCAGTTTAGTTTTGCTAAAATTAGAATTGAGTGCTCAATTATCACAGCCTCAAAAACTTGTCAAGAAAAAAATTTATTTTTTTATATTTTTTTTGTAACTTCTTATAATCATTGAAATGTATTGCTACAAAAATCCACGCCATGCGTGGTACCCGGTGAGCCGGTCCATATAGCATGAGATGCCTTTTGCTTTTGATGGACCCTACCGAAGAGTGCCCTTCTAAAGAGTGATACGAGACTGTAGAGGAGGGGAAAACCACAAAAAGGAGGGTGCGTCCATGAACGAAGAGCAAAAAAGGCAGGTGGCTATCTTTCGCTTTGGTGTGATCCACGACTTTGTAGGTGGAGTGCGTCTTGAGCGGGGAGAGCAACAGCGGTTGCTCAGGGAGAAGTGTGAGAGGAAATGGTCCATTCCCTTCTCCTCCAGGACACGGTTGACCCGAAGGACCGTCTTGAGGTGGATCAAGCCGTATAGGGAAAGCAACAAGAGACTGGAGTCCCTCTATCCCAAGGATCGCTCAGATCGAGGAGTGAGCCGGGGCTTGGATGAGGAAACCTCCCTTGCCCTGATCCATCTCAGGAAAGAGTTACCCAGGATGCCGGTTCCCGAGTTGATCAAGACCGGGCACAAAAGAAGGCTCCTCTTGCCCGGCACCAAACTCAGCCTCTCCACTGTTTACCGCTTGTTTCACCGCCACCAACTCATGACCCCCTTGATGGCAACTCCGCAAGACAGGCGCAAGTTTGAATCTGAACTTCCCAACGACCTTTGGCAAAGCGATCCCATGCACGGCCCTCAAGTGGATGTCAATGGTTGGATGAGAAAGACAGATGTTCAAGACAGTGAATGGTTGTGCAGGCTATTAAGAAGTGGGTTAGTCAGTGGCAGTTTCATTCCTCCTCGCGATATTCGAGAGCTCAGAGACCTAACGAGACATAAGAGAAAGCTGATCCAGGCGATTACCGCTGAGAAGCAGAGGGTTGAGAAGGTATTGGAGGATGCCAATATAAAACTTGCCTCTATTGCCTCAGATACCTTGGGGGCGAGTGGGAAGAAAATCATCGAGGAGTTAATCAAAGGGGAACTGGAACCAGAGGGGATGGCTGAGTTGAGTAAGGAAAGACTCAGGCAAAAGAGAGGAGATTTGAAAGAAGCGTTAGTGGGGGAGGTGCGAGAGCACCATAAATTTATGATCAAGGTCTCCTTGAAACACATCCGACCCATGGAAAAGATCCTATCAGACATAGAGCGGAAGATACAGGAAAAGATTGATCGCCATTACAAAGAAGAATATGAACTGCTCCAAACCATACCGGGGGTAAAAGGAGAGGCTTCTACTCTTATTGCTGAGATGGGTGTGGACATGGAGAGGTTTCCGAGTGAGGAACATTTGTCGTCATGGGCAGGGATGAGCCCAGGCAATAACGAGAGTGGCGGGAAGAAGAAACCTGGTAGTACCACATACGGCAATAAGTGTTTAAAGACGATGCTGACAGAATTTGCATGGGTGGCATCCAAGACAAAGGACACCTATCTGAGGTCAAAATACCATAGCCTCGTGGGCAGAAGGGGAAAGAAAAAGGCATTGGTAGCCTTGGGACATAAGATCCTCATCATGTGCTACCACATCTTGAAATACAGATGTGCCTACAAGGAATTGGGGGTAGACTACCTGGACAAGAGTGAAAAGACAAAATAGCGAGGAGTTATATAAAGAGGCTCCATCATCTTGGATATGAGGTTATCCTTAAGGAAGCAGCTTAGGCAAATAACCAAAACCCTGACGACCGTATGTGGAAAAAGGTCGACTGTTACTGGTGGTATAAGACCCCGTTCCTGAAACTGACTCAAGCCAGTCCTAAGAACAAAACAATGTTGCCTTAGAGCACGCAGGGAAAATTTTTAACGCCCGAACTGACTAATCCACATACTTAAAAAAGACAGTAAAAGCATGGACTAATTTTCAGGGGAAACTTTTCATTCTCTATTTTTTGAAAGAGGTTATATTACAACCGCAAATGAATAATGCGGATATGCTTCGACCCCTATGAATAATTCATTCTAAAATTAACTCGATTCTATATAATATTGTTTAAAACAATCTTTTCTGGAAAAATAGCATGAAGTGGGCTAGGATTTAAGGAAATATTGAAGCAGCTTAAAAAATATGTTAGGCAAGATAGACAATAACATCCAATATGAAAAGGAGGAACAAGAATGAAGAAATTAGCTTGTAGCGTAAGTTTAATAGCAGTACTATTTTTGGGTTGACAATCCCCTAACGTTTGCAGGAAGTTTGAATGAGGGCGGTTACTCGCCTGAAATGGCAGCAAAAATCGATGAGGCGAAAAAAGAGTTGAAAAAATATGCAGATGACAAGGCAACAGTAGAAAAGAACCTTGAAACCTTTGACACCTTAGTATGCACCTGATACCAAGATAAAGGTGCATCCTATAAGATTCGGGTCAGGGAAATTTACCTGTGTAACGGGTATTATGACCGGAACATTTACTAAGCCCATGCCCATTGGAGACGGCAAATTTATTCAACCTACAGGCAAGAAGTTTGCTATTCCCATGTGTACTGTGGGGCATTGGAAAGATGGCGTTATGACGGAAGAGTGGCTGTTTTTGGATAACGCGACATACACGAAGCAAATTGGAATAGGACAATAGAGTAATGTCGAGAACGCAAGATCGATCCAATTGGTTTCTGATAAAATCAAAGTAGTGCTGTTACAGTTCATGGAAGGAACGAGGAATTGAAAGGAGAGGTTTTTCAATGGCTGATCTGATGCCGGCTATCTTCTTCGGACATGGCAATCCGATGAACGCATTATCGAAGAATGTTTACACTGATGGCTGGGTTTCTATCGGCAAATCGATTCCGCGTCCCAAGGCCGTGCTTGCCGTGTCTGCTCACTGGTACATACCGGCTTGTGCGGTAACGGCCAATCTCATTCCTCGCACAATCCACGATTTTGGCGGGTTCCCGCGAGAACTTTATCAGGTCAAATATCCGGCGCCCGGCAGTCCCGAACTTGCCCGGCGTGTCAAAGATCTGCTTGCCCCTGTTTCAGTAGCACTTGACGAAAGCTGGGGACTGGATCACGGAACGTGGGCGGTGCTGACTCACGTCTTTCCGAGCACGGATATCCCCATCGTTCAACTCAGCATCGATGAGAGGCGACCGCCCTTATTTCATTATGAAATAGGGAAACGGCTCGCATCGCTAAGGGAAGAAGGTGTTTTAGTCATCGGTAGTGGCAATATCGTACACAATTTGCACACATACGCATGGGGTAAACGTGAGGTTCAGCCCTTTGATTGGGCTGCGCGATTTGAAAAACACGTGCTGGAGTCATTGCTCAAAGGCGATGATGCTCAGGTTATCGCTTACAGGGGTTTCGGCCGTGATGCGACGTTATCTGCTCCGACGCCGGAGCATTACTTGCCGTTGCTTTATTTGCTTGGTCTTCGGAAAAAAAAGGAACAGATCAGTTTTCCCGTGCAAGGCGTCGATGGTGGATCGGTCTCTATGCTTGCTGTCCAAATGGGCTGACAATGATTGCCCACCGACGCGTTTCACCGAATTGTCCAAACGGTGGGCCCCCGGTAAACTCTTTGTTATACTTGCTTCCAATCTTCAGTCAGTCTTGTTCTATAGAGTTGTTGACTTGTAGGTGAAAACAGCAACCGAATGGAACGAGGCCGAACTCCCTTTTTTGGGAAGGCTTAATAGCTGCTATAAACCTTCAGTTTTTCAATCACCTAAAATGTTTGGATTTGATTTTCATATATTTATCTGGTCTGATGATTTCGAATAAGCGTCAATCCGAAGTTGTGATAAAGTTGACAAACATGTGAATTCACGGTGTTGACTCAATTTTGGATTGACGCATGAAGAACAGAGCCGCTGCGCGAATAAAAAAGATTATCCTATGGGGTTTCAATCGGGGAACTTCCCTTACAAGTTGCCAAAACTTAGCAACACAAATATTTTAACACCAAATTGAACTGGTATCAATTAAAAAAACGGTGCTTCGCACCAACCTTTGTTTCTACCGCGCAGCGGTTTAGTTCTTCTATCGGAAATCTGCGACCCCTGAAGTATGCCTTTGTTGTAGATAAGGTGGAAGCACCAATATTTAATGTCATTCCGTTAAAAAATTTAAAAAGGGAAATTTCGTTTAGTTCTTCCTGAAGGGGCAAGTTGGGTTTTTTATTGACAAGTCATAGATTTTATGCTAGTCTATTTACTAAGTTTTCCATATAACCATGAAGAGAGGCGATAGGGAACTGGCCCGATAACCGCCCGGCAACCTGCTCCGCAAGGTGCCAAAGCCAGCCCGCAAGGGGCCATGAGGTCGATATAACAAACGGAACGAGGCCTCTCCTTTGTGAGAGGTTTTTTTGTTTCAGGGGGAGAAGTCCTCCCCTGAATTTCTGTAAACGAATTTCAGGATCGTGGGTAGATTTATGGCTATTGCATCCCACGCTAAACAATGTTGCTAAAATGCCTGGCAGAGACCCTGTTGCATTTGGCAACGGGGTTTTTTATTGCCTGGCCCCAAAAAGGAGGGGAAAAATGGTATCGAAAATCGAAGAAATATCTAAGGACCAAAACGGAGCCGAGAATCATATACTTCCACCTTGCATCGGCTTTGGGGTATTGGATGCCAGCAGGACAAGAATCGAATACCCTGAGGATAAGAATGGGGAACCAATTATCAATGCTTCCTACCTCTCGTATGAAGGAGAGCTGGTTTATAAAGTCCGGCTGGGGAAAGAATCTTGCCTTGTGGAAGAGCTCTTTGAAGGAAGGGTGGTTGAAACTACAATAAGCCCGACCCTGAAAGAAGCATTTTCCCAGAAGTTTTTATGTATCGGGAAAAACCCGAGGTTCCGGCAAATGATGGGTAGGATAGCTAAGGACAGGAATATTGCATTCATCCGCCCGGGCCGAGACGGATTTCGTACTTCAAACTTTACGATATTCCCCCCGAAGTTTTACCTGCCGGAAGATAACTGTTTCTCCATTCTGAAAATCAACGCCTTTGCTTTTTCGATCCCTTTTCGCTTACGGATGAGCCATTCCCTGCTGGTTTGAACTTTCTTTTGAAGCGATGCGATATTCTCGTTTACTCTCTTCA